>Ga0335074_10003608_pt1 | contig 21201 bp, 14 predicted proteins | sample Lox_Sample_23_FD_206715 | JGI IMG/M metagenome (GOLD analysis project Ga0335074, IMG submission 206715) | Soil microbial communities from Loxahatchee National Wildlife Refuge, Florida, United States - Lox_Sample_2.3 | ecosystem: Environmental > Terrestrial > Soil > Wetlands | place: USA... | reverse complement strand
CCGCCGGATCGCCTCATCGACGCGCGACTGAATGCCCATCCAGCGATAGGGGTCGCTGACTTCGGGCTCGTTCATCAGCTCGTAGAAGATGCGCGCGTGGTCTTCCGCGACGAAGTGCGTGGCCAGAATACGCCAGAGCTGTACAAAGTCGTCTACTCCGCGCTCCGTGTCCAGGTTGTGCTTATAATCATCGTTCGGAAAGACGCACAACATCACTTCTAAATCATTCGCGAGCGCTTCCTGGACCGCGTGGTCCAGCTCGGTGAGAGTTTCGGGATTCGCTGGGGCTACTTCGCCGTGGCGCTCGACCAAGGAAGGGTCGATGCCGAGACGCACAAAGTCGAAGCCCATTGTGTGGATCGTCTCAAGGTCAGTCGCGGTTGTGAAAGTCGCGATGTGCTGCGGCGAAAGGTCGCGCGAGCTCGCAAACCAGCCCGACAGATTGATTCCGTGCTCGAGCGTGGCGGCGCGTTCAGAGGCCAGGTTCTGCGCGGTGAGCACCGGTGACGCAGTGAGAAAGAGCAATGCCGTAAAAGACAAAATCCTGCGCAGGTTCATCCATTCCTCCTCGGGTAAATTTCTCATTCCTTAGTCATGATCGGCTGTGATAACGTTTTCATCGTCTCACGAATTGCAGTACAGCGGTTACGCGAAGGTGCTCGATGGCTCGCAAGCCCACGATCAAGGATGTAGCCAGCCTGGCGGGCGTGGGGCCCATGACGGTTTCCCGTCTCCTGAATCAGTCGGCAAATGTTTCCGAAGAAGCGGCAGTACGCATTTACCGCGCGATTGAAGAGCTTGGTTACAAGCCGAACGAGATGGCGCGAGCGCTCCGCGGGCAGAAATCCAGCACCATCGGCATAATTGTGCCATATCTCTACGACTCGTTTTTTGCCATGTGCGCGCATGGCGTGAGCACCGTGGCGCGTGAGCACGGTTACTCCATGATTCTGACCACCTCTGACGAAGACCCCGAAGATGAGTACGCCGAGGCGCAGTCCATGCTGCGGCGCAACGTTGATGGGCTGATCGTAATACCTGCTTCGCAGGAGAGCACCCGCCTTACTCTGCCCGAGTTCCAGTCGACACACATTGTGGCCCTCGATCGCCCCTTGCCCGACCGGCGGTTCTGCTCCGTCGTCGTGGAGAACCGCGCCGGAGCGGAAATCGCCGTCACTCATCTCATCTCCGCGCATGGACATAGGCGCATCGCAGCGGCCGCTCTTACTGAACGGCTCTATACCTTCTGCACGCGGGTCGAGGGCTACACCGTGGCGATGAAGCAGGCGGGGCTGGAGCCGCTTCCGGTGATGGCATGCCCTACGCCCGAGCAGGCCGCTGCCAATGTGCGACAGGCGCTGCGCGGACCCAACGCTCCCACCGCCATCTTTACCACCAACGGCCTCACGACACGGTATGTCTTCAAAGCGCTGCGGGACGTGGGCATTCGCATTCCGCAGGACCTGGCGGTCGTTGCATTTGATGACTTTGAGCTGGCCGAGCTGTTGGAGCCGCAGCTGTCCGTGATTCGCCAGCCAGCAGTGGAACTGGGGAGCACAGCGGCGAAGCTGCTGTTCGAGCGAATGGCTGGCGGACAGCAAACCGATCAGGGAACCAGGCTGGTGCTGCCGGTTGAGTGGGTGCCGCGCAGTTCCTGCGGCTGCCATGCGTCAGTAGTGGCGGAGTTTGTTCCACAGGCGCGTCGCCAGGCCGTCTGAGCGCGACGGCGCGCTGCGGGGCGGCGCAGGAGTCGCGGGCGAAAGCTTTGCGGAAGCTGACGCGGTTGCGGCCGTTACGGAAGATGCGGTATGGGTTGCAGCGGCTTTGTTCGCGGCGTCGTCCGACACCGCTGCTTCAGGGGCGGAGTGAATATATTGCACAATCAGAGAAATCCGGCGGTTGGATGGGTCATACGGATTGCTGGGCACGCGCAGCATCTGGTCTGCATAGCCTCGCACCTGCGAAACCTGATCGGGTCGCAGGCCGGTTGCCTGCATCAGGCGCCGGGCAGCGTTGGCACGGTCGGTTGAGAGGTCCCAGTTGCTATAGCCCGCGTGACCGCTGTATGGGCGGGCATCCGTGTGACCTTCGATCATGATGCGGTTCGGGACCTTGCCCAGCTCGCGCGCGAGCACCGTGAGTATCTCGCGGCCATTGGCGTTCAGCTCGGCTCTTCCTGTCTGAAAGAAGCTGCCATCCTTCGTTTCCAACAGCTCGATGCGCAGCCCTTCCGGTGTGACCGTGATCTCAATCTGATCAGAGAGCGCCTTGAGGTTGTCCAGGGCGTGGATGCTCTTTTCGAGACGGGTCTTCAGCGTCTTGATGTTGTCCTTGGTGATGGGCAGGTTGTCTCCGCTGCCCGAACGATCGGTACCGGTGAGCGTGGAGCGGCCGAGGGGATCGTTGAAGTATCCGGCGACAGCCTTGCGTACGCTGGGGTTGGTGTTCATGAGCCAGAGCACGATGAACAGCGACATTAACGCGGTTACAAAGTCCGCATAAGCCACCTTCCACGCGCCGCCGTGGTGGCCGGCGTGGACTCTGGGCTTCTTGACGATGACGATCATCTTCGGCTTGGCCATCGTCTAGGCCGCCTCTTCGCCAGAGGTCGGCTTGCCGTCCCGGCTGCCGTGGCACGCCGCCTCTACCTTTGCGAAAGAAGGCCGCAGATGCAGCGGGATGGCACGGCGGGCCATCTCCACCGCGTGGACCGGCGCATTGCCCTTTATGAAGGAAATCATAAGCACGCGCAGGACGTAGAGAAACGCGTGCTCTTCCTCGGCCTCCTTGTTCATAGAGGAGCCTACCGGGCCCACCAGTCCATAGCACAGCAGGATCCCGAGAAACGTCCCCACCAGTGCTGCCGCCACCTTGTGCCCGATCTCTTCGGCGGGCCCGCCGAGTGCGCCCATGGTGATGACCACGCCCAGCACTGCCGCCACGATGCCCAGTCCGGGGAGTGAATCGGCCACTGTGGTGAGCGCGGCCACCGGTTGATGCGCGCAGCGGTGCTGCACCTCCATGTCCAGATCCATCATCTGGTCCAGGTCGAACGGTTCGATGCCGCCGGTCACGGCCATGCGCATGGTGTCGCAGACAAAATTGCACGCCGCCTCGTCATGTAGAAAGCCCGGATACTCCCTGAAGATAAGGCTTTCGGCCGGCTGCTCAATGTCGGCCTCGATGGAAAGCATGCCGGAGCGCCGTACCTTGTTCAGCAGCTCATACATCATCGTGAGCGTGGAAACGTAACGCTCCCGGGAATGGTGCGATTTGCGGAAGACGCCAAGCGCCGAGGAAAAGACCGACTTGAGAATATGGAGGGGATTGGCGATCAGCAAAGTGCCCAGGCCTGCTCCAGCGATGATGAGGAATTCGGCGGGTTGCAGCAGAACGGCGATGTGCCCCTTCTCCATGAGAAAGCCGCCAATCACGGCTCCGAAGACCAGCAGGATTCCCAGGATGGCAAACATCGGCACGCTTCCCCTTATCGACCGACAGACAAAACAACACCCCCTCAGGCCGCAACCCACGTCCTGAAACGGGTCGGATGAAAGTTGTCTGGTTTGTCTATCGGCGGTCGGGGGAAAGGCTTTATCGGGAGATTTCGCCGGCATTGCTGTTCGGCGCGGGGATGCGGACCACAAATTCCGTTTTGCCCTCCGCGCTGGAAAAGGTAATTTGTCCTCCGAACTGGCCGACGACGATGCGGTGCGCAATATCGAGCCCAAGCCCAGTGCCCACACCCGCAGGCTTGGTGGTAAAGAAGGGCTCAAAGATGTGCTCGCGATGTTCGGGTGAGATTCCGGGCCCGTGGTCGGAAATGCCAATGCACGCATACCCGTTTTCGACCCATGTACGAATGGCAATTTCGCCCATTTCAGGCGAGGCGTCAATGGCATTGTCCAGAATGTTAGTCCAGACCTGGCTGAGCCCCGTGCCGGTGGTCTTGATGCGGGGCATTTCCGGAGAGAACACCTTGCGGACGGTCAGCTGCTTCTGACGGAATTTGTGCGCGAGGATGGTGAGCGTGCTCTGGATGCTGTCGTGAATGTCGATTTCGCGTTCGCGGTTCTTGTCGTCGTAGGCGTATTTCTTGACCGCAACCACCAGGTCGGTGACCCGTGTGATGCTCTCTTCAATGGTACCCACCAGTTGAAGGCTCGAAACCAGAGACTCCAGCCAGTTCAGCGCATCGGAAAGTGCTCCGGGCCGGAACGCCTCGTGCGCGCACTCAATGTCTTCCCGCTTCCAGCCCACGGCCACCAGGGTAGGAGCGACCCTCCATGCATTTTCAACTCCAGCACCTTCAAGCCATTCGGCCAACGCCTCTTCGGCGTCTGCCTGTTCCATGGAACCCATGGCCTGCGGTTTGTTGGAGCGTAAGGCCTCGGCAAGCAACTGCGCCATGCAGCGCTTCTGCTCCGGACTCATCTCCATTTCGGTAAAGCGCAGACTGATCTCCTGCAGATGGACCAGGTTATCCCGCAACTGCGCCGCCGCGCGCCGGGCGGCCGCCCCGGGATTATTGAGCTCGTGCATCAGACCGGCGGCGAGAGTACCCAGAGAGATGAGTTTTTCGCGATGCAGCGTGAGCAACTGGTAGGCTTCGAGCCGACGCCCCATGTTGGCCAGGATCCCGGCCCGCACTACTGGGCAGGCGCTCATCAGGCTCCAGAAAGCACCGCTGTCTACGCGAACAACCGTGCTGTCTGTCAGCGTCTCAACCAGCACCGGGATCGACGATGCTCCGGTCAGCAGTGGCACCTCGCCGAACGTGTCTCCTGCCTTCAACGTCGCCAGAAGGGTCGTTCCGCTGTCCGCCTCGGGTTTGGTGACCCGTACCTCGCCCTCCAGCGCAACCCAGAAGAACAGGTTCTTGTCGCCGGGGCTGATGATTGCCGACCCTGCGGGAGCGTCCAGCACGTCGACCTCGCCAAGACAGTCGATGTCCTCGTCCTTGATCTTTTCGAAGATAGGAATGTTCCGCAACTTCGGGAGAATCTCTCTCGCCGAAACCGTTCGCCGGGTTACGCTCGTTTGTTTGCCTTCCATCGATCCGCTTTTCTCGTCACCCCGGGAAAAAGCCCGGGAAAAATCATACCCTCTAGCTTTTGCGGGAATTGCACTCCATCGAGCGCCTCCCTTTTGCTGCCTTTCGACGCGCTAGAAGTGCGCCAGATATTGGTGCATGAACTGCACCGCAATCGAACCCTCGCCAACCGCCGACGCCACGCGCTTCACCGATCCGTGCCGTACGTCGCCAGCCACGAAGACCCCGGGCATGCTGGTCTCCAGCAGATACGGATCACGGTTCTCCTTCCAGCGCTGCGGCAGCTTGCCGTCCACGCGCAAGTCCTGCCCGGAGAGGATGAACCCGTGCGGATCGCGCATGATCTGCTCCGGCAGCCAGCTGGTTGATGGCGCTGCACCGATAAAGATGAACAGCCCCGTGGCCGGAACCTCGACTTCCTCGCCGCGGCGGTTCAGTCTGAGGGCTCCCAGGCGGCTTTCGCCAATGGCTTCTAGCACCTGCGTTTCGGTCTCCACCTTTATATTCGATGTGCCAGCAATCTGATCGATTAAATATTTCGACATGGTGGCTTCCAGCGATGGCCCTCGCACCAGCATGGTTACCTGCCGGGCATACTGTGAGAAGTACATGGCCGCCTGTCCAGCGGAGTTGGCTCCGCCAACAATAAAAACGTCTTCGTCCCTGCAGGAGCGCGCCTCAACCAGAGCTGCACCGTAGTACACGCCTGCGCCGGTCAGCCGTTCGATTCCCGGGGCCTGGAGCCGGCGATAGTTCACGCCGAGCGCGATCAGCCCGACACGGCAGGAGACTTCGCTTCCGTCTGCTGTTCGCACCAGCCGGTATTGATTCTCAGCCCGGATTCCGGTGACACACTGGGTCAGGAATTCCACGCCGAAGCGCGAGGCCTGCACGTAGGCCCGCCGCGCCAGGTCCGCGCCGCTGACTCCAGAGGGGAAACCGAGGTAATTCTCAATCCGGGAGCTCGACCCTGCCTGCCCACCGGGAGCGTCCGGCTCCACAAGCAGCGCCTTCAGCCCTTCTGAAGCCGCATAGACCGCCCCTGCCAGACCGGCCGGCCCACCGCCGATGATGACCAGATCATAGAAATCGCGCGCTGCGTGCGTTCTGAAGCCGATCTTTTCCGCCAACTCCATCTGCGTCGGCTGCACCAGCGAGGAACCGCCAGGAAACAGCACCACCGGCAGCTTTCGGTCGTCCAGCCCATACCGCTCCAGCCACTCGAAAGCCTCGCCCTCCTGCTCCGGATCCAACCAGATATAGGGGACCTGATTGCGCGCCAGAAAATCCCGCACTTGATGGTCGACGGCAGACCAGCGATGCCCGATGACGCGCATTCCCTCATAGCGCGGCTTGTAACCCTCGCCCCAGGCACCGAGCAGGTCGTCGAGGACCGGGTAAAGCCGCTCCTCTGGCGGGTCCCACGGCTTTGTGAGGTAGTACTGGATGCGCGCCGTGTTGATGGCCTTGATTGCCGCCTCAGTGTCTGCGTAAGCCGTTAGAAGGACACGTCTTGCCTCGGGATACAGGTGACGGGCCTTCTCGAGAAAATCGACGCCGGTCATGCCGGGCATGCGCTGATCGGAGAGGAACAGAGCCACTTCGTCGCCGCGCTGCTGCAACTGCGTACAGGTGTCGAGCGCAGTCTGCCCGGAGGCGGCCCGCACGATTCTGTAATTTGGCCCATACTTCCGGCGCAGGTCCTGGATGATGGCTTCCAGAACGCTGGCGTCGTCGTCGACCGCTAAGATGACCGGCTTACCCATGGTTTTCTTAGTGTAACTTCCGCCTCAAGACAGCGCAGGGACACGGAAAATGGATTTCTGCGAATCTCAAGTTTCCCAGATTGGGACATTACTTTAGTCATGAACCAGCATAAACTTGTTGGCCAGATGAAAATTTTGGATTACTCTTGGGTCACAAATCCAAAGCTAAATACAAAAGACTTCCTTCGAGTCAATTTCCATGCGGTTGTGATTTTTGGCTGTAGATTTTTCCCTTGAAAGACCTGCCTCGTGCGAAGAAAACCATGTGACCGGTAAACATGTAAACGTGACCAATGCGGGGACAGTTTCCGGCCTTTTCGGGAGCTTTGTATCCCCAGGCAAAGCATCCTTTCTGCCTAACCAAGATTTCGGGAGAACATGAACAAGATCATTCTTGCTGACAATCAGGCCATTTTTAGAGCAGGGACCGCCAAAATTCTGGCGATTGAAGATGATTTCCGCATTATTGCCCAATGCGGTGATCCAGTCCGGCTGTTTCAGGTGATGGATACGTTCCGGGGGGCAACGCTCATCTTTTCTTCGTCTCTGAAATTGAATATGCTCCAGGTCATGGCACGCGTCCGCTCCATCGGCAGCCGCGCAGTTGTGATTGCGGAGAATCACGAACCTATCCAGCCATTTCTTGCCGACGGCGTGAATGGGGCAGTCCACCGTTCGGTCAGCGGCCCTTCGCTGATCGACTGCATGCGCCGCGTGATTCAGGGCGAGCGCGGAGTCATCGCCAACGGATGCCAAGGCACCGTCCACGAAGAGGATCCCGTGGGTGCGCGCGTCCGCGACCGCCTTACGCCCAAGGAGATGAAGATTGTAGCGCTCATCATTCAGGGCTGCAAAAACAAGGAGATCGCCTATCGCCTTATCACGACCGAGCAGGTTGTGAAGAACTATCTGCGCAGCATCTATGACAAGACCGGTGTCTCCGATCGACTGGAGCTGGCGCTGTTCACGATTCACCATCGCATCCTGGCTGAAGCGGCCCTGGCCGCCGGCGAGCTGATTACGCAGGCCAACTGACGGACTGCCCGCACCCCTTCCCCTGTAAGACACGGAACCCCGCCTCCAGCAGGCGGGGTTTCGTGTTTACGGGATATTTGCTTTTGGCTCAGGTCAGCTTCTCGGCCACGGACTTCGCCTGCGTGAATAGATACAGGTAGTCCGGCCCGCCGGCTTTGGAGTCGGTTCCCGACATGTTGAAGCCGCCGAAGGGATGTGCTCCCACCATGGCGCCGGTGCATTTGCGGTTGAAGTACAGATTGCCAACGTGGAACTCGCGCCGCGCCTTATCCAGCTTGACGCGGTCCTGGGAATAGACGGCGCCGGTCAGCCCGAACTCGGAGTTGTTGGCGATGGCCAAGGCGTGGTCATAGTCCGAAGCCTTGATGATTGCCAGCACCGGGCCGAAGATCTCCTCCTGCGCGAGGCGCGCATCGGGCGCCACGTCGGCGAACACGGTGGGCTCCAGGTAGTATCCCTCTTCCGGAGTTGAAATCGCCCTGCCGCCGGCGATGAGGCGGCCCTCCTTATGGCCGACCTCGATGTAGCCGAGGATCGTCTTCATGGCGCCCTTGTTTACGACGGGACCCATGTTCGCGTTTTCGGCGGGATCGCCGACCCTGAGCGCTCCCACAACCTCGCGCACGCGCTCAACAAATACGTCGTAGACCGGCTCCTCAACGATTGCGCGCGAGCAGGCAGAGCACTTCTGCCCGCTGAATCCGAATGCCGAAGCGACCACACCCGTAATGGCCTGATCGAGGTCGGCGTCCGCGCTTACGATGATTGAGTCCTTGCCGCCCATTTCAAGAATGGTGCGCTTGATCCAGATTTGTCCCTTTTCCGTTTTCGCTGCGCGCTCGTGAATGTCGAGCCCCACTTCCTTCGAGCCGGTAAAGGCGATGAAGCGTGTTTTGGGGTGCTCGACGATGGCATTTCCGAAGGTTGCGCCCGAGCCAGGGCAGAAATTGACCACGCCCGGCGGCAGTCCGGCTTCTTCCAGCGCATCGACAAAACGCGCCGCGATGGTTGGCGAATCGCTCGACGGCTTGAGGATGACGGTATTGCCGGTGACAATGGCTGCCGACGTCATGCCCGCCATGATGGCAAAGGGGAAATTCCACGGGGGAATGACCGCACCGACGCCCAACGGGATGTAGAGCAGTTCGTTCCGCTCGCCGGGATACTGAATGGGCGTTGTAGCGCGAGAGAGACGGAGCGCCTCGCGAGCGTAGAACTCGAGGAAGTCGATGGTCTCGCCTACATCAGCGTCGGCCTCGGCCCAGTTCTTGCCGACCTCGTAGGTCAACCATGCGCAGAACTCAAACTTACGCTCGCGGATGATTGCCGCGGTATTGAGCAGCAGAGCCGCACGCTCCTCGGCGGAGACGTACTGCCACGTCTCGAACGCCTTTAGGGCAGCCTGCATGGCCTTTTCAGCGTGCTCGGCGCCGGCCTTCTGGTGGATGCCTACAACTTGCGCCGGACGCGAGGGGTTCTTTGAGACGATCTTGCCCGGGGTACGTACACGCTCGCCGCCGATCACCAACTCGTATTCGTGGCCGAGCATGTCGCCCACGCGCACCAGCGCCTCGCGCATGGCATGCGCATTCTCATGCCGGGTGAAGTCGGTAAAGGGTTCGTTGCGGAACTCGCCCTGCGGCGCGCGCGGATGGATCACGGTGGGGATCTCAGTCGTAGCCATAACTTTCCAGTTTAGCCCTGTTCGCGAAAATCTGCCCGTAGCGGGGTGGCACGGGTCGCCCGGTTCAATCCTGTGATCACGGTGGACACGTCGATTGCGCAACTTGCCGGGGCCGTGGGCAAAACGGCCGGGATCACGCTGCCGCGGGTCGCGGACAGGCGCTGGATGGAGGAACGCAACACAAGCCCGAGGCGCTTGAGCGGAAGGCTGTTTCGCCAGTCCGCTACCGGGGACTGGGCCTCAGTTGTACGGCAAATCGCCGAGGCGCTCCGTGACTGGGCGCAGTGATCAGAAGCGGTAGACCATGCCTCCGGCCACAATCGGGTAGAAGCGCAGCCAGTCCGCGTCGTTCTGCAGCTTGCGCTGTTCTACCGCGATGTTGGCCTGGATCGACGGATCACTGGCGATGTTCTGGCATTGCTGCTGTGCGGCGTCCGTGCAGGACACGCCGGTAAAGTTGAGCGCTGTAGTTGGATCCCCGACATAGGCAAAGCCCATCTCAAACGGAAACGCCCAATGCCGCTGCCGCTCGCCGCGTACCCATTTGCCCCAGCCCAGGGTGAACGTAGGCGCTGTGCGCGCAAATCGCACTGAACCCGAGGCTTGTACCGGATCTGCCGCGCTGCTGTAATAGGTCACATTATTCAGCGTAAATGAGCTACCCGCAGAGATGGACGCAGTTCCATAAGCGCGGTTGCTGCTGCCGAATAATACTCCCGGGCTGAGATGAAAGCTGTTGTGAAAGGGATACCAGTCGAGTGAGGCCTGTTCGGACTGAAGCACCACATTTGTCGAGAACGGCACGCCGCTCACGGACCGCGTGAAGCCGAAGTTAAAGTACCCCGCGCCCGCGCGCAGGTTGAGCGAATCCGCGAGGGAAACCGCGATCCGGCCCCCGAATCCGAGAGGGCTCGAGTACGTGCCGATTCCGTAATGGCGGAGGAACCACGACTCTGGCACCGGCTGGGCGTTCGCTGGAACACGCACTGCGCTGGCGGGTACGGACACAGCGGATAAGTCGACTCGGCTGGAAGAAACTGCGTTGGTGTTTACGGCTACGGTGACCGGAGTCGAACTGGGCTGCTGCGCACACATAGCAGCAGCAAAACAGGCGGCAATCGCCGCCACGATGGCACTGCGGAGGAGGGCTGTCATGGTTTCAAACCTCTATCTCAGGGTCTGACAACGAGTAGGGAAAATGCGGCGGGAACTATCTCTGCACAATACGCTACCGGTACGGCCACAGCCAGGACCAGTTCAGTGGACGCTCTTCAACTCACGTCACTCATACAGACGATGTGCGAAGTGTAGCACCACACTTCCCTCCCGATGCGTATCGGCGGGAAAGATTTCTACATTATTCCGAGCTGAAAGAGTTACTAAAGTTTGGTAAGGGTAAGAGTCCGGCGTGCTCGCCGAGAGCAGTCAAGCCCTGGCAGCCTATCCCGCAATGCTCTCCGTGCGCCGTGACATCTTTGCGGTACGCTCGATCTTTTCCCAATTAAAGGGCCGTCCGTCGATCGCCCGCTTGATCGTCTTGAACAGCACGATGGAAAATACCTGGCGATAGGCGAAGCGCTGCAGCCAGATATGGAACAGTAACCAGCCGTCGCCCTTGCTGGCAGGGTGCCTTCGCTCGAGCGAGAAGGCCAGCGCCGAAGTCACAAAGTCAATGACCAGGAAGGCGAGGAAGTAGGTGAGCAGTTTTTCAAAGCTCGCCGCGCTGGTCGTCTCCGGATGGAAGTGCTTGTCGAGGAAATAGTGAATGACACCGGCGGCGAACATAAGGTCGATGAACGGGGACACCAGCGGCAGAAGGATCTGGAAGACGACGATGTTGGGCAGTGCAAACAGCCCCATCGCCAGATTCGTGCGAAAAGCATGCTTGTGCTTGAACACGGCCTGCAGGGTGCCGAAGGACCAGCGGAAACGCTGGCGCATGAGCCCGCGCGCATTCACTGGAGCCTCAGTAAACGCAAGCGCGCGATCTTCATAGATCACCTTGTAGTTCTGCTCCAGCAGATTCATGGTGAGGTCGGCGTCCTCGGCCACGGTGTTGATGGGGTAGCCGCCGCCCTTGCGCACCGCAGCCGTCCGCCACGCGCCGATGGCGCCCGGAACGACCGTGACCACGTTGAAGAGATCCAGAGCGCGCCGCTCAAAGTTCTGGCTGGTGATATATTCGAGGGCCTGCCAGCGCGTCCACAGATTGACCTTGTTGCCGACCTTGGCGTTGCCGGCTACAGCGCCAACGCGCGGATCGGCAAAATGGAATACAAGCTGCCGGATGGCGTCGGGCGCGATCACCGTGTCAGCGTCAATACCGATGTAGACTTCCTCCTCCACGTGGTACAGGCCGAGGTTGAGCGCTTCCGCCTTGCCTGCGTTGGCCTTGGTAAGCACTGTAAGCCGACGCTCTGCAATCTCCTCGGGAAAGGCCGCACGCGCCACCTCGAAGGTGTTGTCGGTCGAGCCGTCATCGATGACGATGACACGGAGGTTCACGTAATCGGAATTCAGCACGGAGCGGATGGTCCGCACGATCACCATCTCTTCGTTGAAGGCCGGGATAAGCACGGCCACCCGGGGCTCGTACTCACCCGGCGGAACGCGCCGCCGCCGCAGCCGGTCGATGAGCGCAAATAGGCCGATGAGCAGCAGCCGCGCGCTCATGAGCACGTCGCCGAGGAAGAAGACATCCACGACGAAGTGGTTGAAGAAGCCAAAGAAGAAGAAGGCGACCGAGTCGACGCGTGCCTGCCAACGCATTTTTGGCAAAATGGGCGGCATGACCTGAGCGCGTGTTTTGCCCATCAGGTCAGAGACGTTGACAAACTTGTAGCCCCTCGCGCGCAGTGTTGTGATGAGGAGCGGCAGCGCAGCCACCGTGGCCGAACGGTTTCCTCCGCCGTCGTGCATCAGGATGATGCTGCCTCGCATCCATGATGTGCCCTTCATTTCCTGGATTTGCTTGAGGACGCTGTCCGTGATCTCCTGCGGCGACTTGCGCGGATGTTCGTTCCAGTCATCGGTGTCGATCTTGTCGCCCACAATGATGTAGCCCATCTGCTGGATGCGATAGGCGGGCGCAGCCTGGTCGTTTGTGTCCGGTTCCTGGTCAATCGAGTACGGCGGACGGAAAAACAGGGTCTGCACTCCGAGCTTGGCGGCAAACAGCCGCTCGGTCAGGTTCAGCTCGGAGCGTAACTGGAAGTCGGAGATTTCGCTGATGTCCGGATGCGTGAAGGTGTGGTTGCCGATCTCCATCCCATCCTTGTAGTAGTCCTTCAAGAGGTCGGGATAGTTCAGCGCCTCCTCGCCAATTACCATGAAGGTGGCAGGGACGTGATACTTCATCAGCACGGCAAGAATCTTCGGCGTCCAGGTGGGGTCCGGACCGTCGTCAAAGGTGAGCGCAAGCTCATGCGGGTGATACCCATACTGCTCCGCGACGTAAGGCCGCGGCAGTTCGGTCATGTCTTCGTCGGTCGCCGTAAAGTCGTCGGAGTCCATGTCGATGGTGCGGTGGCCGTACTTGGGCAACGCCACAATGCGCAGGATGTCGCCTTCGCCCTCGGTTGCCACATCATTGCCCGGCGGCACGGTTTCCAGCTTTTCCGGGGCGTCCTTTGCCATGGGGTTGTCCCACACCGACCACAGCGACCCATCCTCATAACCCAGCCGCCACAGCGCAAACGTCTGAATCCCCATCTGCCGCGCGTCGCGCATCTCGTTGAGCGCGGTCACTCCGTCCAGGAACCATACTTCGTGGCGGGTGCTTGTGTCCTCATCTTCATAGGCAAAATACGGATTAAGTTCATCTCCGAACATATGCACATCGGCGCCAGCCTCAGCCGCCCGCTGCCATGCCTCCTGCACACTCAGGTCGGTCACATCCAGAACCTTGTTCGATGGCCGCTTGCCTTTCTGCGGCAATGGCAAGGTCCAGTCATATCCGTAGTTGCCGATTCCGCAGATGATCTTCTGGCGGGGAATCACGTCGAGCAGGTGCTGGAGGTTGGCGTCGAACCAGTTCTGTCCGGCAACCGGACCCGGCTCGCTTGAATCTTCGTGCTCGTCGTAGTCCATCAGAATCACGCCGTCGGAATTCGCCGCCAGCATCTTGAGGTACGAGTCCTGGGCGCCCACCGCCACATTGACGTAAAGCCGGAGATTTTTGGCGTGCAGGTCGTGGTAGAGTTCGGCAATCCATTCTGCGTACAGCTTGCGGTCCTGGTCCGGAATTGCCTCGAAGTCGAGGCAGATGCCGTGGTACTGCGGATTTGCGTAGAAGAACTTGTCCAACTGGATATGCAGCCGCTGGCGCGCCGCGGGGTCCTCGAGCATCTTGCCGATCGCATCGCCGGTCCAGTCCTGGATCAGTGGGTTGTAGTCGTTCAGCATCGGGAAGACCTCCATGCTGTCCTTTGTCGCCGCGATCAGCCGCGCGATGCGGTTCTGGGGGTCGACCCCATGCACGCCCGTCTTGTCCACGACCCCGTACAACTGGACCGGAAACATCGGCGTGGCTGCGACCAGATTGCCGTCCGCAGAGACCACATGCAGCCAGTCCGGAAACAGCATATCGATCTGGCCGATGTGCTGCTTTAACGCGGAATAGCTTGGCTCGTCGTTCACGTAAAACGCCGCGCGCAGGCCCTCTCCCTCGTTCATGGTGACTTCCGAGACACGACGGTGTGTCCGCCGGTGCAATGAACGTTCCAGGCTCTTGCGCAGCTTGTCGCCGATGCGCCGCTGGTGAAGCGCGCGAAAGTTGTGCTGCTGCAGTGGTATGAGCAGGTCGGGTAGACGCTCGCGCTTGACCACGCTGAAGATGAAGACAACGCCCACCACAGTGGCGATGAGAAAAGCCACGTCGGTGATGCGGCGCAAGCGCCTCCATCGTGTCAGATTCGGATCATAGAAAATCTGCTTCATCGTGGGAGCAACCCGCTCCTTAATACTCTACAGGGACACAGGTGCGCTTGACGCTCGGAAGGACCCTTAAAGCAGAACCGAAAACCTAGTACCCTGCGAGTATGGGCTCTGCAATGGACGCGCACTCCACTCTGCCCCGCCGGTGGTGGGTGGTGCTGACCGCACTCGTTCTGGGAGCCATCCTTCGACTCTGGTTCATCCATGCCTACCCCGGAATCCTGGGCGATCCGCTCGTTTATGGCGACATTGCGAAAAACTGGATGCTGCATGGAGTCTATGGACTTACGACCGAAACTGGAGCGATAAGACCCACCCTTATCCGGCTGCCAGGTTACCCGCTGTTTCTCGTGATTTGCTTCAAGCTGTTTGGCCTGGAGCACTATAACGCGGTCATGTTCACGCAGGTGGCGTTCGACCTTGCCGGCTGCCTGCTGCTGGCCGACTTTACGCGCAGAATCTGGAGCCGCAAAGCAGCATGGTGGGCGCTTTGGTTGTCTGCCTTGTGCCCTTTTACGGCGAACTACACCGGCACGCCGCTGACTGAAACGCTGGAGATCTTCTTCATCATTGTCGCTCTTTACGCGCTCGTCCGCTTTCTTGAGACGCCGCTCTGGCGATGGGCCCTGCTCGAAGCCTTTGCCTGGAGCTACGCCGCGCTGCTGCGGCCCGATGGCCCGCTGATCGCCGTCGCGCTTTGCCCGGCGATGGTGTGGTACGGGCGCAGGCGCTGGGGTACCACCCGCATGATGCGCTTTGCCGTCACAGCAGGGCTGCTCTCCGTACTGCCGTTCATTCCCTGGACGATTCGCAACTGGCGTACCTTCCACGTCTTCCAGCCACTGGCTCCGCGCTCGGCGATGGACCCTGGCCAGTTCACCAATCCCGGCTTCAACCGCTGGACCCGTACTTTTTGCGCCGACTTCACCTGCACATGGGAGATCTACTGGAACGCCAACAGCGGCGAGATTCATCTCGACGACCTGCCTTCGCGCGCCTTTGACTCTCCTGAACAGTACGAGGAAACGAAGCAACTTCTTGACGACTACAACGACACGATCACGGTCACGCCGCCTCTCGATGCCCGCTTTGCCGCGCTTGCGGCCGAACACATCCGCGCGCATCCATTCCGCTACTATGTTGTGCTTCCGCTGGCACGCCTTGTCGACATGTGGCTGCGGCCACGCACTGCGCTGCTGTGGATTGAGCTGCGCTGGTGGCAGTTCGAGGCCCATGAAGGAGAAACCATCTTTGCCTGGAGTTATGCTGGGCTGAATTTGCTTTATCTCATCCTCGCCGCCTGGGGTTTGAAGAAACGGCCGCCGCTTGTGGGCGCCATGGTCTTCTACATCCTCATGCGCTGCGCGTTGCTGGCCACGCTTGATGCTCCCGAGCCGCGCTACACACTCGAGTGCTTCCCCATGATGATTGTGCTGGCCTCTGTTGCTTTGACTCGTCGAGAAACCTCTCCGTCAACCGCCGATTGAGCGGCAGCAGAGCCCGGCCCTCCAGGTTTCCCGCTGACCGCTCTTTTACTGACAGCCCTTTCGCTACCTACGGGTGACCTCCGTCCCCGGCGCAATCCTGAGCGTGAATGCACTGGCGGGAACGTCGTTGAGACGAATGTTTGAGTAGACAGCCGTGCGCCAATCGCCGCTGTCCTGGAAGACCTTTTGCTTCAAAGCAATGCCATTTCTGGTGTCGACCCAGATGGTGATGTGGGAAAACTGGTCGCTTGGCGCCTTCGGGGTCAGGTCGAGCTTGGCCGTTTCCACGCCGCCCACCGGCTCCTTACCCAGATATCTGATGTTCCAGTTCGCCTCAAGTTCCTTGCCGCTGCCGCCAAAGACGAGCGTCAGGTACCGCTCGTAGCTCGAACCGGCCTTCAGGATCGTCTCCTGCTTGACGCTCGGCTGGTAGAAGGCGAGTTCGCCGTCCTTGTAGAGCACATCCTTCAGCGACGGATGGCCGTCGTCGGTCTTGACGTGCATGACCATCTCTGTTGATCCGCCTTCGCGCCGGAAAGCGATCGTGCCCGTCTGGATATCGTGGCTCTGCACGACTGCGGTATAGGAGTCGGCCACAACGTCAGCCTGTGCACTTTTGAAGTGCGTGGAAGCCGCGTCCATCTGGTCCAATACCTGCCGCAAATCGGCATCCTGCGCAAATAGCGCGGCTGAACCCATCATCGCCAAAAGGGCGAAAATTATTATCTTCTTCATTGTTCTCATGCTGATAGGAAACTGGATTCCTCTCGTGGGATGCGTATGGGCGCCAAATTCTGACCTTGGCCACCCCGTCACCGATGCGCCCGCACCCGATAAGCGAGCACCTTGCCGTCCAAACTCTTGACGGGAGCGATGCTGTCAATCTTGACCGGGCCGGATACGGATTCGATCTGGGCCCGGAGCTGCGCTTCGACCGCGGCGCCGTCCCTCTGCACATCAGACACGGGAACGTCGTAGACGTATTGGCCCGGACCCGCCGTCCTGACAATCAGGCTGTGCGCCGCCAGCTTGTCTGGCTGCGGACGGTCGCCGTAGTTCCATAGAAACGGCGTGATGAAAATGAACGCCAGAATCAGCGTCACCATCACGTCGTAGTGGAAGCTGCCCCGCTCATATGTCCAGAAGATATATTTCTTCAGAATGCGTAGCACTTACCTGACTTACCTCGCTCGGGTCCGCGGTTCAATCACCGTCAGCCCATCCATATAGGGTATCAGTGCTTCGGGCACCCGGACCGTCCCATCTGCCTGCTGGTAGTTCTCCACAATCGCCAGCCAGGTCCGGCCCACGGCCAGCCCACTGCCGTTGAGCGTGTGCACCAGTGCAGACTTGTTTTGCCCTCTGGGCTTGTAGCGGATGTTCGCACGCCGCGCCTGGAAGTCCCAGAAGTTGGAACATGAGGAGATTTCGCGATAGAGATTCTGTCCGGGCAGCCAGACTTCCAGGTCATAGGTCTTGGCCGCGCTGAAGCCCATATCTGCGGTACACAGGAGCACCAGGCGGTAAGGCAGCCCCAGCCGCTCCAGCACCGCCTCCGCATTGCGCGTCAGCTTCTCGTGCTCCGCTTCGCTGTCCTCGGGCCGCGTGAACTTCACCAGCTCGACCTTCTGAAACTGATGCTGGCGAATGATGCCGCGCACATCCTTGCCATAAGAGCCGGCTTCGGACCGGAAGCACGGCGTGTAAGCCACCAGCGATTGCGTCAGGTCGGCCTCGTCCAGCGTCTCGTCACGGTAAAGATTCGTTACCGGAACTTCCGCGGTCGGAATGAGCCAGTGGTCATTCTCGCGATATACGCCCGTTTCGTAGCCCTGCTCGTCCTTATCTCGGTCATCGGCACAGCGAAAGAGGTCTTCCGCGAACTTCGGCAACTGACCGGTTCCATAGAGCGACTTGCTGTTCACCATGAATGGCGGCAGGACCTCGGTGTATCCGTGCTCGCGCGTATGCATGTCGAGCATGAAGTTGGCGAGCGCCCGCTCCATGCGCGCGCCCTGCGCCCAGTACACGGCAAACCGCGCGCCAGAGAGCTTGGCCGCCCGCTCAAAGTCCAGAATGCCCAACTGCTCACCCAGCTCCCAGTGCGGCTTGGGAGTGAAGTCGAACTTCGTCTGCTCGCCCCAGCGCTTGACTTCTGTGTTGTCGTACTCGCTCTTGCCAACGGGCACATCCGCCAGTGGAAGATTGGGGATTCGGGCGAGAATGGCCTGCATCTTGGCGTCGCTTTCTGCAGCCGCCTTCTCCAGCCCCTCCATGCGTAACTTGAACGGCCGTGCTTGCTCCAACAGTGCCGCAGCATCTTGTCCAGACCTTTTTAGCCGCGCCACATCCTCGCTCAACTTGTTGAGTTGTGCTTTGAGCTGTTCTGCTTCGGTAATGCGCAGACGCCGCTGAATATCCAGCGCGCGAAAATGCACCAGCAGCTCCGCGGGGTCCTCACCACGGTCACGAAGCTTTCCCTCCACCAGCTCCAGGTTGGTGCGTACAAATGCTAAATCGAGCATAGACAACCAGTTTACTAGCACGGAGGACGGGGTGAGGATGCAGACGGAGCCCGCTGCTCACGCGTGCGCCATCACGCCCACTCCTGCGATACTAAAACCGTGATGCGGCAGCTCAAACGAATCGCGGCGCTCCTGCTCATTTGCACACTCACGCTTGTCTACGTTCCCCGCGCCTGCGCCACTGCCTATGACGACCACCCCAAACTGGTCATTATCCTCATTCTCGACCAGTTCCGCGCCGACTACCTTGAACGCTATCGCGCAGACTTCAAAGACGACAACGGCTTTGATCTCTTCCTCAACCACGGCGCATGGTTCCCTGACTGCTACTTCGACTATGCGAACACCAAGACCGCCCCCGGGCACGCCGCTATCGGCACTGGGGCCTATACAGACGGCAACGGCATTGGCAGCAACTCGTGGTGGGACCTCGCCCGTAACAAAAAACGCCCCATCTCCGCCGTCGAAGATGAACGCTACGCCCTTGTCGGCATGCCTGCCGGAGAAAAGACCACCCCAGGCGCCTCCCCGCTCAACCTGCTTGCCTCCACGGTCGGCGATGAGTTGCGGCTCGATACGCTTGGCCAGTCCGAGGTCTTTGGCGTTTCCCTGAAGGACCGCGCCGCCATTCTGCCCGCGGGAGCCACCGCCAACGGGGCCTTCTGGATCGACCCCGTTTCCGGTCGCTTTATTACCTCCAGCTATTACATGCCACAGCTTCCCGCATGGGCTGAGGTCTTCGACGATAGCGGACGCATTGTTCAGGCTCGTCAAGAGGCCGGGACAATGATCAACACGGGCAACTTCTTCAACGACGTTGGCCCGACGACCGCCGCAGTCGGCTATGAGCTGGACTTCGCCGAGGCCCTGATCACGGGCGAAAACCTCGGCAAGCACGAGACGACCGACATGCTGACCATTAGCATTTCGTCGACAGATATTCTTGGGCACCGCGTCGGGCCGGACTCACCCGAACAGCGCGCCATGATTGACGCCGTCGATGCCAACCTCAGCGATTTCTTTGCCTGGCTCGACAAGAACATTCCCGGCGGACTGGGGAATGTGTGGATTGCGCTGACCGCCGACCACGGTGTTGCGCCCGTGCCGGCCGTCGCCGCCAAACTGGGCCTGAACGCCGCTGGCATCGATATGGAGGGGCTCGTCAAGGACGTAAATGACGCCATGAACATGAAGTTCTCGCCGGGCGAACAGGTCGAATACATCCTGCCCGATCAGGACTTGCCCTACCTCGCTCTGAATCCGCCCGCGTTCACGCGCGCCGGAATCGACGAGCCGGAGGCGGAAGATGCCGTTCAGAGGGCCCTGCCCGCAGCATTCGCGGACTTGCGCAACGCCATTGCTCCGCCGCCACCTGCTGAGACGCCGATCGGCGCTCCGGCGCCACCTCCGCCGCCAGCCATGAGCAAGCTGCCGCCGCTGCCCCGGCTTTACCGGAGCTATACGCGTGTGCAACTGGCTCAAGGGCAGGTGCCCCCAACCGAGTTTGGACGCCTGATAGCACACAGCTACACGCCCAACGGCGGCTGGTATGTTATGGTGATTCCCGATGCGTTCCAGATGGGTGGCCCGGGACGGACGGGCACCAACCACTACACGCCCTACTCTTATGACCGCCACGTGCCGCTCGCCCTCTACGGAGCGCCCTTCGCGCCCGGAACGTATCGTGGCCGCGTGCAGCCGGTGGATATTGCCGCAACCTTCGCGTCCCTGCTCGGCGTGAACCAGCCCTCTGCCTCGGTCGGGCAAATTCTGGTCCAGGCCCTGAAACCTGCCTCGGAGGTCAAATACCCCGAGCCCGCATCGCGTCGCCGGGTGCGCCGTCGGGGCCGTCCCACGACGCAAAAATCCAACGCCAGTGAGAAAAATCCTTGAAGACAGACATGCGCGTGCAGTTCGCCGGCATTCAGCTTGACAACCCTGTGATTGCCGCCAGCGGAACCTTTGGGTACGGCGTCGAATTTGAAGACATAGTCTCAATCGAGAAGATCGGCGGCTTCGTAACCAAGGGGATTTCGCGCGAGCCAATGGCGGGCAATCCCGCACCGAGAATTATTGAGACAGCTGCCGGAATGATGAACGCCATAGGGCTGCAGAACATCGGGGTGCAGGCATTCATTGAGAAAAAGCTCCCGGAAATGCGCCGCTATCCCAAATGTGCCGTCATCGTGAACGTCTTTGGGCATCATGCAGCTGACTATGTTGAGGTGGTCCGCCAGCTCAACGACGCTGAGGGCATTTCCGCCTACGAGCTGAATGCCTCCTGCCCCAACACCGACGAGGGCGGCATGGCCTTCGGGACCGACCCGGTGGCTCTGGACGAGCTGGTATGGCGGGTGAAGCAAATTGCCACAAGGCCGGTAATCGTGAAGCTCTCGCCCAATGTAACGTCCATCCCGGCAATAGCGAAGTGCGCGCAGGAGGCCGGAGCCGACGCACTATCGCTGGTGAACACTTTTGTGGCCCTGGCCATCGACGTTGAAACACGCCGCCCACGGATCGCGAACGTCACCGGAGGCCTCTCCGGGCCGGCTATTAAGCCGATTGCCGTGCGCATGGTGTGGGAGGCCGGGAATGCCGTCACCATTCCCATTATGGGCCTCGGGGGCATTGTTACGCCCGAGGACGCTGTCGAGTTTCTCCTTGCGGGGGCCACCGCCGTACAGGTAGGCACCGCGAGCTACGCCGATCCACGCGC
>Ga0335074_10003607_pt1 | contig 21203 bp, 22 predicted proteins | sample Lox_Sample_23_FD_206715 | JGI IMG/M metagenome (GOLD analysis project Ga0335074, IMG submission 206715) | Soil microbial communities from Loxahatchee National Wildlife Refuge, Florida, United States - Lox_Sample_2.3 | ecosystem: Environmental > Terrestrial > Soil > Wetlands | place: USA... | reverse complement strand
GTCTTCGATCTCTAGGCCAAGCAGAGTGACCTTCGCGTGAAGGTTGCGGGAAACCGGACTCATTCTCAGTGCCATTAGGCCACTCCTCCTGTTCCCGCCGAGACAAAGTGCTCCATGAGGCGCATCAAGCCCGATACACAAAGGCAGGCTCCGCCGGCCACGAAGTGGCGAATCCAGTCATCGCCGATGTAGAGCCGTTCGAAGAAGCCCCCGACGCCAAGTACGGCACGCGCAATTTCGACGCCTCCGTACACCGGCAGAATCACATTGCCTACCCAATTGGCGAGACAGAGAAGGGCTGTCCAGTATTGCGTTGCGCCCGACCCCTGGCTCGCAAAGACCTCAGCCAGCCGCAGCAGGCCTGAAACCGAAAGCGCGCTCATGGTACCGGCGATATAGGGCTCAATGTGGTAGCCGCGCGAGTATTTGAAGACGCCAAGCGCAAGGATGAGGACAGCGAGAATCGGCATTACGGCGTTTCCGACCCAGTTGGTCAGCGCCAGCAGTCCGCCATCGAATGAGCCGCCATTCATGCATCACCTCGGTTCGTGCTCGCTGCCAGCTTCCGGCCGAATCTCGTGGTAAGCAGCTGCACAATCATCCCGGCGAGGCCGCCGCTCCATCCCCAAAGACCCAGTGCGACCTTGATTGCCACGTAGATCTCCGCGATCAGCCAGATTCCGGCTACTCCAATAGCGAAAAGCAGTCGTGCAATTTCGAAGCGGAGCGCAATGCCGAGGAAGGCAGCTAAGATGAGTGCCGCAGTGACGAAGACCAAAGATTGGGCAAGGAGGCGGAATTTCATCGCATCAACTCCTCGTCTGTGCAGAGTCCCGCACAAAAGGTGCGGAACTCCGGCCATTTCAGTCGCCATGCGGGAAAGATGATCCAATCAGGCGCGAGATCGCTGAATGTTGCACCCGATCCTGAGCCCGGTCCAACCAGGGAGAAAACAGGTAACGACGAAGCGATGGAGCAGCTGAGGTACGCGGCCAGAGACAGCACGATCACGCCACCGATTTCAACGATGTGTCGCTTCACAAACTCACCCCCGCAAAGTGCGTGATCAGTGCCCACAAACCCGAAACACTTAAGAAACCAAGGCCGCTCGCCGCGAGCGTGCCCCATGGCCGATGCCGCACGTGATTGAGGATGGCTGCCGAAAGTGCGAGACCTCCGACGATGGGACTGATCCGGTTAGCGGCGTAGCCAAACATGCTCATCAGCATGTCGGTTACCCCATAGGCGTCGCCGCTTTGCATCCAGCTTCCGGTCGCGAGGTTATAGAGGCCCTGAACGCCAAGTAGGAAGAGTGCCGCGATGATCGAAGCGAATGGGCTGTATCCCTGGCTCATATCGAGAACTGCCTTGAACACGAGCGAAGCTGCGACCACGGGCACGACATGCCCTACGAGGAAGTTGCTGACAAAGTCGTTAGTCACGCGCTCAATCCCGGCCGTATACTGCGCGCCGCTGGCTCCCGCAATCGAAAGCTGCTGGGCTCCGGGCACCGACTCTTGGACGAGCCACTGGCTCACTCCCGGCAAGCTGAGCAGGAAGCATCCCCACAACAGCCACTTCAAAAAGCCGCCACTGGCTTCAAAGTTCATTCCCCCTTCCGAGCGCAATCTCATGCCCGCCATCACGAACGCTCCCAGCGAAGCCGGGATGGCGAGATCCATGAGAAGACCGAGAATGGCTCTGAAGACCAGTGGCGCCTGCATAACCACCTACCCCACTGCCTGACCTTGCGCGATGAAGTATTCGATGAGCCGAAGGATGCCGGAAACGCAGATGAGCCCCCCGGCGGTCATAGCCGAAGGGAGCCAGCTGCGCCCGCTCCTCCATTGCAGGATGGTTGCGACGACGGCGATGCCGGCGCCCACAGGACAAATCACGTTGCAGAGCCAGTTGACGGCATTCAAGAATGCGCCTTCCGGTTGCGATGCGGTTTGCCCCTGGACGGCCTGTCCCGTCGCCGGCGTTGTGCCGAGGTTTTGAGCCAGGCTGGCGCAGGGCACCAGCACGGCCGCTCCAAAAGTGGAAGCGAGCAGGAACGCCTGCACGTGCTTTCGCCAGGCGCGCACTGTCCGCACGAACGACTGAACCATGAACTTGCCTCCTTGACGGAAATCCGTCGCCGAAGAAAATCACATGGTTTGTCGATTCGTGCAAGCGAGCAACTACGTCATGCCCAAATATTGTCTGGGCCGATCTCGCGATGCGCTAATGGAGGACATCGACTTGCTTCCTTCTTTAAAGGTGATCTGATTTTGCTTCTTATAAGGACGATGTGCAGCGCATCGACCGCAGGGAGACGTAATCGCCTGACTTTTTTCAAGAAAAGCCTGGTACGCAGCTTTTCTTCTTTCGAAAAACCCCATCACCAACCCGCAAGTCTCTAAAGCGGTCCTGCTGTTTTTGTCAACAAAAGCCTGGTATGCAGCTTTTCTTCTTTCGAAAAACCTCATCATCGGCCCGGAAGTCTCCCGGACCGGGCCCGGCTTTGTTTAATTGTTATCGCTTGTAGGAGGCTGTTAGTGCGGACGCCCGACTCTTTGGGCAGTGATAGGTGCAGTGGGCCAGCTCATATTGGGTTAGCATTGCCGCCGCCCCGCGCAGAACGCTGAAAACGACTGTGTGAACACCGGAATGGTCGATAAGCGCCTTATCCTGTCGGCAACAGTTGAGGATCGTGAGATCCTTCAGTTCAGCCCGATTTCGCCGGTTCCGATCCCAACTCCCAACCACATCTCAGGACTCTCAAGGGCCAAAACTTACCGCTCGACGAGCTGGCAATTGCGGGTTTCAAACCTTCCTTGGACCTTAGGGAAGGTTGCAGGCCGCGGTCGCCGAAGGTTTTGCTCTTCGCCATCGGCATGACGAGCACGTGCGGGGAGTGGCTAGGCAGGGCATTCTCGAAATTGCTTCGCGAACCGGCCGGTGATGCTCTTGGGGCCTCGAATGTCTTCCGGAATATTCAAGCGGTTGGCTTTTATGCCCGCCCGCATGTTCAAATATAATCCCGGTCAAATCGCCAACGTAATTGTCTATCTGTGAATTCTAAGATGGGAGCCAACGATTCCGTGCCGGAGAGAACGAAACAACTCGGGCTAATCCTATTAGCTTGCTGGCTCGGTGCGCTCTCGCTTAAGCCAATCTATGCCGTTGATCGAGATGTACAGATCGATCAACTTCACCACACGATCTGGACCTTCGAAAACGCCGGTCTAGCCCAGGTCAGGCAAATAGTACAGACCCCGGATGGCTTCCTTTGGCTAGTGACCTCGGATGACCGCCTGCTGCGATTTGACGGGATTCGTTTTGAACCAATTGAAGCAGCGATGACCGGCGTGCTGCCCACAGGCGAGCACCGGTGGGATGACATATCTACGGTCGCGGTTGCGCGGGATGGGGGGCTATGGATCGGGCACAGTCTTCCCCGCGTGGATCTGGTGGAAAATGCGACGGTCCATACTTTCTCCGTTCAAGACTGCCTCCCACATCAGCATGCTGCGAGGATCGCTCCGGATCGGGATGGCGGAGCTTGGATAGCAACGGCTCAGGGACTAGGGCGCCTGCAGGGCTCGAATTGTGAAGCGATCGGGCCAGCTTCGGGATATTCAGGTGGCCCGCCAGTGGCCATGCTTCTCGCCAAAGATGGCACTTTCTGGGTCAAATCCTACGATGGTCGATTATTTTTCCTCCGCAGTGGGGCGAAAGACTTCGCGATTAATGCGAGTGGCTCGGGAGAAGGAAAGTACGAGGGCCACCTCATCCAGGCCCCAGACGGGAGTATCTGGCAATCAAGCCCGATCGGAATACAGCGGATTCTTCAGGGACGCTATGATCACCCCGGAATAAAGGCTCCAATGCTGGGACCACATGCAGGAGTCTATGGGATTCTATTCGATCACCACGGAGCGCTCTGGTTCACAATGGCGGATGGCCTCCACCGCATTCCTCATCCCGAACAGCTCGTGCCCTGGCAGCCGAAGCCGGGCGAACATATCCCGGAAAAGACGGTTCCCCCATCGGTGGTGGCAAATGGTCCTATACAAACTTTCACGGAGAAACAGGGACTCAGCTCGAACGCGGTATGGGATCTGTTCGAAGACACCGAAGGCAACATCTGGACGGGTACGGGTGCCGGACTTGACCGCTTCCGCGATGACGTGTTCATTCGAACTCCATTGCCACCGGGTCAACTGGGGCAATACGCGCTTGCCGCCGGCGCTGGCGGTACCGCATGGACAGCAAGTTGGAATTCTCCTCTATTCAATGTTGGCGATCGGGTGCTCAGCACTCATCCATTCGTGGGTCAGAATGTCAGCGCTCTCTACCGCGACCCGACAGGCGTTATCTGGGTTGGGACGATGGGCAAATCTATCTGGCATTCGCAGGGAACTGGCTTTGTCAGGGCGGGCTGGCCGCCCGGAAGAGACCAAGACTTCGTCACCGCAATGACTATGGATCGCGCCGGTGGTCTCTGGGTACTACTAGGTAAGGGCGGGATTTTCCGGCTGGCCCACGGTGTTTGGACTCAGCAAAACGACAGGCTCCGGATACCTGCCAACATTCCCGCTTATGCGACCACTACCGATGACCGTGGGCGAGTTTGGCTCAATATGAGGAAAATCTCGGTAGTGGACGGGGATCATGTGCAGACATTCGATTCCTCGAACGGGGTTGTTGCGGGGTATGTCTCGTCGATGGCGGTAATGGGACCGCACACATGGCTAGGAGGTGTCTATGGCTTAGCACTGCTCATAAACGGCCACTTTCAGGTGATAAAAGGTGTCGGCGGTGAGGTTTTCCGTGTCACGCTCGGAATCATTGAGCTCCCGAATGGAGACCTATGGATCAATACAGGGTCAGGCGTAGTGCGCATTCCAGCCGCAGAGGTTCAGAAGGTAATTCGAGACCCTGCCTATCAAATCCAATTTGAGCGGTTCGATTCCCAGAACGGCCTGGAAGGTACGGCTACATATTGGGTTCCGATGCCGACGGCAATTGCCGGCTTAGACGGAAAGCTGTGGTTCTCTACAGAGAAAGGCGTCTTTTGGGTCGACCCAGAAAGAATCGCCAAGCAAAGAAATTTGGTGCCACCTCCAGTCTTCGTAACTTCGTTGACATCCGGCGGCAAGCGGTTTCCTGTCCAAGATAAGATGCAGCTGCCAGTCCACACGGAGAACATTCAACTTGACTACACGGCGCTTAGCCTGACAATTCCAGAACGCGAGAACTTTCGCTACCGGCTTGATGGCGCCGACCGGCAATGGCAGGACGCTGGAACACGGCGCCAAGCCTTCTACACCAACTTGTCGCCGGGAAACTATCGCTTTCAAGTCATCGCCTGCAATGAAGCTGGCGTGTGGAACGACACGGGCGCCGTGTTGAGGTTTTTCATTGCTCCAGCCTGGTACCAGACGCTGTGGTTCCGGTGCCTGTGCGCGCTTGCGATACTCGGAACACTCTGGCTACTTTTTGTTCTCCGATTGGCAAAAGCGACTGCGGAGATCAATGAGCGACTCGGTGAGCGCCTGAGAGAGCGTGAGCGGATTGCCCGTGACTTGCACGATACGCTCCTACAGGGTTTCCAAATGCTGTTACTTCGACTTCAAACTGTCGTAGACCTCATTCCTGAAACACTCGAAGCACGCGGCATGATCCAAAATACGATCGAGCGCGCGGACAATGTTCTCGTGGAGGGGCGAGAGCGGGTCCGCGATCTCCGTTCCCATGAAAGCAATGATGACAATTTAGCTGGTCATATTTCCGCTTTGATAGAAGCCTTGCGCGAACCAGCCGGCCCCAACCTCTCGTTGTCCGTTAGTGGAACGCCTTGCTCGACCCGTACCCTTGTAGCGGAGGAAGTCAGTCTGATCGCGCGAGAAGCAGTCATTAACGCACTGCGTCACTCCAAATGTCGCAACGTCTCCTGCGAACTGTGCTTTGAGCCGAGTCACGTCATCTTCGTGTGCGAAGACGACGGCTTAGGCATCGACGAAGAGTCGCTCGCCAAAGGCAGGACGGGGCATTGGGGACTACAGGGAATGCGTGAGCGCGCGCGTAAAATCAAATCCGTACTGAAGATCAATTCGATGAATCCAGGCACACGGGTAGAACTACGAGTCCCCGGTCGCATCATATACGCTCATACAGGTCGGGAGTGGCGGCAGAGCGTTCGTCTGTTCTTGGCGCGAATCGGAAAGTAAATTCGATCTTACGCGTTCACGAGGTCATGAAATCATCGGCGCAGATTACCTGGATCGTTCCGGATATCCATACGCTAAAGAGGCTGGAACATGAATTTCAATCTCAGTTCCGGCCCCGGGCGCGGTCCACACGTCAAAGTGACCTCCCATCGAAAGGATGCTGTCCCTTATCCGCCGGAGCCCTGAAAAAGCTTCCTCTTTTTGCGCTCCTTCAGAACGCCTGCCAAATCCGATCCCATCATCTCGAAATCGAACACCAAAGCCACATGCGCTGTACTCCAAGTCCAAATCGACACGAGTCGCTTGCGCATGATCCAGGGCATTCGTTAATCCCTCCCGAAGACTTCTGTAAATGGCCATTCTCACGAGTGGTTGTAGAGATCTTTCGCGGCCATACTGATTGACGCGAACCTCGGGGGTCCTTAGTCCCAAATCGCTTACCATCTGAGCGAGTTCTTGAGACAGGCTCTCATTCAGGTTGACTCCAGTATCCATGCTCTGAAGTTGTGTCCTTGCCTGCGCGGTGAGATTTTCCGCTCGTTCAAGCGCCGTTGCGAGCAGTTCACGTTTGGGATCATCCGCGCTGAACGCCGCTATAGCAAAGTGTAGTTGCAGAACCAACGCATGCATTCCCTGGAGTAGTGAATCGTGCAGTACACGAGCTGCGCGAAGGCGCTCGGAAAGACGACGGCTACAGCGCTGACGAATCTGAAACGCGATGTACTGCGCTCGGAGCTCATGGGAAAGCAAGGCGAAGAGGGCAATCGCCAAAATACACATGCTGCGGAACGAACGGAACCCAAAGAAAGGAGGAAAACTCATTGTACTTCCAAGAATCCGCGCTTCATGGCAATCAAGACCGCGTGCGTTCGGTCGTTAGCTCCCAGCTTCGACATGATGTTCTTCATGTGTCCTTTTACCGTGTCCTCCGAGATGGACAGGTCGTCGGCGACGATCTTGTTCGAATTCCCTGCGGCAACAGATCGCAATACTTCGATCTCACGCTCAGATAAATCATCCACACTGAAATGCTCGGCAAGGCTCGCCGCAATCTCCGGCGGAATGCGCTTTCTCCCAGCATGGATGTCTCGGATTGTCCCAATCAGTTCAGTCCGGAGCATGCTCTTTAGAAGGTATCCAACAGCGCCTGCTTTAAAGGCCCGAGCAGTCTGAACGTCCCCGGAGTAGGTTGTCAAAATCACTACTTTTGCTTTGGGCGACTCTTTACGTATCGCCTGCAGGGCCTCTATTCCATTCAGTCCGGGCATTTGAAGGTCCATGAGCGTTACATCCGGTTGCAAACGCTGAAATTCGGCGACTGCCTCATCGCCCGTCCTGGCTTCCCCGACCAATTCAAGATCATCTTGAAATTGCAAAGCAAAAGCGATGCCGTCACGAACCAGCGGATGGTCATCCACGCACAGAACCCGAATTTTGTTCGGAACGCTCATCTCCGCCCCGCTCGTCAACTGGATCCACCGCCAGAATCCGGTTCAGGTGCCTGATCCCACGATAATACGACTTCACTTCGTTTCGACACCCCTAAAGTGGTGCTGGGGAACAAAACTTTCGCGATTTCGGCCAAGGTCTCTATGGCGGCATGATTGAGGGAATGAATGCGCTTCTATGTCTTCACGGTTGGGGCGGAGTGGGTCTCGCAGTTCTCCGGGTGTCCGTTGGAATCCTGCTACTAGAGCACGGAATCGGAGGAATGCCCCTCCATCACGAATCGGCTGCGACCCTTGCGCTATGCGCGATTTGCCTCGGATTATGGGTTGGCATCTTCGCGCGACTTCTGAGCGGCATGGCCATTGCCGGTCAAATTGGCTGCGTCCTTCTCATTCCGGCGACTCGGTCCGTCGATGGCTTCCTGCTTGTCCCCCTCTGCTTTGCTATCACACTTCTGGGAGCCGGGGCATATTCGTTTGACGGCATATTATTCGGACGTCGAAAAGTTATCTTCTGACAACTAGACAGTTCTGCAAGGCTCTGAAGGGGTAGCGACGCAGGATAAATCGACTCGATCGGAATGAAACGGCGCCTACGACTAGCGCTCTGACTGACTGAAGTGGCAGCCTGCCTAGACACCGCGGTAGATCAAACGGGTGAACAGGCCGGGAGTGATAAACCCGCCGCCCCACGCTGAATCAAATTGGGCCGTTGGTCGAGCAGCGACAACAGCCTCGACGGACCTACCGGTACGCTTTAGTGCGCGAATGGTCTCCCGAGTAGTCGACAACATTTCTTGGAATCTCAGCAGATCCTGGCGGTTCCCTATGTTGCCATGCCCAGGGACAACAATGGTTTGGGCATCTGCCAGTTTCAAATTCTCGTTTGATGCGGTGATCATGCCATCGATGCTGCCCCCGCTGTTGTAATCGATGAATGGATAGTACCCATTAAACCAGGTGTCCCCTGTGTGTAGGACATTTGCGCGTTCCAGGAATACGGAGATATCAGAGTCCGTATGAGCTGGTGTGTACCGGCGAAGTTGGACAATCTCTCGATCGTTGCGTAATACGTGCCTGTGTGCGAAAACAATCTGAGGCAACGCTGGCTTGGGAGAAGGCTCCAGGAGAGCTTGAAATTCAGGGATTGATTGTTTTGAACTCATACGGACGCGAGTCTGCTCATGAGCGATGATCTGCGCACCGGCCGAATGCATCCACTCGTTGCCGTCAGTATGGTCGTAGTGCCAATGGGTATTGACCAGGTGCAACAGTGGGCTCGGCGATAGTTGAGCGAGGGCGGCCCGAACTTGCCTCTCGGAAGTTGCATAACCACTGTCTACGGAAAGTTTTCCAACCTTCCCCAAATGAACCAGGATATTTCCGCCTGAACCTATTAACACACGCACACGTTCGCGCAGCACAGCGACGGAAATCCTCGCGTGTGCTCCGTCAGCTCTCATTTGCGCCGCTGTGATCGCAGCTTCTTGTGCCCACAAACTAGAGCGGAAGGATGGAAGTATCGCGGCACCACTGACGGTTAGCGCTCCGTTCAAAAACTGGCGGCGAGACATCGACATAGCAACTCCTTCGGTGGGCTCCAACTGAATGTGAAATGTGATTTCAGTGAGTCCCCTGAAAATACTTAGCTACATGAAGCTCTCAGAATCGGCTCTCGCAGTTCGCGAGTGCTCCTGGTAAGCGCGCGACGGTTCAAATTCTCTTTGCTGGCGCAGGTAAGCATGTACTGCGGCGATCGCGGCGGCACCTTCCCCCGCTGCAGACGCTACCCTCTTCGTTGACCCTGCCCTGACATCTCCAACGGCGAAAAGGCCAGGAAGTGTCGTGGAGTATGCCGATCCTCGTAAGGGATCAGTTTTGACGAATCCCTTTGTATCTAAATCCGCGGCACCATTAAGCCATTCCGTGTTTGGACTTGCACCGATCATGACGAACACATTACGAACCTGTCGTGTCGTGCAACTTCCCGTGCTCGATGTTTTCCAAGTCACTTCTCGCAGGATGGAATCGCCCGATAGGCGGACGATCGTCGAATTCGTGTGGAGAGTGATTTTCGAGTGACTCGCGATACGCTGAATTAGGTAGTCCGACATCGTTGATGCCAGATCGGTTCTGCGGATCAACAAGTGCACGTGGTGTGCCGATTGAGAGAGGAAAATGGCAGCTTGTCCCGCGGAGTTGCCCCCGCCGACAACGACTACTTCCTCGTCCATGCAGATCGCTGCTTCCATCGGGGTCGCCGCATAGTGTATGCCCTGGGTCTCATAGAATTCATAGTTGGGAAGGTCAAGCTTGCGATAGCGAGCGCCTGTCGCAACGACCACTGCGCGAGCCGAGAAGCTACTCCCGTCTTCGAGAAACAATTGAAAGATCCTCTCCTTCTTACTGAAACCTGAAACGTTTCGCGATACCGCGAGTCGTGCCCCAAACTTCTGAGCCTGAACCTGTGCTCGTTCTGCGAGTTCCTGGCCGGATATTCCGGTGGGAAAACCCAGATAATTCTCTATTTTCGAACTAGCTCCAGCCTGCCCGCCCGGTGAGTTTCCTTCAATCGCGATGGTGGTCAAGCCTTCAGAAGCCGCGTACACAGCAGCCGCAAGGCCCGATGGGCCAGCCCCGACGACGGCAACATCATAGAGGCTTGCTGGATCAGCGGGCTCATTCAGCCCCAGACTATCCGCGAAGCTGATGATGTTCGGATGATGAAGAATACGACCATCAGGTAGAACGGCCACCGGTAGCTGCTCTTCAGACAGACCGAGGCTTTCAAAAAGTTCCGAAGCCTCGATTTCGGCGGCGAGGTCTAATAGTCGATGGGGGTAGCTGTTGCGCAGGAGAAATCGCTGCAGCATCATCGTCGGACCGCAGGTCCTCCGCCCGATGAGAAGCACGCCTCCGGTCGCATCCTGCATAAGCTCGTTGCGTCGCCTCACGCAGGCCTTGGTTACGATCTCTGCAATATCAGGCTCTGCCCGCATTAGTCGTCGGAATTCTTCCCTGCAGATGCGAAGTACTCTTGTGGGGCAGATGGAGATACAATCCAGAAGCGTCTCACGGGTGCTTAGGAGATCCATCTCACCGGTAAACTGTCCATCGCGAAGGCGGGCGATCACTGAGAACAGATTTCCGTTTCGCTTCCCACGGATCTCTAGTTCTCCAGTGATCACGATAAACAGGTCCACTCCTCGGGCGCCTCGCTCAAAAAGAACCTCTTCTCCAACAACTGCTGATTCCGCGCCGTACGCCGCTAGCCGGCGAATCGTTGACTCACTGAGCCGAGGAAACATTTGATCGACTCCCGCTTCTGGGTAGATGGTCTTGGACTGATACATGATCCCTCCCGTGCGTCGTCTTGTCGTTTCAGAAAACAATAAAGAGCGGTCGTGCGCATCACCAGATCTTGTGGGGTCCGCACAACACGAAAGAGTGGTGCTTCTCTCGCCGGCCTGTTGTTTCCTATCGATACAGGTTCGGGAAATAGAGGTTCTTATGACATCGAAGACCAGTTCCACTCCCCAAAGCTCAGAACCAACTACAGCCTCTTTCCGCGTTTCACCGGAAAGCGTTGAAGAGATTGGCATCGCTCTGCGCTCTCTGCTTGCTGATTTCTTCACGCTCTACCTGAAAACCAAGAATTTTCACTGGCATATGCGAGGGATACATTTTCGCGATTTTCACTTGCTTCTCGACGAGCAAGGAGATCAGCTGTTCGAGGCAACGGATGCGATTGCTGAAAGGGCACGGAAGATCGGAGCGACCTCTCTTCGGTCGATAGGCGATGTAACCCGGCACCAACGCCTTAGCGATAACAATGTTGAAAGTGTTGCTGCGCTTGTCATGCTGTCAGAGCTCTGCTCAGACAATCTGAGGCTTGCATCATTCATGCGGGAGACTCATGGAGTTTGCGATCAGGCCGGAGATCTCGCTACCGCAAGCCTGCTCGAAAACTGGATCGATGAAGCAGAGCGCAGAGCATGGTTCCTCACCGCTACCACTGTCGCGGACGCATGAGGAGGATCTTCGACTGTGCGGACGCAGGATGAGCATGGCGAGGCTCAAGGCAGGAAGGAACAGCAGACATCTTGATATTGGGAGGACAAAAGTATGAGCAACACGAACTCCTCATTGCTTCAAATGAGCCGCCGTCATTTCGTTGCTGCGGCTGCGGCTTCCACTGCGGCGCTCGCGCTGCCGCACTCCGCAACAGCGGCAGCGCTTAGCCACGTTTCCACACCTCAACATTCAAAGGAGAATCCGATGGACATGATTACTGTCAAAGACGGCACACAAATCTTTTACAAGGACTGGGGCACGGGCCAGCCTATCGTGTTCAGTCATGGCTGGCCACTTTCGGCCGATGACTGGGACGCACAGATGATGTTCTTCCTCAACCACGGCTATCGCGTCATAGCCCACGACCGCCGCGGCCATGGACGGTCTACCCAGACAGCCGAGGGGCATGACATGGATCATTACGCCGACGATCTTGCAGCGTTGACGGCCCATCTCGATCTGAGGAACGCCATACACGTCGGTCACTCAACTGGTGGCGGCGAAGTGGCGCACTATCTGGGGCGGCATGGAGAGAGCCGCGTGGCGAAAGCTGCACTGATCAGCGCGGTACCACCTCTGATGGTCAAGACAGCAGCCAATCCGGGTGGGCTTCCCAAAGAGGTTTTCGACGGATTTCAGGCGCAACTTGCCGCCAATCGCTCGCAATTCTACCGCGACGTTCCGGCGGGTCCGTTCTATGGCTTCAATCGGCCTGGCGTGAAGTCTTCCGAGGCCATCATCCAGAACTGGTGGCGTCAGGGAATGATGGGCGGCGCAAAAGCGCATTACGACGGCATCGTTGCCTTCTCACAGACCGATTTCACCGAGGACCTTAAGAAGATCACGGTGCCAGTGCTGGTGATGCATGGCGAAGACGATCAAATTGTCCCGTTTGCCGACGCCGGCCCCCTAACAGCGAAGCTGCTCAAGAACGCGCAAACGAAATTCTATCCAGGCTTCCCGCATGGGATGCCGACAACGAATGCCGAGCAGATCAACGCGGACCTGCTTGAATTCATCAAGGGTTAGAATCCAAGCTGTGGAGAGGCTTCAAGAGCTCTCCACAGCCTTTCGTCCCCGAATGGGTGTGGGAACTCTGACTAAACCAAACTGCTAAGTCCGATTGATTCCGTTCAAATTGAGAACCAGGAGGGATCTTTCAATGTCATCACCCATCGTCGGATTGCACCATGTTACTGCGATTGCATCAGACCCCCAGCAGAATCTAGATTTTTACACCGGAATTTTGGGGCTCCGATTTGTAAAACGCACGGTCAACTTTGACGATCCTGGCAGCTATCACCTCTATTTCGGTGATGACGGCGGATCTCCCGGCACGATCCTGACGTTTTTCCCCTGGCCGCGCGCTTCGCGCGGCCACGCGGGCGTCGGAGAGGTGGCTCGCACAAGTTTTGGCATTCCGCTCAGCTCGATTGATTTCTGGGAACAGCATTTGATCGAGAACGGCGTGCTAGTGGAACGGTCCGGCAAGAGATTCGAGCACGACGTGCTCACCTTTCCTGATCCAGATGGCACGAAGATTGAAATTGTCGGTCACACTGATGCCGGACCGGTAAATGCTCCGCGATTTGCTTCAGTTCCTCCGGAGCACGCCATCCGCGGCTTCTATGGAGTCACGCTACTCGAGCATCGCGTTCAACCGACAGCCGCAATTTTGAAACTCATGGGTTTCCACCAAGTGGCAGAAGAGAACGGCCGGATTCGCTTTGCCGCCCGGGGAGGCGCCTTCGGCAATCACATTGATCTGCTTATCGATGCGAACGCGCACTTTGGAAACCCAGGCGCCGGCACGGTGCACCACATCGCCTTTCGCGCCGCGGATGACGCCTCCCAACTCGAATGGCGAGACGAAATCTCCAAACATCTGAATGTGACTCCGGTTCTCGACAGAACCTACTTTCACTCCATTTACTTCCGAGAGCCCGGCGGCGTGCTGTTTGAATTGGCAACGGATCCTCCCGGATTCGCATTCGATGAGCCTCTTGAGTCGCTGGGCGAGGAACTCAAACTCCCTGCCTGGCTGGAGACGAGACGAAGTCAAATAGAAAAGAGCCTCCCTGCAATTGAACTGCACAAGTCAATGCCTCCGGTCGAATTGCTGACCTCGCAAAGGGGATCGATTTGACGGCCGATCCGCATCATAGTCAACCGCCTCTGCGGCTTGGCGTAGCCTTGACCGAGGCCGACCGAGCGATGATACTGCTTCACGGACGAGGCGGCTCCGCGGAGGACATTCTATCTCTCGGGGAAGCACTGGGCGGGCCGGATTTTGCATATCTTGCGCCGCGGGCGGCGAACCACACATGGTACCCCTATTCGTTCCTGGCTCCGCTTGAACAGAACGAGCCCTATCTTTCCTCCGCGCTCGGCAGCGTTGAATCGACATTGCAACTAGTGATGGCGGCTGGGATTTCCGCAGATCGGGTGATCGTCACAGGCTTCTCTCAAGGAGCTTGTTTGGCCACCGAGTTCGTTGCTAGGAATCCGCGCCGGTATGCGGGCCTTATTGCATTTACCGGCGGGCTGATTGGTCCGCCAAATTCCGATTTGGCTCATCCTGGAGATCTAGCTGGGACGCCGGTGTTCTTCGGCTCAGGCGATCCCGATCCTCACGTTCCATGGCAGCGCGTTGAACACTCCGCGGAAGTATTGAGACAGATGAATGCGGATGTTGCAGTTCACCGCTATCCTGGAATGCCTCATACCGTCACCCCTAGCGAAATCGAATCGGCCCGACAGTATGTGGGTGCCTTCTTCATTCAGAAAGAGCAATGATCTCTTGCGGAACTTTGGTAAGGAGAGCCCGTATGAATATCAGTTTTTCCGGACACGTGATCGTAGTCGCCGGCGGCACGGGCGGCCTTGGCAGGGCAATAAGCCTTGCATTTCTTGAGGAGCACGCAAAGGTTACTGTCACTTATCGCAAAGAAGAGGAATTCCGCGTGTTAAGAGAATTAGCCGGTGAAAAAGGATCTTCTCTCGAAGGATGTCAAATTGACGTTACTGATGAAGCTGCCACCGGTGAATTCATCAAAGAGGTTCTGGCAAAGCAAAGCGCCCTCGATGTACTCGTGAATGCCGTTGGCGGATATGCTGGCGGAGTGAAGTTCTGGGATATGACCGCTCAGGTTTTTGACCAGATGATTGCTCTCAACCTGCGTTCCGGCTACGCGCTCGCCCGCGCCGCCATGCCAGCCATGATAAAGGCAGGGCGTGGTTCCATCGTCAACATTTCGGCGAAGGCAGCGGTTGATCATGGAGCGGGCGCGGCGGCATATGCTGCTTCCAAGGCCGCCGCCGTGGCGCTCATGGATTCGCTCGCAGCCGATTCCAGGGGCACCGGAGTGAGGGTCAATTCAATTCTTCCGAGCATCATCGATACGCCTGCGAACCGGCTGGCAATGCCAGACTCTGATTTTGCAGTGTGGCCGAAGCCCGAGGAAATTGCACAAGTTGTTCTGTTCTTGTCCAGCTACCTTGCCAAGACTATTCACGGTGCCGCTCTGCCAGTATATGGCGGCGCCTGAGCTACGCGCATGAAGTCAATTGCGCCCATCGGGCCTTAGGAAGGGCTCAGATAGTAGGAGGTCGTCATGATCTTAGGGATGTCTCTCGAACATTTCACACTTTTGCACGTTCTAATCTGCCTTGCGGGGATCATGTCAGGATTCGTCGTGACCTACGGTTTCCTAAATGGAGAGAGATTGGATCGCTGGACCGCATTTTTCCTCATGACTACAACCCTGTCTAGCGCTACCGGATACTTGTTCCCGTTCCATGAACTTCTGCCATCCCATATCGTTGGCGCCATCTCGCTCTTGATTCTGCCTTTGGCGATTTTCGCGCGCTATGTCCGGCGGATGGCCGGTTCCTGGCGGAGGACTTACGTCATCGCCGCGTTGATTGCTCTGTACCTGAATGTGTTTGTGCTGATCGTACAAGGATTTCGCAAAATCTCAGTGCTGAAGGATTTAGCACCTACAGGAACTGAGGCACCATTCAAACTTGCACAACTGCTGGTCCTGGCAGTTTTCATTTTTCTTACTGTGCTCGCGGACAAAAGGTTCCGACCATCGACCACAGGTCAACTCACTCCCGTTGCATTTCTTAGGCGCGACGGTGCGGATTAGTCGTCATAAGGCCTTGGCGCGAGGAGTGGTTCTGGATTCATGCTAAATCGCCGAGTCACTCGTCCACTGAAACCCGGGTTCTCGTCATATCACTGGCGCTACTGATCTTTGGAGAGTCTTCGCCTTTCCCTGGTGGAGGGCTGAGCTGCCCCGCCTGTTTTTCAACAAAAGTATGGTACGCAGCTTTTCTTCTTTCGAGAAACATCATCATCGGCCCGGTCGTCTCTCAAGCCGCCCTGACTGTCTTTCAACAAAAGCCTGGTATGCAGCTTTTCTTCTCTTGAAAGACGTCATCATCGGTGTGGTTGGCACTATCACACCGTCATGGCTGCTCTGCATTCGCAGCCTGGCTGAGACCTGCACCCGCGTGTGGAATTTGAATCGTCTTGTCTGAGCCCTGGGAGTTCCTTGCCGCGGACTTCTCAAACACGACGTAGACTTCCGTTCCGGCAGGAACGCTGACGACAATATGTTCCATGGTCAGCATCTGCATGATCTGTTCGTCGCCGGCGTTTCCGATGTTGTTCGCAACCTGCATTCGCATGAGATCGTCTTCGCTAAAGGCGCTGTTGGCGTTCGGCGCCCCGACCATCATCGCCGCTGTCTCGCCGATTCCAGAGAGCGACCTGACGAGCATGCTTTTGCCCCTCTGCCTTCCCGTGACCTGTCCCTTAATGGCCTGGAGATTCATGTCGGCACCGACAGCGTCAATTTGAACGCTAGATCCATCCGGAAACTCGATGGACGAAAAGGTGATGTCCATTAGACCCGAGGGGTCAGCCTGGGTGATCTTCCCGACTACGCGCGCGCCGGCAGGAATAATCACTTCGCCGTCACGTTCATAGTTGTACTCGACGACAGCGACGACAGGAGCGTGCACAGCGGTTGAGGCCATAGATTCGAGCCGCGCCGCCACACGGTAGCCAGGCGCAAGTCCGAGATTATTCGGCTCCGCTGTCTGTCTTTCCGGCCCGGAATGAGGAACGATTTGCTCATGCGCGGTGAAGACAAGGGAAGGCTGGCTGAGCGCGTCCTCGGTCTTTTTCTCCGCCTGCTGATTCTGTGCGCTTTCACTTCCATAAGGCGGAGGTGTCCACTTCCCCTGTCGATTTGGACTGGTGTCGGGTTCCTCAAACTTGCCAATCTCGTTGAGACTCTTCGGCGACTGCGCCGATCTTCCCAAAGATTGGGATTGTGCGAGCTGCGGCGATTTCGTCCGTTCAATATCGGACGCATTCACGGCGCCGGATTCAGATTCGCCGTTGGGCGTGGGTTTTACTTTGTTGTTCGGGACAAGATCCCCAGAAGTTGTTCCTGTATGCGCCTGGCCGAGGTTCGGCTTCCCAGCCTCCTCCATTGTTCTCTTGCGGATTTTGCCCGTGGTCGAGAGCAGCGCAACCATCGCGATCGCGAGCACTGCCAGTGTCCCAGCGACAATCAGCATCATCGCCAGGTGCCCGCCGCTCGGACCGCGACTCTTTTTGAGCACGAAAGGGCGTTTTGAGACGCGTCCGGGCGAGACTCCTTCACTGCCTTCCGCGGCAGCGTCGATAGCCCCGATCTTCTCCGGCTGATCTGTATTCTGAACTGCTTCTATTGAAGCCATACTTCACCTCACCCTTGTTGAAGTCCTCGTGATCTCACTCTCCGGGAGCAACGAACGGCAATTGCAGTAACAGCGGATGATCCACTGCGCTTGCTGTTGCGATTTCCAATTCGAGCCGGTCGGCACTCTGCTTGAAGCCCGGCCGGGAGAATTCGACTGCGCCATCCGCCCGCTGCCCCGGAGCTAGCCGCCGCGCACTCAGCCGGAACTCTTGAACAGGCACTTGATCGGCCAGGGTCTGCTTCTGCTTTTTCCTCTTGCCCGCATCGTGATCCGGGCTTCGCAACTCCACCTGCGGAGGCAGCACTTCTATCCAGTGACCGCTTGTGTTTACGACGGAGTAAGTGACGAGCATTCTCTGTCCGCGATCGCTCACTGCGCCGAGAGCGCCAAGGATCGACTCCGTCGATTTTGCCCCGCTGCCGTTGTTTCCTTGCTTGTCGATCCCCTTCACCCACGCTGGACTCGCAAGGTCTTCCTGTTGCCGCAATGCCACATCGATGGGCTTCGCTTGCGCGGGTGGATCCGAGGGTGCGGCCGCATTTCCGGCGAGCGCATCGGTTGAGCCGATTAGAAAGCTCTGCCTCGGTTCGTAATTGACCACGAAATCCACCGGAGCCGTGGAAGTCTGGCCGTTGGATAGCAATCGGATGCTGATTTCCTGGCCCGACTTGAGAGCTATGATCAGATTGCTGACGGCGGCATGCTCCGTCGTGGGCTTGATAAACACAAGCCGCGCATCTTCGGTCGAGTGCTCCACCTTGAACAAAGTCGGCGCTCCCACCGCGACCGACGTCACGGGTTCGGGCAGTCGAATCGTTGTGGTGAACAGCGGTCGGAGGTGAATATCGCTAACTGTGCTCCCCGTGATTGGAAGATCAAGGACTGTTGGGTCCACTTGTTGGCTGGAAACGTTGTGGATGTTCGATTGCTGGGCGAGGACATCGCCAGCTTCTAGGGCAATGGGAATAAGGATCGCAGCGATCAGTCGAAAGTGGTTCACGTCAGTTTCCTCCTGCCGCCGAAGCGCTTTCGCGGCCAGATTCCTCGGATATTTCGCGGCGGTAGCGCGCGCGGACTGCTTCTACATAGGCCAGGACATCCGGATTGCGATAGGCCAGACCCTTTTGGAGGATGTGCCTCGGACCGCAGTAGTAGGCCGCAACGGCAAGCCGCATATCGCCATGAAATGCGGTCAACAGTTCCGACAGGTACTGAATACCTCCTCCGAGATTTTCGATTACGGAGAACCGATTCCCAACGCCGTACATCGCCGCTGTCGCCGGCATCAGTTGCATGAGCCCCCCGGCATTCTTCTTTGAAATCGCCAGGGGATTCCATGCCGATTCCTGGGCGATGATGGCGTGAACGAGTGCGCGCGGCACGCCATAGTGGTCTGCGTAGGCATCTGCGTAATAACCGGCCTCTGGGGCTTGGGCATGTGCGACGGGAGATTCGACCGACAATACGAATATGGCCAACGTCACGAACATGAGAATGAGCTTTTTCACTTTTGGATTTCCCTTCCAGCAACAGCAACCTCAGATTCACGGACTTCCTCCTTCGCGATCTGTTCAGCGTGCCCTCCAGCCATGCGGACGATTGACTCAAACGCCTCTTTCATCAGAAGGCGCTTGCGGTCGCCTTCCGTCTTTGCGATCAGCGGCAAAATGATTTGCTTGTGCTGGGGGAGTATCCGGTCGATTCGTAACAGCTCCATGGCCATCGCGACGTCGTTCATTTCTGAAATCGATGGCGGTTTCTCCAAGGTGTACGCGCGAAGACTCTTGGCTAATCCCGCGATGAATCGGTGCATCGCCACGCTCGCCTTCGGGGTGCGCTCTGCCACGATGGCCGCCTCGCGTTCGGCGTTCGGGTGTTCGACTACAAGGTAGAAACTGCGACGTCGAAGGGGATCGCCCAGCCGGCGCTCCTGGTTGGAAGTCAGGAATACATGCGGTATCGATGTGGCGCGCACGGTGCCGAGTTTTGGAATTGATATCGTCCAAACGGAAAGCAGTTCCAGCAGCATTGCTTCGAAGGCATAGTCAACCTTGTCAATTTCGTCGATAAGAAGAACGCAACGCTTCTCCTGTTCGATCGCTTCGAGCAGGGGACCAGCCATGAAGAACGACCTGCCGGTGATCTCGCGCTTGATCTGCGCCCAGTCGGGCGCCTGGCTGCTCTTGCTCATGAGGAGCACGTATAGTTCCTGGAGCCCTCGATCAAATTGACCGATGGCCTTCTCTTCGTTGATTCCCTGATAGCACTGCAGGCGGAGGAGAGGCGCGCCATAAGCACGCGCGACAGATTGCGCGAGCTCCGTTTTGCCCGCGCCAGCCGGTCCCTCGAGCAGAACCGGGCGATTGATCCGGCCCGCTAAGTAAACCGCGGTCGCCGTCTTAATGTCCGTAAAGTAGCCGGCGCTCTCCAGCGCGGCGAGAGTCTCTGATGGTGACGCAAACATCCGGTCCACACTCCCGAACAGGTCTGACGTGGGGAGAGCGTAGGATGCATTTGGAATTCGGTCAAACGGGCGTCAGTGAAGTGATCGGCTCTCAATGAACCGGGTAGACTTGATTGTCCGGACCCAACCATCCCTTTTCAGTCCATTGAAACGCATAGCTTCCTTGATGCCTATTGATGGTCCCTGCTGGAGAATTGCCGAGCCGGACTACTGTCTTGTCTTCCGCTTGATAGTACAGCGTGTATATCGGGACACCATTGGATTCTTGCATTTGCCCATTCGTTTTCTTGAGGCTGATCAAATCGCTCAAGTGTGGGTTCGCGTGGGTGTCTTTCCAAACGGCAATCGCATCTTGTTCAGTCGGTGGTGGAGGCGTCCCTTTGCAGCCCGTAAACTCTCCAACTGTAAAGCTGAATGCCGCCAGCAGGAAAAGCGAGGGAATGAGTCTCTTCATTGCGGGGGAGGTCCTTTGCGAGGTTTCATCCTTTCGAGCATCGGTTTCATCTGTTCTAACGTGCTTTCGAAAGCGTCCCGCGCCTCGGCCATCCCTCGTTCCGGTCCGTAGCGGATGACCAGGTGCACGATCAGAGTGCGAGCCAGGGCAAGATCCGTCAACAGCGGCAGAAAGGGTTCAGGCGCCGATTTTTCGAGCTCCTGAACAAAGGCAAGAATTTTCTCTGTATATTCGTCGCTGCGCGATTTTCCCAGCTCGGTGATCCATCCGGATTCCATGTCGAACTCGTTGTCCATCACAGTAGCCCCGCAGCCCATTGACTGATCTCTTTGTAACACCGTTCTCTGCAGAGAGAACAGGGGCCTCCGGAGAATCCCTCGGAAACTCTTCGTTTCCAAAGCACGAGGTCCAGGAGGTGGGCTTGAGCACCGGAAAAAGTTTGGGAGAGAGGAGACCGAATGGACTCCTTTCGACGCGATGGACCAACGCCGCCGGGGGACACGGTTTCATTCTTGCTCGCTGTCTCTGGCGCAAGGCGACCGCGCAGTGACATTTCGATCGTTGGCATGCGTCTTCAGAATTGCTGCGCGCGAATAGAGGCGCACCGCAGTATGCCCCTTTTCGCAATTGGCGTCAGTAGGCAAAGCCTCACGTGAGTCCTTGCAATCGGCGATGGACCCGCTGGGCAATTCGTTCCGGAATCCTCAGAGAGGTGTAGCCTCTTTTGACTCTGGTAGGCTGACGGGCAATCTTGATGACTCCTGGTTCCCGGCTAAACAAGCGCC
>Ga0335074_10003606_pt1 | contig 21207 bp, 12 predicted proteins | sample Lox_Sample_23_FD_206715 | JGI IMG/M metagenome (GOLD analysis project Ga0335074, IMG submission 206715) | Soil microbial communities from Loxahatchee National Wildlife Refuge, Florida, United States - Lox_Sample_2.3 | ecosystem: Environmental > Terrestrial > Soil > Wetlands | place: USA... | reverse complement strand
GCAGGAATTCGAGCACGCGCCGGTCGTGCAACTCTTGCAGCAGCTGGTATGCGTCAAGCAGTGCTTCTGCGTGCTCGACGGGGGCGCTTTCGAGGCGCGCAATCAACTCGGCGCGCGCATCACGGGCAGGAATCTCAAGAGCAATCGGCTTAGCCATTCGTTTTCCTTCGCGCCTGCATATCGCAGCGCCTTAGCCCTGTTTCGGCTGAATCTGCACCAGCCCGTCGCCCGGTGGCCTGTAATCGGGGCGTTTCCATTTCCGCTCGACTTCCACGCCATGCTGGACAGTCGGGCGCCCAAACCGCGAATTAGTGCGGGGCAACGGCGAGTCGCCGGTTGCTGATAACACCGTCATGCGCACTGCCGTCTCTTTGTAAGCGGGCGTGTGCGTCGTCCGGTCGGTGCAGCTGCTCGTCAGGCGGTTCACCGGTTCGGTCACTGAATTCATCGGCATGTACAGTTCCTTGCCGTGTACGCGCTCCGTCACCAGCGCCTGCACCCGCACCGCGCCGAACCGCGAGGTGAGTTCGAGCCAACTGCCGTCCTCAATTCCTCGATCACGCGCCAGCTGCGGCGAAACCTCAACAAAAGTGTTTGGGACGTTGGCGCGAATTCCCTGAGACCGGTAGGTCATGTTTCCTTCGTGAAAATGCTCCAGCATGCGTCCGTTATTCAAGTGCAGATCGAATTCGGCATCAGGCTGGTTGCTGGGCTCTGACCATTGCAAAGGAAACAGTTTCGCTTTGCCATCCGGCATATTGAATTGCCTGGTATACAGTAGCGGCTGGTCTATCCCGTTCTCTGCCACAGGCCATTGCAGCGACTTATATCCCTCTAATCGTTCATAGGTCACGCCGGCGACGATGGGCGTAAGTGCGGCGATCTCCCGGTAAATCTCAGCAGGGTTGCTGTAGTTCCAATTCGCGCCAAGCCGGTTGGCGATCTCCTGAATGATTTTCCAGTCGGGGCGGCTTTCGCCGAGCGGTTCGAAAACCTGGTAGAGCCTCTGAATTCTTCTCTCCGTGCTGGTGAATGTCCCTTCCTTTTCCAGGCTGGGGCTCGCAGGCAGAATGACATCGGCATAGCGGCACGTTTCGCTGAAGAAAATGTCTTGCACAACAAAGAAATTGAGTTTGCTCAGGGCCTCGCCGACATAATTGGCATTTGAATCCACCATGCTGATCTCTTCGCCGAAGAGATACATGCCTTTCAGCTTGCCTTCCTGAATCGCATCGATCATCTGGTGGTTGTCGAGCCCCGGCTTGGGCGGCAGCGTCACGTTCCATGCCTTTTCAAATTTGCCCCGGATCACGGGATCGGCCACGCTCTGGTAACCCGGGAAGTTATTGGGCATGGCGCCATGATCGCTTGCCCCCTGGACGTTATTATGGCCGCGTAACGGATAGGCTCCCGTTCCCGGCCGCATGTAATTCCCCGTGACCAGCAGCAAATTCGAAATCGCCGTCGAGGTGTCCGATCCCATGGTGTGCTGCGTAACGCCCATCGCCCACAAGATGCACACGCGCTCGGCACGCGCAATCATCTGCGCAACGTTTTCCAATGTGGCCATCGGCAGGCCGCACCGCTCGCTGGCCATCTCCATCGTGAACGGTTCCAGGCTTTTGATGTACTCGCCGAGTCCATTCACCCAGCGATCCAGAAATTCGGTTTTGGCAAGCTCGTGGTCGAGGATGTAGCGGGTCACGGCAGAGAGCCACAGCAGGTCAGTTCCCGGCTTGGGATGAAGGTGCACGTCGGCGCGGCGGGCCATTTCATGCGCGCGGATGTCGGCGACGATCAGCTTTTGCCGGCCTTTCTTATGCGCCCGCTTCACGCGCGTCGCCAGCACCGGGTGGCTCTCAGCCGTATTGCTGCCCACAATCACCACTAAGTCGGCCTCCGCAATATCTGAGATAGAGCCGGAATCGCCTCCGTAACCAACCGTTCTGAAGAGGCCAACGGTCGCCGGTGCCTGGCAGTATCGCGAGCAGTTATCCATATTATTGGTGCCAATCACCGCGCGAGCCAGCTTCTGCATCAGGTAGCTCTCTTCATTGCTGCACTTCGAGGAAGAGATAAACGCCAGTGAGTCAGGGCCTGTCTCGGCCTTTATCTCCGACATGCGCTTCGCAACCAGCGTCAGCGCTTCATCCCATGTCGCCCTGCGAAAACGGTCGCCCTCACGGATAAGCGGCTTGGTGAGCCGGTCCTGGCTATTGACGTAGTCCCATCCAAACTTGCCTTTCACGCAGGTGGAGATGCCGTTGGCGGGCCCGTGCGCCGGCTCGACTTTCAGGATGTGCCGGTCGTGCGTCCAGATATCGAAGCTGCAACCGACGCCGCAATACGTGCAGACCGTCTTGGTTCGCTTGATGCGCGACTCGCGCATCGCCGCCTCGGCCTCTGACAGGTCGAGAATCGGCCCGTACCCCACCTCGGGCTCGATGGCTTTCACCACGTTGATCATGCCGTCGACTGCTGCAACCGGCAGCGCGGTGAAGAAGCCTGCTTCTCCCAGCATCGACTTTTCCATCAAAGCGTTGCAGGGGCACACCGTTACACAATGCCCGCAGGAGACGCAACTCGATTCGCCGATCGCGGCTCCGCCATCCCACTCGACGCGCGGCGAAGGGCTCTCCCAATCGATGCTCAGCGTCTCGTTGACCTGCACGTTCTGGCACGCCTCTACGCAGCGGCCGCATAAGATGCATTGGTCCGGATCGTAGCGGTAAAACGCATTGCTGTGGTCCTGCTCGAATGGTTTCGGCCGGAAGGGCATCGCCTGGTGCGTCACCTTCAGCATTGCTGTGGTATTGTGCACGGTGCAGTCGCCATTGTTGTTGTCGCACACCGTGCAGTAGAGCATGTGGTTGCCCAGGATGCGATCGAACGCCTCACGCTGCGCCCCCTGGGAGCGCGCCGACTCGGTCTGAACCGCCATGTCCATTTGCGCGGCGGTTGCGCAGGCGCGCAGCAGCTTTCCATCCACTTCAACCATGCATGTGTCGCAGGTTTGGATCGGTCCAAGCTGCGGGTGGTAACAAACCTGGGGCAAGTGGATTCCAGCCCGATTCATCACGTCCAACAGGCTTTCGCCTGCCGCAAATTCCAGCGGCTTTCCGTCTATGTTGATGGTTGCCATGGGGATATGTTATGGGTCTGCGGTCTGGTGGTGGAGTTTAGCACATGCGCACAACGGCAGGGAATTGGTGGGCCGGCGATGAATTGTTAATTTCGCGTGACTCGTATCGGACGAGGTTCCCGCATGGCCTATACGTAGGACGCAGCCTCAAATCCCCATGTCGCCCGCCTCATCTTGAAGGCGGACGAAAACTCACCAGGGCTGGCCCCGCCCCGGTCGCCGCCAGGCACCGTTCCTGTCCGGCGTAGACCACAAAACGGAGTTCCCTGAGAAAACCAACCAGCGTCTGGTTCAGTTCTTTCGCCAGTTGCACGGCAAGGCTGGATGGAGCCGATACCGACGCGACCACCGGGATGCCCGCAGCCAAGGCCTTTTGCACGATTTCAAATCCGCCGCGGCCGCTCACCATCAGCACGTGATTGGAGAGGGGCAGGGACTGGTTGAACAGCGCCCATCCCACCACCTTGTCCACGGCGTTGTGCCGGCCGATATCTTCGCGGAGCACCAGAAGCTGGCCATTCGCATCGAAGAGCGCGGCCGCGTGCAACCCGCCCGTATACCCGAAGACCTGCTGGCTTGCGCGAAGCTTCTCCGGCAGCCCGCACAGGATCTCCGGATGAATCCTGAAGCCGCCGCTCAAAGCGCGAAGCCCGCGCGACCTCACCGCCTCAATCGATGCCTTGCCGCAGATCCCGCAACTTGATGTTGCGTAGAAGTTGCGTTGCAGGCGCTCGGCGTCGAATGAGCAGTTTTGCAACTCGACCTTGACGAGATTGCATCCCGGCCCGGCGAGCGCATCTTGTTTCAGGATGGCAATCTGTTCCCGCGACGTAATGATCCCCTCGGTGAGCATGAACCCCGCGGCAAGTTCCTCGTCGTGCCCGGGGGTTCGCATGGTCACGGCAAGCGATTGCCCGCCGACGCGGATCTCCAGCGGCTCTTCGGCAGCCAGGTAATCTTCGTGTGCGCTCACGTCGCCGTTCACCCACTCTGTCACGCGCATTTGCTCGATGCTCGGTTTCGCCATGATCACCGTATCCGACTGCCTGGAGCGGGTTCTACGAATGGTTTGGAGAGGTTCGAAAACATCCCTGAGAGGCTAAAAGCCTCCATGCTTACGCGCTACCGTGCGGTTGAAGCCCTGCGCCCGGTACAAGGCAATTTGTGCAACCATCTCTAGTCTCCCAGCAGCTCCAGGTTGACCGGCCTCCCGGTCTTATCTCCGAAGCGTTCGCGTGTCGCCTTGAGCTGGCTCACAAGGTCCTGCACAATCTGTTCGTAACCGGGTTGCACCTTCCGCCCGTTATCGATGAAAAGATTCTCCATCTCGTCGGGGTCTTTTTCCAGGTCGAAAAGCTCCCACTCATTCCGGTTGTAATAGCTGATCAGCTTGAAGCGTTGCGTCCTGATTCCGTAGTGCGGCGCCACCCAGTGCGGCGCGCCGAACTCGTAATAGTGGTAGTAAAACGCCGGCGCCTCACTGCTCGCCGCTTCCCCGCGCAGCAGCGGCAAAAGGCTCTTTCCCTGCATCCCCGCAGCTATGGGAAGACCTGCCAGATCCAGCACCGTCGGCGCATTGTCAATATTCGCTGTCCACTCGCTGCGCACGCCTCCTTTTTGGCCCAATCCGGGCCAGCGGATCATCCACGGCACACGGATCGCCTGTTCGTACATGAACCGCTTGTCGAACCATCCATGGTCGCCGAGGAAGAACCCGTGATCTGTTGTGTAGACCACGACGGTGTTTTCGAGTAGTTTGTTTCTTTCGAGAAAATCGAACAATCGTCCGATATTGTCATCCTGCGCGCGCAGCGTCCCCAAAAAATGCTGCATGAACCGCTGGTAGTTCCACTGCTTGCGCTGTCTTCCAGTCAGGTCGGCCGGCGGATCAAAGTCGGGCATGTCTTCAATGCGCATACGTGCCGTGCGCGCCGGGCTGGCGCGATCACGGTAATCGTCCCAGAACGTCCCCGGCTCCGGAATGCGCATTTTGTCATAAATATGGTCGTACTTGTGTGGAGGCTCAAACGGCCGGTGCGCGTTGAAGTATTGCACCATCATCAGCCAGGGCCCGTTGAACTGCTGCATGCCTCTGATCGCGAGGTCGGTGACCACGTCGGTCTCGTATCCCTCATATCGCTGCTGTTCGATCTCGTCGCTGCCGAGCTTTGCATTGCCCAGATAACCAGTCGGCTGATAGTAGGGCCCACCCGCGCCTGGCTTGTATACGAAATAGTCGAAGCCGGCTTTTGCCGGGTTCACCGGCAGATGCCATTTGCCCACCATTCCCGTCTGGTATCCGTTGCGCTTCAAAATTTTCGCAATCGTCTCCTGCTCCGCGTCAAAATGAGGGCGCTCATCGGCGGGAATGTCGAAGACATCCGGGTTGCCGGTCATTCCGTTGATATGGGAGTAGGCTCCTGTCAGCAGCGTTGCCCGGCTCGGCGCGCAAAGCGCATTGGTCGCGAAAGCGTTTTCGAAACGGACACCTTCATTTGCAATCCGATCGATATGCGGCGTCTCCATGAGCTGGCTGCCATAGCAACTCAGGGCGCTCACCGGTACGCCTTCACCCGTGATCCATAAAATATTCGGCTTTCCCGGCATTGATCCCGGTGCCGCTTGCGCAGCAGCGCCCTGAGCATTCGCCGGCTCAGTTGGGACGGGCGCCACGACCGCCGAGGCCGCAAGCATTCCGCCCAATCCCTTCAGCGCCTCGCGCCGGGAGATCCCCATGCCGGCTTCTCCCCAAGGTCGCGTGCTCCCGCCCATCCCAGTACCTCCCGCCCGAGCGCCCGTGTTGGCAGCGTCACAGGTACGATACAGGCTTGACCATTCGAGCCGCCAGCCGCTGGATATCCATGCTGGAGCCACAAGCGCCGGATCGCCGGCAATTCAATGAGCGGTTTTGACAGAGACGGGCAGCGAAGGCTTATGCGGCATGGAGCTTCCTTCCTTGCCGGCGGCTGCTTCGCAGGGGATTCCCCCGCAGAGTGCGCCGGTGATTCCTTGTCCTTCCGTAATCGTATAGATGCGGTCGACAGCAGGAAGTTTAACCGTCTCCTTCTTTCCTGAAGGCCAGTGGATTTCGAGGCTGCCCGCATCCGTCGCATTGCCCAGGCCGAAATGCAGTCGCCGGTCGTTGGCGCTGATGTAGCTGCCGCTCGCCAGCACGTCCTGCCGCTGCCGCATTCCGTTCGCCGTTAAGTAGCCTGTCGCACAGGTCGCATCTCGCGGGCTCCTGGCTCCGCCCACCAGCTTGATCTCGACCCAGTGATGGTGATCCGGATTCACGTTGCGCAACAGCACCGGCGGCCCGTCGATGGGATTGATCACCACATCGATTTTGCCGTCATTGAACAGATCGCCGAATGCGGCGCCGCGCCCCGGTATTAAATCGGCCAGGCCCGTTCCTTTCACAGGCGGAACATATTCAAATTTCCGGCCCTTTCCGTTCGCCTCAGGCACATTATGGAAGAGCAGCGGGCGCTCGGCAAACGAGGTGCCCCAGTTGTGCTGGTCCACCTGGGGATACACGTGGCCGTTGGTCATGAACAGATCGAGCCAACCGTCGTTGTCGTAGTCGAGAAACGCGTCGCCCCAACCCACAAAGGGAATCGTGGTCTGCGCGACACCCGCTTTGTAGCTCACATCGGTAAAGTTGTCGTCGCCGTCGTTGTGGAACAGAACTTTGTAGTCATCGCCAAAATCGGTGACGAAAAAGTCGACCAGGCCGTTGTTTTCGTAGTCGCCTTCAGCAATACCCATCGAGGCAATTTCGCGCCCGTCATTATTCAGCGCAAAACCCGAGAGATAACTCTGATCGTCAAAAGTCCCGTCGCCTTTATTCACATAAAGAAAATTCGGCTCCGAGTCGTTCCCCACAACCAGGTCCGGTTTGCCGTTTCCCTTCAACGAAACAAATATGGCCGTAAAACCGTAGTATCGGTTCTTGTCCTCGACACCGGCCTTCACCGTCACATCGCTAAACGTGCCGTCGCCGTTGTTGTGAAACAGATGATCCGGCTCGCCCTGCAGCCCGCGCGGACCGCAGTTCACGGCCACTCCACGATACTGGCAAAATGCGAATCCTACGGCCTTGCTGCCTCCGATGGGCAGGTTGTTGCGATCGAAATGGACATAGCCGGAAACATAGAGATCGAGCAGCCCGTCGCCATCGTAGTCGCCCCACGCCGACCCGCTCGACCAGTTGCCGAGCGCAACACCGGCCTTTTCCGCCACGTCGGTAAACGTCCCGTCGTGGTTGTTATGGTAGAGCCGATTCTTGCCGTAATTGCCCACAAACAGATCGGGCCAGCCGTCGTTATCATAATCGGCGACCGAACAGCCGTATCCCCAGCGGTCGTTTTGCACTCCGGCCTTCTGTGCCACTTCGGTGAAGGTCCCGTCGTGATTGTTGTGGAACAGCGCCGCGTGCGGCGGCTCCTCCTTGCCATCCAGCGAATCGAATGTCGCGCCGTTGACCAGGTAAATGTCGAGCCAGCCATCGTTGTCGTAGTCGAGAAGGCAAACGCCCGAACCGTTGGTCTCGACGATAAAATTCTTCTCCGGCACGCCCATCTTGTGGCGCCAGCCTGCCAGCCCCGCCTGTTTTGTAATGTCCTGAAAGATGATTGGACCGCTGTCCACGAAGCCGCCCGCGGTGATGGGCCGGTTTTCTTTGTCATAAACAGGTGCTGCGGCCACGCCTGAGGCGATTCCGCCCATGCCGCCCTGCTGTTGCTGCGCCCGGCTAAAACCAGCTAGAAGAAAAAATGACCACAGGATGCCGGTACCCAGCTTACGACGGTTCAACAAGACGATTCCCCCGCTTTTGCCAAGTTTACAGCATCACAACTATGCCTGCCGCAGGGCAGAGTGGGCAGACAGTTGAAAGCGATTGCCGCGTGACGCAGTTAATCTTCAAGCAAAAGCAGTCGCGCCGGATCCAGCCGGATTTTCCATGGCTGTGGTTTTGCGCTCAGTGCCCGCCATGCATCTTTGGGTAGATCGGCCTGCAAATGGTGCGGGTCGCCGGCCCTCGGAGCGCGATGCAGGCGCAGGTAGAGCGTCATTTCGTGCGGCGCCTCGCTGGTTTCTATCAGCCAGCAGGGAAACACATTGTCTCCGTCTTCCTGGTCAAAGCGGAAATAATGCGATCGATATCCCACATGATCCACCGGCCCCTGGTGTGGTGCAGCCAATCGCAGATCGCACTCCCAGCCTGGAACTGCGATGGACAGCGCATCGATTTTCCGCGCGCCCGTGATGTTTTTGCAGCCGGTGAGCTGAGCAGCGGCCACAGAGCGGGGGTTTTCGAAGAGTTGTTGCCTGGGCCCCACTGCCAGCACGCGGCCTTGGTTCAGCACCAGCAATTCGCTGCAAAAGCGGAAAGCCTCTTCCATGTCGTGCGTGACAAAAATGACCACGCCACGATAGCCGGCCAGATCTGAGCGCAGTCTTTCTTCCATCTGCCTGCGAAGATGCGGATCGAGCGCCGCAAACGGCTCGTCCAGCAGCAACGCCTCCGGTTCAATCACCATGCTGCGCGCGATGGCGACGCGCTGGCGCTGTCCACCGGAGATCTGGTCGGGATACTGGCCCGCCAGCTCGGTGATGCGCATGCGCTCAAGCTGCAGGTGGACGCGCCGCATGCGCTCTTGAGAAGACAACGCATGGAGACCGAAGGCAACATTTTCTTCTACAGTCATGTGCGGGAAGAGCGCGTAATCCTGGAATACGAGAGCGATGCGCCGACGGGCCGGCGGAAGATTGACAGCGCTGGCGCTATCGAAAAGTGTCCGGCCGTTCAAAACGATGCGCCCGCTGTCCGGTTTCATGACCCCGGCGATCAGGCGCAGTGTCATCGATTTGCCCGCGCCGGAAGGGCCCAGCAAACCCAGAGCGCCCCCGCTCGCCTTGAGACGCACATGCAGCGTGAATTGCTCAAGGTGTTTTTCTAAATCCATCTCCAGTGAAGCCGGCTCAGGATTTTCATTCAACGAAAACGGCAACACGGAATCGATTTGCGAACGCGCCGGCTGCAGCGGCTGAGACCTTCCCGTTCGGCTTTGCCGGAGTTTACCGGCCAAGCTCTCGTGATTGAGTAGGCGGATGATAGCCAGCGACAAGACCACAATGACGACAACCCAGACCGCTGCGGCGCGCATGTTGCCGCCCTCGGCTTCAGAGAAGATGGCGATGGGCAAGGTCTGCGTTCGGCCGGGTATGTTGCCGGCCAGCATAAGCGTTGCGCCAAACTCGCCAAGGGCTCGCGCAAACGAGAGCACGGTTCCTGCCAGAACGCCGGGGCCGGCAAGGGGTAGGTGCACTCGCCTCAAGATTCGCCACTCCGACGCGCCCAGGGTGCGCGCCGCCTCAAGCAGCCTCACATTGACCTGCTCCAGCGCGCCCAGAGAGGTGCGGTACATCAGCGGAAAGGCAACCACCGTCGCCGCGATGACCGTTGCCGGCCAGGAAAAGACAATCGAGATGCCGATCGACTCAAGCAGTTGGCCAACGGGGCTGCGGCGGCCGAAGACCAGCAGCAGAAAGAACCCCACGACGGTTGGCGGCAGAACCAGGGGAAGCGTGAGAATTCCATCGATCCACGCCTTCAGGCTTTTCATTCGCGGCCGGCTGCGCAAGCCGTACATCACCCACGCGGCAAGCAAACCGAGGACGAAAGTCCCCACTGTCGCCGCGCAGGTTGTCGCCACAGAGATGAAAAGCGGAGACGTATCGGCCGGGAGCATCACTGTCCTGCTATGGTAAATCCGCGCTTCGCAAAGATCGATTTCGCCGCCGGTGATGCCAGGAAATTAACGAAGTCTCGCGCGGCCGTTTGGTCGCGCCCGGTCTGCACCGCCGCTGCCGGGTAGACAATGGCATCGTGCGTCGACTCCGGAGCCGTCGCCGCCACGCGCACTTTGCTGGAGATTTTGGCATCGGTCGCATAGACCAGGCCGGCGTCCGCGTTTCCCGTCTCAACATACGCCAATACCTGGCGCACATCTTTGGCCAGCACGAGCTTTGCGCGCACACGATCCCACAGATGCAGCGATTGCAGGGTCTGCTTTCCGTATTGGCCGGCTGGAACGCTGGCCGGGTCGCCCAGCGCGATGTTGCGCACCGCAAGCGCCGTGAGCCCGTCGAAACCGCTCAGCGTCGAATCGAGCGGGGCGATGAGAACCAGCGAATTGCGCAGCAGATCGCGCCGCGAACCGGCGACAATCAGATTCCTGGCCTCTAACTCGTCCATTGGTTTGGCTGCGGCTGAGAGGAAAACATCCACCGGCGCCCCCTCCTCGATCTCGTGCGCCAGTGTTCCTGAAGATCCCAGGTTGAGGCGCAAATCCGCATCCGGGTGGTCGATTTTGTAGGAAGCAACCACATCCTGCATCGCGTCGGAAAGACTGGCGGCGGCAGAGATCGTAAGTTCGGTGCGCTGGGCCCGATGGCACGAGGTGAAACCGATCGCCGCGCATAGCAGAATAGCCGAGACCAATCTCGTAGAAGAAGTTCCGCGCCCTGCATTGGAGCTCCGCTGTTTCCTTGTCATATCCGCTTCTCCCTCCGGCACCGTCAATATGGCTCCGGATTGTTGCCATCATGCCTTTGATCGATTCAATATGACTCAAGCCAATTTGAGTCGAATCAACCCGTCGTCTTTGATCAAATCATATCTTCCATGCCTGCCCTTTTGGCTTTCCTCCACTTCGCTGTCGGCTCTTTGCAAATTCCGGCATCTTTTGCCGAAGCGGTGCAGCCTGGGCGCAAAGTTACAATCAGTCTCACGTGCAGACGGGCCCGTTCCGGGCTTTCCCGTCCAGACTGCGAAAATGCGTGGGGAGATTCAATGGCCTTTATCAGGGCGGCAATTCTAACGGTGAGCGACAAGGCATCGCGGGGCGAGCGCGAAGATCGCAGTGGGCCTGCGGTGGCTGAATGGCTTAAGAACCGCTCGGTTGTCATTGTTTCCTCGGCGATATTGCCCGACGAAGAAGATGCGATCGCAGCCCAGCTTGAACGATGGGCCGACCCCAGGAACTATGATCTGGCAATCACCACGGGTGGAACCGGAGTTTCGCCGCGCGACAGGACGCCCGAGGCAACCGCCCGGATTCTCGACCGGACGATTCCGGGTATCGCCGAAGCGATGCGCGCGGGAAGCATCCCTCACACGCCCTATGGCATGTTGAGCCGTGCGATTGCCGGAATTCGCAACCAGACATTGATTCTGAATCTGCCGGGAAGCCCGAAAGCAGCTCTCGAATGCCTCGAGATCGTCTGGCCTGCGTTGACTCACGCCATCGCCAAGATTCAGGGGGACACGAGCGACTGCGCCCCGGTCAAGTAGCGATTTGCGGCATCACTCTCGAGCTTGCATGAACCGTCTTTCCAAGTCGCGCCGCTTCTTGCTTCCGGTTCTTCATCCGGTCTTTGCCCTGACCGCCTTTGCCGACGCCGTTGCCGGCCCGATCCTTCCTTCGCTGGCCCGTTCGTTTCATCTGTCCGACGGCCAATCTGGCCTTTTACTGTTTTGGATTTTTGCGGGGATGGCCAGTGGGGCACTGCTCTGCCGCGGCAATTACGCGCGCATTTTAACGGCCGGCTTTGTCGCGCTGTCCATTACAAGCTTCGCTTTTCCCTTGATTGTTCGCCCAATTCTCTATCCCTTTGCATTTTTCTACGGCATCAGCGTCGGCGTGCCCATGACGGCGGTATCGCTTTTTGCGGGACGCAATTACCCGGATAACCGTGCTTCGATTCTTACCATGCTCAATTTCACCTGGAGCGCCGGCGCTTTGCTTGCGCCGCTCATCGCTGCCCGTCTGCTTGCCGTTTTTAGCTGGCGCGCCGTTTTTGTCGCCATGGGCTGCGCTTCCTTGCTGGCGGCGGCTGCCACCAGCCTCACGATTCGCGATTCGCGCGAAGAGGAACACAAGACGCCGGAGACCACTGGGCTGAAGAATCTGCGCCTGGTCGCCGTATTCGCGATCTTTTTCTTTCTGGAAGTTGGTATGGAGTCGATGTTTGGCGCATGGATCTCGACTTATGTGCTGCGCGTCACGCGCACCAGCCTGACGCTGGCCGCCGCCGCCACTGCCTTCTACTGGATTGGTTTTCTGGCATCGCGCGGGCTGTCGGCCTTGTTGGTTCTGCGCATTCGGTCCGGCCTCATTTTACGGATTTCAATTCCATTGGCATTTGGCGCGTCCATCATGCTGGTGGAATCGCGCTCCCCGGCGCTTCTCACGATCGCCATCATATTGCTTGGAGGCGCTCTCGCGCCCACATTCCCCGTGGCACTGGCCGCCTTCTTCGATCGGGCCCGTCACAGTTCGGACTCCCGTTTCGTCCTTGCGCTAAGCGGCTTTGGCGGGTCGCTCTTTCCCTGGCTTGTCGGCCTCATCTCATCCCGTTCCGGAACGTTGGGCGCAGGATTACTTGCAGGCCCGGTCACGCTCTTTTTCATGATCGGTATGTTGCCGATTCTAACCGCGCAAAAAGCGGCGCCGGCATTGGCTTTCGAGGCGGCAAACGAGCAAAGCTCAGCCGGCTCTCGTCGCGATTAGCGACGGCCTGCGGGAGATCCCGTACGCAGGATGAGAGGCTGCTAGGCGCCTGCGGCGGTTGATGTCGTCGCGTGCGTTGCCGGCGGCGCGGTCGATTTGCGCACGACAAGATTCGGATAAACGGTGATCGTGGCAGGAGGGGGATGCTGCTTTTCATCGCGAATCATTGCCAGCAGCGTGGTTGCCGCGGTCTGGCCCATATCGCGCAAGGGCTGGCGAACGGTTGTGAGGGGAGGATTGTAGGTTGAAGCGGCCAGTACATCGTCGAAGCCGATGACCGAGACGTCTTTGGGTACACGCAAACCTGCTTCGCGAAGGGCCAGAATTGCTCCCATTGCCGTCACGTCGTTGAATGCAAAAAGCGCTGTGAACTGCTTTTTGGTCTGGAGCAGTTCCCGGGTGACTTCAGCGCCCGGCCCGGGACCCGGATCGGCGCTTTGCAACTGCACGACGAGTCGCGGATCGATGGCTAATTCCAAGGCCTTTGCCGCCTCTTGGATCGCGCGCCATCGCCGATTGGTATCCGAGCTGAATACCTGTCCCTTGATCAAGGCAATCCGCTTGTGCCCCAACGCTTTCAGATGCGACAGGGCCAGAAGAGCAGCTTGCGCGTGGTCCAGTTCGATGTTGATCACACCATCGCGGTGCTGGTGACCCGAGACGGCGACTACGGGAATCGGCAATGGGTCTTCCAGCGCGGTATCGACGGCGATGATACCTTCAACAGCGCGAGCCAGCATCATGCGCGGATAGCCTTTGAGCAGATCGGAACGATGCCGGTGGCTGACGACAAAGTAGAAGAATCCGTCCTTCAGCAGTTCGTCTTCGATGCCGCCCAAGACCGCCGTCGAGTAGCCTTCGCTGATCTCGGGAACGATGACGCCGACGGTGTAACTGCGCTTCTGACGCAGGCTGCGAGCCAAAGTGTTCGCCGAATAGCCGTGGACCGCAGCAGCGTGCAGCACGCGTTCCTGGGTTCTGCGAGCGATACGAAACTTATCGCCCTCGCCATTAATCACTCGCGAGACGGTCGATTGCGAGAGATTGAGAAGGGCTGAAAGTTCTTTCAGGCTCGGCGGCTTTGATGACCTTTCGGGCATGCGGGCTTATCCGGCACTTTCCATGGATTGGGCAATCAGTCTTGCAGAGCCAGGCGCACTTTCACCGGAAAGGATGGCCGGGCAGATTTGGGCTCGCGCTTCTCGCGGGACATTGAGAAGAATTGACAGCATGGACTCGCGACCCCCTGGGGAACCTTCACCCATTCTCTCAAATTCAAGCGGCTTCGAATCGGGAATCCCGGGTCGTGAATCCGGCCAGTTGCATCGCCCGCTGGCATTCGGGATTCTTCATGAATGTATTCCACACAAAACCTGTGCGCAGGTTTTCCGCCATCAGCACAGAGATGCCCTGATCGATCCCCAGCACGTCGGGATCATACCAGTTGGCGGCGGGGTGAAAAGCGTCAACAAAACCGTAACGGCCCCAGGCGCGCTGGCTCCAGTGCGATCGCATGGCGCGCAAGACGGCAATGCAATCGGCGGGAAGGAAGGGGAGTGAACCGGCAGCAGCACACGGCACAGCGGTTCCGTCAAGCGGGCCAATTGCAGGCGGGCCGCCCCATTCCACATAGCCGCTCGCAGAATCCGAGGCCGAAACGCCCCAGTAGTCTTCGTTGAACCACTCCGCAAGCGACAGGCAGAACGCTTTGTGGGCGCGCGTTGCGCTTACCGAGTTGTCGAAGTAGTTGGCATACGCATCGGAGCGGCCGCGGAAATCGAACCACGCATGGCTGAACTGGTGAGTGAAGATGGGATCTTTGCCGCTGATGTATTTGTAGCCTGCGTACTCCACGACCGGGCGGGAAAAGCTATTCCAAAGCTCTGCAGCAACGGGATGCGAGGGAGAACCAATTGCCAGCAGATAGATCATCATCAGTTCACAATAGCGATTCCACCTCGCTTCCAGAAAGCCGGTTTCAGGATGCCAGCCCATCGAAAAAGCGATGCCGCGATTCAACATCCAGGGCCAGTCAACCCGTTCATAGATCTGGTCGGCGAGCGATTGGATTCTCGCGTCATTGAAATGCGCTCGCGCAGCCAGCACGCCGCAGAGCAGCAGCGATGTATCGATCGACGAGACTTCGCATTTCCAGACGCGCTCGCCCGTCTCAATATCATTGAAGTGATAAAAAAAACCGTGCTCCTGGGGCAGTTGATTCAGATGCCAATCGAGCGTAGCGCGGACGCGGTCGACGATTTGCGAGTGGGGATGGTAGCCACGCTGATCGGCGATGCACAGAGCCGTCAGGCCAAAACCCGTGGCGGCGATGCTTGATACGCGACGCGGATCGCGTGCTCCACCAAGATCGTTGCGCGCGCGATCCAGAACCTGGCCTGTTCTCTCGCTGCCTTGCTCCAGGAAAAAAAGGCAACCCTGGCGTTCCAAATCGTCAAGAAATGCCTCATCCTCGCCGCATGGCTTCCATTGCGCGTCGGCGAGAACCACTCGAGGAAAGACGAGGGTGCAGCCCGCCGCACCTGCCATAACACGGATGGCTTGGCGACGATTGAGCGTCCCAAGGCGGGAACTGTTTTTTACCAAGGCATTCAAGGCTTTCATCTCGTGCAATTTCCCGGCATTGCCGGGCTTTGTGCCGCGTCTCGCGGTCTTGATGGTGCTTATCGTGCAATCCCAAGTTGATCAGCCGGCCGACACCTTGTGAATCCCACAAAAGAATCCCCTCGCCGCTAGTTCCAAGTCACGCAGCGGGGAGGCGGTCGAGTGGGCCTCACAAAATTCGGCGGAAAACTGTCCACGCTTATCATGCGCATTACATTCTTCAGCCGGCCAGTTTGCCGATAGTTTACTCTGCCTGCCGGCCTGCGGAGAACTCAATGGATCTCCACCACCGCCAACCCCATGGGCGGAAGCGTCAGTTCCAGCCGGCCGCTACGCACATCCTTCATCTCCGGCGCACCGGGCTCGGCAACTTTTCTTAATTCCTCGATTTGCGCATGCGTCGGATCCTTGGGGCTCCCCATCTTTTTCCACGCGTCCAGAGTGTCGCCATGAGAAGCATCCACGCGCCGGATGGCGGCATGCGCCTGGGCCGGCAGGCCTTTCAATTCCAGTGTGATTGTCTTGTCCGCAGCGCTCGCGCCCGGCAGCACCTCATTCCACGCGGCAATTTCCAGCGTTCCGTCTTTGCGGCGCGTCGCCAGCACGTCGTCTGCCCCTGCCGCAAGACGTTCGGAGCCGAGAGAATGCAGCAGTTCAAAGGCATCGAATGCCGGTTTGGGAATACCATTCTCGGCTACGAGTCCGTACCCGCCATAGAACGGCGTCTTGATGACGCCCTGCTCTTCAAATACATCGGAAAAAGTCCAGTACGACATCATGCTCGTCATGCCGTCGCACTGGCTGATGGTCTGGGCCATCCAGGGCCCCATGAATATGGAGTCGGTAATCGACTGCTCATTCATGTAGGACGCGTTGAACTCGCTCCAGATAAGCGGTATCTCGGGTCGAGCGGAGTGCACGATTTCTTCGTGGACCTTCCTGACTGCCGGGCAAACCATCTGACGCGGCGCGATGAGACGATCGTCGTGAAAGACGTCTCTGGCTCTGTCATTGCCGTAGACATGGGTTGAGACAAAGTCCAGCGGCACATGGTTCTCAGTGGCGTGAGCGATCATCTCGCTGACCCACGCAGCTTGTGCGGTGGCCGGACCGCCTACGCGAATTCTCAGGTTGACCGCCTTGAGCGCGCGTGCCGTGTGATCGTAAAGCTCGAAATAGGTCGACAGCTTTGGCGTGCCTGCCCAGAAATCGAGGTTCGGCTCGTTCCACACTTCGAAGTACCAGTTGGCGATTTCATCGATTCCGTAACGCTCAATCAGGTGCTGAGCGAACGCAGTAATGAGCGCATCCCACCTCGCATAGTCTTTGGGCGGAGCAACCACCGGCCTGTACCAGAAAGCCTGATAGTCCAGCCGCGCCGCGAGCGCCTTCGGCATGAAGCTGATTTCGACGTATGGCCGCACTCCTTCGGCAAGCAGTCCGTCGTAAATCTGATCGACGTAGGACCAGTTGTAGGCCGGGTTGCCTTGCGCGTCTTCGCTGTAAACACCGTTCTCGTCGTCGAAGATGGCATGGAAGCGGACATAGCGAAAGCCGGTAATCTTCTTCACGTCGCGCAGATCGGAGAGGTATCTCGCGCGCATGGCCAGGTTGGCGCGGCCCGAGCCGAACATCTCCTCCCAGAAATGAGGAAACGGCGTGCTTGGTCCGTGAGCGTCGATCGCGACCATCTGCGCAGGTTGCGTCTGCTGCTGCGAGGCGGCCTGTTGAGGGCACAGTGACAAGCAAGCGCCGATAAGCACGAGGCCGGAAACGGCAAAGGAACCGAAGTGCGTCATGACCAATCTCCTAAAAGCGATGATCGAGTTGTCCTCTCTGGCGTGTAGAAGTCGGTTTGCCGAGGGTGTTCCCGATAGGGTGCACAAGGCAAATTACCAGTGCACAATCGATTGCGCTGACTCAACAGTGTTTATCACCCGATTTCATGGGGTGTCAAGCCGCTTTCTCGATTGCGGATCGCGAATAATTTCAGCTCGATTGGCTGACTTGTCGGCGCGGAACCCGATCGCGTCAAGCATGGGAGCGATCTCCGGGTTTGCCATAAAGTTCTTCCAGATCAGGCCGGACCTCCAATTCTCAATCATGACTGCCATGGGAGCCTGGTTCAGGCCCATTGTGATCCCTGAATACCAGTCTTTCTGCAAGTTGAATGCATCGCGAAACCCGTAGATGCTCCAAACTTGGGCTCCAAGATCCCGATAAAAATGCAGAAGTGCGGTCGTTGATTGTTCGGGCGTGTAGGCCATGGCGCTGATTGCGCCCGTCGGAGCGATGGTTCCATCGTCGAGAGACTGCGTCGGCTCGTAGGGAACGTACCCTTCAGGACCATCCACCGCGGTGAGCCCCCAGTCATCGGCTCCATAACCCCTCCAGTGATTTGGATTATGAATGCAATATGCCTGGTTGATCAGCGCCTGGTCGCGGTTGTTCACAAAATAGTCAGTGAACTTGTCGTGTATGCCGCGGGGATTGAATCCCATGAATGAATAGTCGGTAAAGAATAGCGGCCCGCCGGTGCCTGGCCCGCCGACGGCGAGAGGAATCCCGTAGAAAGTCTGGTGATTTGCGTAATGAGCGCCGATGCCTTCGCCGGCAAATCCGGAGTAGAAGTCGCCGGCTGGGATGCCGTGCCTCGGCGAAGCGATCGCCAGCAGGTAAGTAATCATCACTTCGTTCCAGCCCGTCAGGCGGTTGGCAATCTCAAAGGAATAGTCGGGAGACCAGTGCCAGTAGAGAGCGTCGTGTTTCGGAGTCGCCCGAAACCAATTCCAATCCACTCCCTCCCATAATGCAGTAATGCGCTGGTAGAGTTCGTGGCCCGCCGCCCCGTCGTTCTTGAAATACTGGCGTGCGGTGAGGAGCCCCTCCATCAGGAAGGAAGTTTCAACGAGGTCGGCGCCGTTGTCATAGATCCCGAAGACCGGCAAACAATGTCCCGTGCTGCCGCTCAGAAAGTGCGGCCAGGCGCCGTGAAAGCGATCGGCGGTGGCAAGAAAGCCGGTAATTCTCAAGAGCCTGTCGCTCGCCTCCTGGCGTGTGATGAACCCCCGTTCCGCTCCCACGACGAGGGCCATGATGCCGAAGCCGCTGGCGCCCACGGCGACCATGTCATCGTCGCCGGGCTGGCTTTCGCGGGTCATCCCGGAATGCGGCTCGGCAGCTTCCCAGTAATAGCGAAACGAGGCTTCCTCCACCATCGTGAGAAGTTCGTCGTCGGTCATGGGCCGCGTGGACGCAGTGACCACGCCGGAAGGCAGCGACTCGCGCAGCGTCGAGGTTCGCGCGGTGACTCGGTAGGAGGCGGTCATGTGCGGGTCCCCGGTGAAATCGCAAAAGCGGTTGACCCCCGGCCTCTCCACACCGATTGGCTGAAACGGGGCGCCGCCGACCGAGCGATAGATCACGTATTGCGCGAGCGTGGGATCGTCGACGGGCTTCCAGGTGATGTCGATATGCCGTTCATAGCCCTTTGCTGACACGATCGTCGGCGATTGCAGCGTGTGCTCGCTCTGCGGCTCGTCTTCGACACGGATGTCATCAAGAAAGAGCGTGTGAGGAGCGGAATCCGCTGCGTCCTGGAGAAAGATGAGCCGATTCAAATGATGGGCCTGAAAGGGGTGCACGGATGCAGTCTTGAACGCGCTGAGCGGAATGCGAACGCGGGTCCATTTGCCCGGAAGCAAATCGGATGTGAATGTGCCGATGGCGAGCGTCTCGGTGAAATTGCCTCCGCTGTCGTGCAGTGCAAGTTTAGGCAGAGCTTTTGCCTGAATCCCGTCCGGGGCACACATCCAGATCCAGAGATAGTTCCCGGGAAAGCCCAAAGTGCGGTTTCGCCATTCATACAGGCGGAGCTCGACCGACCACCCTCCCTCAGGCTTCGATTGCCATTGAAGTTCCAGCGCATTCGGCGCGCTCACAAACGATGAAGTCTCAACCGGGAGCCTGCCGTCGATCAGGTGCATGGTGCTCGGCGCGCTGGCGCGTCCTTCACTGTAGAAGTAACTCCCGGGCGAAAGACTATTCTCAAAAAACACTTGCTGGGAATAGTTCTGGTCAGCCCGTGCGAGCGGCGTGATTCCGGTGTATCCGCTCAACAAAAGCAAGGCTGAAACTGACCGGCAAAACCGAACGTTGCGCATCGAGTACCCTCGGAAGAGCTCTGCTCAATAAAGATGCTTCATACCCGGTGCGGATTGCGTAGAAATGGAGCGAAACCGCAGAACCCTGCTGTTTCTGCAAATCTCGCTCTCTTCGGGACGGGCCGGCGCTGTGCGCGCCGCGCAATGAGAAAAAGGAGGAGCGCGCCGCGCTCCTCCCCAATTTGTGAAACGCGATCTAGAAGCTGAAGCGAGCCTGAAAATCGATGATCCGTGCTCCTAGCGCGCCAGAGGCCTGACCCAGATTGGGACTTTGAACATTGGTCGTGATGGTGCTGGGGTTGATGTTCAGCAGGTTAAAGGCGTTGAGCAAGTTGGCCTTGATTTCGAACGTCGCGTTTTCTCCCAGGACCTTCGCCTTCGGCAATCCAAATGCTTTACCGAAGGTAAAATCCACATCCCTGTATCCGGGGCCGGGGAACACATTGCGGTCGATTCCCGGTGCGGGCATGAAGGTGGTTGAGGACGTCGCCGGGAACTGCGGCGAACCGTCAGTAATCGCTGCGGAGAAGTCGGGGACACTGAAGTAGTTATCCGAAAACAAATTGTTGTTGGCGCCCGTACTCATCGTCCCCGGATTGGTGAAGTTGCTGCCCGTCTGAAAAGCGGCGTTGCTGGTTTTTGTGCCGCCGCCTCCGTGATAGTAAGGACGCAGTTGCGGATATCCGTAATTGCAAATGTTGCAGTAGAACTGGTGCGGAGCCTGATAGTACGGCGTCCATCCAAAACCTGAGTGGAACGTCGCGATGCCGCTAAGCGTCCACCCGCCTGCGACCTTCTCTGCCCAGTTGTAGTTGCCGTGGAAAATGACCGGCTGCCATACGCCAAACACCTTCATGGTATGCGTCACGTCGAAGGCGGAACGGCCGTAGGAGTATTTGGGGTTGTAGAGATAGGGATCCCTCGAGTAAGGGCCAGAGTTCGTATCCATGCTGTGCGCCCAGGTGAACTGGCCTTCCGCAGAAAAAGTGTGCGAAAACTGATGCTTCAGTCCGGCGAGCATCATGCTGTTCGTCGACCAGCCGCCGCTGCCGAAGGTATTGATGCTGGTGACCAGGGGATTCAGCGGAGCGCCGATGATATCTCCCAGAGCGTTCGCGTCGTAGTTGTAAAGCAGATGCCGGCCCATGCTGCCCGTGTAGCCGAGATTCCCAATGATGGCATGGCCAAAATCCTGCTCGATCTCGAGTGAGTAATGTTCCAGATACTCGGTGGGCATGTTGTTAGGAAAACCGCCCAGGTTCGCGCCGCCGCTCGTGGGCAGGCCCGCGGAGTTAAAGGTGGTGATCACGCTCTTGTTCGCCGGGTATCCGAAAATGTTCGTCGGACTGCTCGATACCGCATACGCGATATTGGGGTCGATGCTGGTCGGGCTTGTGCTGTTGGGGCCCGGGACACCATAGACCGTTCCCGGCGGATTGTTGTCGTCGTTGTTACCGGTTGCGATCTGTTGCTGGTTATAGTTCAATCCGAAGCCGCCGCGAACCACAATTTTGTTGCTCCAGAAATTCGGACTCCAGTTGAAGCCGACCTCCGGCCCGAAATTCAGCGTTTGCGGATTCCAGGAGGACTCGTTGGTGTGCAGCGCAACAGCCGTCAACAGATTCGTGCCGCTGCCGAAGCGCAGCGCGCCCATGTTGTGGTCCTTATCTGTGAGCGCCCCCAGGTACGAGTAGCGCAATCC
>Ga0335074_10003605_pt1 | contig 21209 bp, 12 predicted proteins | sample Lox_Sample_23_FD_206715 | JGI IMG/M metagenome (GOLD analysis project Ga0335074, IMG submission 206715) | Soil microbial communities from Loxahatchee National Wildlife Refuge, Florida, United States - Lox_Sample_2.3 | ecosystem: Environmental > Terrestrial > Soil > Wetlands | place: USA... | reverse complement strand
AGGGCAGCTCGTATGGCAGGCATGGGATCGGGTTGGCGATCTCCAACACGGCGATGGCGCTGGCGGCGCTCATGCTGCTGGGATCGGTGTCACCGATCCATATCAGGAACAAGATCAAGGCGTCTTACATCGCGGTCTTTGCCGCTCCTCTGATTCTGTATTCGGTGCTGACCTCGCTTTACCCCGATCCAGCGCTTTTTCTGCGCATTCTTGACTGGGCGGCGGTGATCGCGGCCGCGGCCGTTGCCGTGCACTGGAGCGCTCAGAAGAGCCAGCTGCCGCGCTGGTTTGCCTTTGCGTTCGTCTCGTGCATTTGCGCAACATGCATCTGGCTGGCAATTATCGGCCAATACGACCTGGTGCTGCGGCTGGCGCACAGCGGCATCAGCCTGATGACCGCGGCGCTGGTGCTGGCGACCTACCGGCGATGGAGCCCGGGCGTGATCTTCACCGCGGCAGGCCTTTTCGTGTGGAGCACGCCGATGGTGGTGGATTTTCTGCTGCATCAAGGGGATCCAATCTGGCTCGTGTACCTGCGGGCGGTCAATTTGATGAAGGTGGTGACGGCGGTGGGCATGATTGTGCTCGTGCTCGAAGACGAGGTGATCGGGAACGATGAGGCGCGGGCCCGGGAGCGGCGACTACGGCACGAGATGGAGCAGTACTCCAAACTTGATGTTTCGGCGGCGCCGAACCGCAAGATGGGGGTTCACTTCGACGAAATCTGTGATGTGATTACCAGGGCCAGCCGGTTTGCGCGGGCGGCGATTCTGCTGCGCGGCCCCGAGCAGAATTTCCGGCTGGTGGGGCGCGGCGGAATGGACGGGGCACTGGCCGGCGCGCTGGATGCGCTGGGCCAGAGGATGACTCCGGAAAAGATGGAGGAGTTTAGCGGCAGCGGCACGTGCCGCCTGGCGTTTGGGAATACGGCTGTGGTGGATCTACGATCCTTGACGGCTCCAGGAGACGATCTGGAGCGGCTGGGGTTAACTGAGGTGAATGCGATCCCGATGAACGCGGCCGGGGAAGGCGTGCAGGGAGTGGTCGTGCTCAGCGGCCTGAGGGATCCCGAGAAACCGCTGGCCGCCGAAGATCTTCTGCCGCTGGAGCTGCTGGCACGACGATTGGCTGCGGAGCACGAAAACAATCTGCTTCTGCGTCGGCTGGTGCAGTCGGAGAAGCTGGCGGGACTGGGCCAACTGGCCGGCGGAGCTGCACATGAGCTGAACAATCCGCTCACCGTGGTAATGGGTTACGCGGAGCTGATCGAGGAGAGCAGTCAGGATGATGCTGTGCGGCGCAGCGCAGCCGTAATCCACAGCGAATCGCAGCGGATGAAGCAGACCATCGAGAGCCTGTCGCACTTCTCAAGAGTTCTGCCCGAAAGCCAGACGCCTTTCTCCATCGAGCTGCTGCTCAAGGACATCTGGCGGCTGCGCAAGCCGGAGCTGGAGCGGGCGGGAATCGCTCTCGAGCTTTCGATACCGCAGGCTCTGCCCGGATTGCGGGCGAACGTGGAGCAGATGCGGCAGGTGATCCTGCAGGTATTGAGCAACTCGGCGACCGCTTTCCAGGGCATGCCACCGGACCGGGAGAGGCGGCTGCGCATGGATGCGGCCCTGATCAAGGACCGGGTGCAGGTGCTTATCTCCGACACCGGGCCGGGCTTCTCTGATCCCGACCGGGTGTTCGATCCCTTCTACACGACGAAGAAGCCGGGCGAGGGGCCGGGTCTGGGCCTGACGCTGTGCTACTCGATCGTTCGCGAACATGGCGGGGAGATTTCGGCCTTCAACCTGCAGCCGCACGGAGCAGCGGTGGCCATCGAACTGCCGGTGCTCGAAGCGGCGGACGAGGCTGCGGCGGTGCGCGAAGTATTCACACAGTAAGAATCCCGCGCAGCATTTTCGGAATTTCAGAGAGTGGGAAGCACAACTCTTAGTCGGCGCGACCATCAGGGCGCAGCGACCTCGCGCGATTTTGGGGGGACGGGCAGTTCCGAAAAATGCCGTACTATGAACGATGGCCTGCGAGACGCAGGCTTGAAGAGGGAGCGGAATGCGTAGCCGGGTTGCGGCTGTTTTTCTTCTGATTTGTGTGGCAGGTGTGAGTGGGGCAGCGCAGGGACAGGCGCGCCGGCCGATGACCTTCGAGGACATGATGAAGATGCGGCGGCTGGGCGATATCGCTGTCTCGCCGGACGGCCGCTGGGTGATGTTCTCGGCAACAGACGTGGACTTAGCCAAGAACACGAAGACTTCGCACCTGTTTATTGTCCCGGTTGCTGGCGGCGAGACGCGAGCGCTCACGGCGTCGCTGGCCGGCGAGAGCCGCGGGCGCTTCTCGCCTGACGGGAAGCAAATCCTCTTCGAAAGCTCGCGTGAGGGCGGACAGCAGATCTGGCTGGCAGATTTCGATACAGCGGCAGGCACAATTGGTGAGCCGCACAAGCTGACATCGTTGAGCACGGAGACCGATGGAGCGACGTGGTCGCCGGATGGCAAGATTCTGTTTGTGTCGGCGGTGTATCCGGAATGTAACGATGACGATTGCAATAAGAAGCGCGATGAGGAGAAGGCCGAGTCGAAGGTCAAGGCGCGGGTTTTCACGCATCTGCTCTACCGCCACTGGAACGCGTTCACGGGCGAAAAGCGAAGCCATCTTTTTCTGGTGAGCGTGGATGGCGGCGCGCCGCGCGATCTGAATCCAGGGGATGAGCACGAGGTTCCGCCGTTTTCGCTGGGCGGCCCGGATGGGTACGCTTTTTCCCCGGACGGGAAGGAGATTGCCTTCGAGGAGAATCTCGATCCGGTCCCGGCGATCAGCACGAATTCGGACATCTTCACGCTGCGGCTTGATGATCCGAATGCGAAGCCGGCAAAGATTTCGACAGCCACGGGTGGGGATCATTCGCCGGCGTATTCTCCTGATGGCAAGTACATCGCCTGGCGCTCGCAGGAGCGCGCCGGATACGAGAGCGACAGATTCCGGCTGGTCGTCTACGACCGCTCGACGAAGCAGATCAAAGACCTGCTGCCGAACTTCGACCGCTGGGTGGATGAGTTCGCGTGGGCGCCGGATTCGCAGAAGATTTATTTCACGGCTGGAGATGCCGGAACAAGTCCGCTCTTCTACGTAAACAACGATGGCAAGGACTTGGTACGGATCACTACACCTCATGACCCATATGGCGAATATGGAGACATACATGTATTGCAGGACGGTAGGACTGTTCTTGCATCACGCATGACTGTGCGACAGCCCAGCGAAATATTCAGGGTCGAACAGGATCATTCCGGGACCACTATCGATTACAACAACAGCAAGAAGACAACGGAGTCCTTCCAGAATTTCGGCGCTCTTCTTCCGCAAAGCGCTGTCCAGATCACACATCTTAACGACGCCGAGTTCAGCCAGTTGGAACTCTCGGAGCCAGAATCCTTCTGGTTCCCATCCGTCGGCAAGGTTCGCGTGCAGGGCTTCCTCATCAGGCCTCCGGGCTTTGACGCCTCGAAAAAGTATCCGGTGAAGTTTCTTATACATGGCGGTCCGCAGGGCGCCTGGGGGGATAGCTGGAGCTACCGCTGGAACGCGGAGCTCTTCGCCGCGAACGGATATGTCGTGGTGATGATCAATCCGCGCGGCTCGACGGGCTACGGGCAGGCGTTTGTCGATGGAGTGAACGGAGACTGGGGCGGCAAGCCGTACATCGACCTGATGCGCGGGCTCGATTATGCGGAGGCGCACTATCCGTTTATCGATAAGAATCGCGAATGCGCGCTGGGTGCGAGCTACGGCGGCTATATGGCGGACTGGATCCTGGGGCACACGGCGCGCTTCCGCTGCATCGTTACGCACGACGGCATGTTCAATCCCGAGTCGGCGTACGGGACGACCGACGAACTGTGGTTCAACGAGTGGGAGTTCAAGGGAACTCCGTGGACGAATCGAGCGATGTACCGCCGCTGGTCGCCGATGCTGGCGGAGACCAATTTCAAGACGCCGACGCTGGTGGTGCATTCGCAGCTGGATTACCGGCTGGATGTGTCGGAGGGGTATCAGCTTTTCACTACGCTGCAGCGCGAGCATGTGCCCTCGAAGATGCTGTATTTTCCCGACGAGGGCCACTGGATTCTGAAGCCGCAGAATTCCCAGCTCTGGTACAAGACGGTGAACGACTGGGTAGACCAGTGGACGAAGTGAGCTATGCCGTTCGGTCGCGCTAAGAAGAAATCCGCTCCGCTCGATGAGAATGCTCTCTACGACTACGCTGTGAAGGCGCTGGGGCGGCGGATGCGGACGATCGCGGAACTGAAGCGGCTTATGCGCAGCCGCGTGGAGAGCGGTGAACAGGGCGAGGCAAAGATCGATCGCGTGGTGGCGCGGCTCAAGGCGCAGCGCTATTTGAATGACACGGATTACGCGACGAGCTATACCCGGCTCCGGCAGGAAAACAACAGCTTCGGAAAGCGTCGGGTACAGCAAGACCTGGTCCAGAAGGGCGTGCACGCCGAGGTGATCGCGAAAACGCTCGATGCGGCATACGGGGATGTGAACGAGGAAGAGCTGGCACGGCGGCATCTTGAGCGCAAGCGCGTAAGGAAGCCGGCGAATGGGAAGGAAACTGCACGCGTGATGCGCATGCTGGTGCGTGCTGGCTTTTCGACGGGCGTGATCTTCAGGATTCTCAAGAAGTGGGACGTGGATGACGAAGCTCTGGCGGCGCTCGAATTTATGGACATTGACGGCCCCGAGTCCAGCAACGGCGACCGGTGAGGGCTCATTCCTCCTATAAACTTAAGTTATGCAATACCGTTCAGGCTCCGAAATTCGTGAGACCTTCCTGAAGTTTTTTGAGACGAAGGGCCACCGTAAGGTGCACAGCTCTTCGCTTGTTCCCGCCAATGATCCCACGCTGCTCTTTACCAACGCGGGAATGAATCAATTCAAGGATGTCTTTCTGGGCATCGAGCGCCGGGACTACAACCGCGCGACGACTTCACAGAAATGCGTGCGCGCAGGCGGCAAGCACAACGACCTTGAAAATGTCGGCTTCACGCGGCGGCATCACACGTTTTTCGAGATGCTGGGCAACTTCAGCTTCGGCGACTACTTCAAGAAAGACGCCATTGCCTACGCGTGGGAACTGGTGACCTCGCCGGAGTGGTTCGGCATCCCCAAGGACAAGCTCTACGTCACGATTTTCAAGGGTGAGAACGGTGTTCCGCGCGACGAGGAAGCCTACGAACTGTGGCGCGCGCAGGGTGTGCCGCCGGAGCGCATTCACGAGTGCGGCAGCAAGGATAACTTCTGGCAGATGGGCGATACGGGTCCGTGCGGACCGTGCTCGGAGATTTTCTACGACATGGGGATCGAGGCCGCGGAGACTCCGGGTGTTGATAAGCCGTTTGGCGAGGACGAAGCCCGCTACGTCGAAATCTGGAACCTCGTCTTCATGCAGTTCGACCGCGATGCGCAAGGTGAGTTGCACCTGCTGCCCAAGCCATCGATCGATACGGGGATGGGTCTGGAGCGCACGGCTGCGGTGCTGCAACAAAAGATTTCGAACTTCGAGACGGATTTGTTTGTACCGCTGATACAGAAAGCGGGCGAACTGACTGCGACGAAAGATCAGGACGGCAGCGCACCGACAGATGCCTCACTGCGCATCATTGCCGATCATGCGCGCGCGGCCACGTTTCTGATCTCTGACGGCGTTCTGCCCGCGAACGAAGGACGCGGCTACGTGCTGCGCAAGATTCTGCGCCGGGGCATCCGTCACGGACGTCTCCTCGGGCAGGAAAAGCCATTTATGTATCAGATGGTCTATGCCGTGCGCGATGAGATGGCCAGCGCGTATCCCGAATTGAAGGAGAGCGCGGATCGCGTCGCCAAGGTTGTCGAGGCGGAAGAGCGGCAGTTTGCACGGGTGATTGCTGGGGGCTTGGAAGTTCTTGACGACTACTTGTACGAGGTGGTGGCACTTGCCATCACTACTCCGGATTATCTAGAAGCGCATCGAGAGATGCTGGAAACGTCTGATCTATCAGATCCGAAACAGTTATCGCACGTCCAGCAACTGAGAACAGCGATGGGATGTATTGGGAATCCAGTCGTCCGCACACAGCAGCATCGATTGCTATTGGCGCTAGAGTTAGTTAAATACGGGCTATCTGCCAGCTTCCCAGGAGACAAAGCCTTCCACCTCTATGAGACCTACGGCCTGCCTCTCGACTTCATGGTCGACGCGGCCCGCGACGCCGGCATCGAGTTCGACCTCACCGGTTTCGAAAAAGCTCGCGGTGAAGAGCAAACTCGAGCTCGCGCGTCGTGGAAGGGCGGAACGAAGCAGTCGGCGAGTCCCGTATTTCGCGAGCTGCCGAAGACCGAGTTTGAAGGCTATCGCACGCTAAGGGTCGAAGGTGCGGAGGTTCTGGCCATCGTCAAGGATGGTGCGGGCGTTCCCGCTGCCAACGCCGGGGACGCGGTGGCGGTTGTCCTTGATCACACCAGCTTCTATGCCGATTCGGGCGGGCAGGTGGGCGACACCGGCTGGCTTTACTCCGACGACCACAACTCCGTTGTTGCCGATGTGAGCGGATGCACCAAGCCTGTTCAGGGAGTCTTCGCGCACAAGGCGATCCTGCGCCAGCCGCTGGCGGTTGGCGACAAGGTTGATACCGTCGTCGACGCCGATTATCGCGCGGCCACGCGGCGCAACCATACCGGCACCCACCTGTTGCATGCGGCGCTGCGCGAGGTGCTGGGGACGCACGTGAAGCAGGCAGGGTCGCTGGTCGATCCGACGCGGTTGCGCTTTGACTTCTCGCACTTTACCGGTGTTGCGGACGAGGAGTTGCAGGACATCGAAGACATCGTCAACAAAGAGGTGTTGAAGAATATCAAGGTCGAAACGCTCGAAGACGTTCCCATCGATGTGGCGATCAACGAGTATCACGCCATGGCGCTCTTTGGCGAAAAGTACGGCGAGCGTGTGCGGGTTGTGAAGATTGGGGATTTCTCCACAGAATTGTGCGGCGGTACGCACACCGGAGCCACCGGCGAGATTGGCGTGGTGAAGTTGCTCGGCGAAGGATCTGTGTCTTCTGGCGTCCGCCGAGTTGAAGCCGTCACCGGTCTGGGGGCGCTCAGTGAGTTTCGCCGTGACTACGAGGTAGCGCAGCTGGCGGCGCAGCTTTCTCCCAATGCGGAGACGGCACCGGCTGAAGCCTTGCGTTCGCGTCTCACCGCGCAGGAAGAGGAATTGAAGAAGCTCCGCCGCGAGCTCGACCAGGCCAGGATGAAGTCGGCAGCGTCGGCAGTCTCCGGAGCGGCGGATCAGGCCGTTGAAGTCAAAGGTGTGAAGGTGCTGGCGCAGCGCGTCGACGCGCTCGACCGCGGGCAGATGCGCACGCTGGTCGACAATCTGCGCAACAAACTGGGGTCGGGCGTGGTGGTGCTGGGGTCGGCTCAGGATGGCAAGGTGGCGCTGATTGTCGGTGTAACCAAAGACCTTACCGGCAAGGTGCAGGCCGGCAAGGTGGTCGGAGAGATCGCCAAGCTGGTAGGCGGTTCGGGTGGCGGACGACCCGACATGGCGGAGGCCGGCGGCAAAGACGTCAGCAAGCTCGATGCGGCTCTCAAAAGCTCGGCGGATGTCGTTGGGGCGTTGGCAGGTTAGAGGATCATGGCGCTGAGTACCCCAGCTCGGAACTCCGGGCCTGGAGCACTCAGGTTTTGTCCTGACCAATCTCTGCTCAAATTGACACAACAAGACGTTGCGATCTGGGTTCGTCTAATTGATGGGCTTTTTGCCGGAACTTATACTTTGAGTGTCTGTGCCTCTTATGCCGGCCTCTATCCTCCATGCAGGACGTTTCCGCCTGCTCTCGATTGCCGGCTGCATCTGCCTGCTTTCATTCAGTAGCGCCAGGTTGCCGGCTGCTTCGCAGCATGCATCGCCGCATTCTGCCTTCGAAAAGGCGCAGCGCATGCGCGAGGCGCTTGAGGGGCGGTCGGAACGGCAGCGCACGCGGCGCGACTATGAGCGCGTGATCGAGGCCTATCGTGCGATTTATCACGTAGATCCCGCGTCGCCCAGGGCCGACGCGTCGGTGTCGGCGGTGGCCGATCTGCTGGCCGAGGAGGGTCGCGTCTTCGACGACGATAAATTTCTGTATGACGCGATCGCGCAATACGAGTTTCTCCGCAGGCAATATCCGGGCAGCCGCTACCGTTTCAGTGCGTTGCTGACGGAAGGCGAGATCTATCTGCGCGACCTGAACGATCGCGAGAGTGCGCGTGCTACCTTTCAGGAATTTCTGAAGTTGTATCCTCAGAACTCGCTGGCTAACGAAGCGCGAATTGAACTGGCCAACCTGCGCAAGGCGCCGGCGAGGAGCCCGCGCAGTGGAACTGTCGTCGCACAGGCCCCTGCAGAAACCAACGGAACCGGAGCAAGTACAGCAAGCGCGAAGCATTCGTCTGCAGGTCACCGCACGGTGCTGACAGCGGCCCTTCAGTCTCAGGATCAGAGTGCGGGGACGCCGGCCCAGTCTTTTTCGAAAACCGCTTCCACACCCGCAACCACACCGTCGAAAACAGCCACAGCCAGGCAGCCTTCAGAGCGCCCGGACAAGCAGCTTGCGGAGAGCGACATCCCATCTCCCGTGCAACGGTCGGAGCCGGCAGTGCCTGGACATATGAGCGAGGGGGCGCTGAACGCGCCCCCTCCGCCGCGTAAGGGAAGGCTGCCGCTGGTGACCGGTATCCGCCACTGGTCGACGCCGGTGTACACGCGGGTGGCGATCGATCTGCAGGATGAGGTGCGTTATGAGGCGGTGCGCGTGCCGAATCCGGACCGGATTTTCTTTGACCTGCACGGGGCGCGACTTTCGCCGGAGCTGATTGGCAAATCGGATGAGGTGATCGACGACGGCTTTCTCAAGCAGGTGCGGGCGGCGCAGTTTTCGAACGACGTGACGCGCATCGTGCTGGATGTGAGCGATGTCAGCGATTATTCGGCATTCTTTCTGCCGAACCCGTCGCGACTGATCATCGACGTGCACGGAAGGAAATCGCGTAGCGGTCCGGTCTATAGCGCGGCAGCGGTGCCGGAGACCGCGCCGCTTCCTCCGAAACCCGCGCCGAGGACGATCAAACCGCAGCCCGAAATTGTAGCCGCCAAGACGGTGGCATCGTCGAAGCCGACGATCGGGATCGGTCCAGACACTACTGATACTGACGCGCTGGGCGATCCGCTGCCTGCTCAGAAGAAGAGTGTGGCGCACGCGCAGACGCCAAAAGCTCCGGTGCATCGTGTGGTCGTCGATGATGGAGATGACACCACAGCCCTTTCAGACGTGGCATCGCTGAGCCAGCAGCCCAACCAGGTGAAGGCGACAAAGCGGCCGACGACGGCTCCCGTGGCGCAGTCGGTGGCAGGAACGAGCCCCGCACCGCAGCCGGATGAGGTTGCCGCAGTGACCGCGCCTCCCCTTCCAGTCCCGAAGGCACGCAGTTCGAAGAGTCGTGCAGCGCACGCGCCGCCGACATCGACGAGCACATCGCAGATTCACGCCGCGCAGCCGACGGCCGATGGCCAGCGCTCGATGGTACGGGCCCTGGGGCTCAAGATCAACCGCATTGTGGTCGACGCGGGCCACGGCGGGCATGATTCGGGAACGCTGGGGCCGGACGGCATCGAGGAGAAGGATGTCGTGCTCGACGTTGCGCTGCGTCTGGGGCAGTTGCTGAAACAGCGGCTCGGCGCTGACGTGATTTACACGCGCGACGACGACACCTTTATTCCGCTGGAGACGCGCACGGCGATTGCGAACAAGGCGCAGGCGGATCTGTTTATCTCCGTGCACGCAAATTCCAGTCCGGACCCAACAGCGCGGGGAGTCGAGACATACTACCTCAACTTCACAACCTCGGCGGACGCGCTTGAAGTCGCAGCGCGCGAAAACGCCGTCTCCGACCAGTCGATTCATCAACTTTCGGACCTGGTAAAGAAGATCGCTCTGCAGGACAAGATCAACGAGTCGCGCGAGTTCGCGTCAGATGTGGATCAGAGCCTGTACGCCGGGCTTGAAGAGGGGAATCCGGGGTTGAAGGATCGCGGAGTGAAGAAAGCGCCGTTCGTAGTGCTCATCGGCGCGAATATGCCGTCGATTCTGGCGGAGATTTCTTTTCTGACGAATCCGAGCGATGCACAGGAGCTACGCGACGGCAAATATCGACAGCGCATCGCGGAATCGCTCTATCGGGGCGTGGCCCGATATGTTGGCAGCCTGAGCGGCGTTCGGATTGCCGAGGCATCGCCGCGCAGCGGAAGCCGCTGAGCACTCTCTTACCGCTACCGCGTTTTTGAAGGACTCCCCGCTCAGACCTGTAAACTGATCTCTATGCTCGATTTGGCATTTGTACGCGCCAATCTGGAATTGGTAGAAGGAAAGCTCCGCGATCGCGGACAGGACCCAGCAGCGCTGCTGGGAGATTTTCGTGCGCTCGATCTGAACCGGCGGGAGCGGATCACCGAGGCGGAACAACTCAAGGCGCAGCGCAACAAGCTCAGCGAAGAAGTGGCGCGGCTGAAGAGATCCGGACTGGACGCGACCGCCGTTATGGAGGAGACCCGAGCGCTGAAGTCGCGGATCGAGGAACTGGAAGCTGCCGCTAAAAACGCGGACGCCGCAATGTGGTTGATCCTTACAACTATTCCAAACTTGCCACTGGATGATGTGCCGGTCGGGAAGTCGGAGCACGACAACCTTGAGATCAAGCGCTGGGGCAATCTTCCGCAATTTGATTTTGCGCCGAAGCCGCACTGGGAGATCGGCGAGCAGCTCGGCATTCTCGATCTGGAGCGCGCGGCCAAGATTTCAGGTGCGCGTTTCGCCGTTTACTGGCGCGAAGGCGCGAGGCTGGAGCGGGCACTGATCAATTTCATGCTCGACATCCACACTCGCGAGCACGAATATATCGAGGTGCTGCCGCCCTTCCTGGTGAACAGCAAGAGCCTTTTCGGAACGGGACAGTTACCTAAGTTTGCTGAGGACCTTTTTCAGTGTGCCGACCCGGACTCTACGGCACGGCGAGAATCTGAGGAGCGTGAGGAAAAGTTTGGTGACGAGGATCCAGACCGCGAGCGTCGGGCGTTGTTCAATGACCACTGGCTGATTCCAACGGCGGAAGTTCCGGTCACGAATTTGTACCGCGACGAAATTCTCGACGACGCGCAGCTCACGACGTCTCTGACCGCATACACGCCATGCTTCCGGTCAGAGGCGGGCTCATACGGAAAGGACGTGCGCGGTATCATCCGCCAGCATCAATTTCAAAAGGTGGAGCTGGTGAAGTTCACGCGTCCGGAAGAGAGCGAGGCCGAGCACGAGAAGCTGACTCGGAATGCCGAGTCGATTCTCGAACGGCTGGGTTTGCCTTATCGCAGGATGATGCTGTGCACCGGAGATATGGGCTTCAGTTCGGCCAAGACCTACGACCTCGAAGTATGGCTGCCGGGCCAGCAGTTGTATCGCGAGATTTCCTCCTGCTCGAACTTTCTGGACTTCCAGGCACGGCGGGCGAATATCCGATACAGGCCGGCGGGGCAGAATAAAACGGTACTGGTGCACACGCTGAACGGCAGTGGTCTGGCAATCGGGCGCACCTGGCTGGCGATTCTCGAAAATTATCAGCAGGCGGATGGATCGGTGCGTATTCCTGAAGCATTGATAACCTATATGGGCGGGCAAACGGAGATCCGCCCGAAGAGCAAATAAAGCATGAGTCGAATACTACGCAGTTATTTTTTCTGGACGTATGAACGCGGCAGTTTTCACTACGACGTGATGGTGACGCTGATTCTCGCGTTCATCTTCCTCACACCCAGGATCTGGAACTACGGCGACCGTCCCCAGGAGGAGAAGCTGGCTCCGGGCAGTGTGATCGTAAAGACGACGGCGCCGGGCGATTTCGTTTACGAAATCCCCGCAGCTCAGATCCACACGGATGCGCCGCTCGACGCGCAGATTCAGCAGAGCGTCCAATCGATTTCCGGTGCGGTGGTGATCGACTGCTATGAAGCGGTGAGGGAGCCGCACGGAAAGATCAAGTCGTATCGCGTGTGGGCCCACCGGTAAGTCCAGCCGCGCATCCTATCCCAACGGAGTGACACAAGGTTTCTCTATGAAGAAAGCTATGAACCTGCGACTGTTCGCGGGAGTTTTAATTCTTGCGCCTCTCGCTGCGATGGCGCAGAACGCCGAGTTGCAGAAGGTCCTGGCGGAGATGGACGCGGCATCGGCGAGGTTCCAGAGCGCGCAGGCCGATTTTGTCTGGGACCAGTACACGGCCGTGGTCCAGAGCCACGATTATCAGAAGGGCACGATTGCCTTTCGCCGCGTGGGCAACGCGACTGAGATGGTGGCCCACGTAAAAACCGAAAATGACCAGCCGGCTCAGAAAGACGTGCTTTACAAGGGCGGCGAGCTTGACTTCTACCAACCCGCCCTCAAGCAGGAGACGATTCTGAACGCGGGCGCCAATGTGGAGCGCTATCTGACGCTTGGATTCGGCGGAAGTGGCAAGGATCTGGCGGCCAGCTGGAATATTGCCTATCAGGGCAAAGAGACCATCGACGGTGTGGAGACGGCAAAGCTGGATCTGACTCCGAAGCAGCCGGGAAGCAACAACCAGTTCACCCATATCACCGTCTGGGTGGATACGAAGCGAGGGATTTCGCTGAAGCAGGTGGTCTACCAGGACAGCGGCGACTCGCGGACGGCCGTGTATTCCAACATCAAGATGAACAGCGTCCCAGCCAGCGCGTTTACGTTGCAGCTGGCTCCGGGGACGCAGAAGGTAAGGAAGTAGCACGCTCACGCCGCGGAACGAAGGCGATGGCGGCGAGGGCAATGACCATCGGGAAGCACTCCAGCGTGTAGCGTGGCTCGGGCGCTTCGATGGTCGCAAGCAATGCGCAGCGCAGCAGGATGAAGGCCACCATCGTGCCGGCAAGCGGCGGCCAGCGCTTCAGGCCCCACAGGGCGGCGAGCAGATACAACAGGTTGAGCCCCGCGTAGGCCCAGGCAAAGACGGTCTCACCCTCATGGTGCTGGAATTCCCACCAGCGCAGCTCGATCCAGAGCAGTTCAGTGCGGGGTCGCAGCCACATATCGGCCAGGCGGGCGAGAGGGAGGGCTACGTAATAGCGAAAGGGACTGGCGCGAATCCGAGCAGCGGCAATCTGATCGAAGCGGTCGTCCATCTCAGGCGTGAGCGACTGGGTCTTGTTGTAGTCGCTGAGCAGGGCGCGGGTTTGCTCGTACTGTTCCGGGGAATCGAAGGCGCGCGCGGGAAGGTTAGCGATGTCGATTGCGTCACTGTCGACGTTCCAATAGACCTCCCAGGTGCACGCAAGATCGACGCAGACCGTTTTGGTCCACCGATTGAAGCCGGGATCGGTGAATTCGCCGGGATCGGTCGCATAGCGCGGAGCAAGCGGCTGGAAGACGTGGAAGGTCCTCCAGTTGCGGATGGTCCAGGGAATGAAGGGCAGGATGGAGACAAGCGCCGCAACCGCAGCGTAGGGGATTACCCGATTTGCGCCCCAGCGCCGGCGTCCGTACCAGACCATCGCCGGACAAAGGGCGACAGCAATGAGCGCGCCATCCGGGCGAAGGAGCGCGGCGTAACTCCAGGCTACCGCCTGCAGCAGCGCCCATCGCCAGCGCGGCGGCTCAGCTTTGCTGGTCTCAAGAAAACGCGCCATGGCGTAGAGGGCCGCCGCGATGCAGAAGAGTTCCAGGGTCTCGGTGAGGGGCACGGCGGCGTAGTTCGCGGTGAAGGGGCAAAGTACTGCAAACCACAGGGCGATCCATCCCGCCTTGGCATTCCAGATGCGGCCGGTGAATGCCGCGATCAACACGCAGGTTACAAGATCGATGGCTGTCTGCGCGAACATGACACCGTGGTAGTGCTCCATGCCAAAGAACTTGAAGCAGGCGACCAGGAAGAGAGGATATCCGGGCAGCCGGATCAGGGTAGGGCGGAGGATTCCGCTGGTGGTCTTGCCGTAGACACCGTGCAGCATCCAGTTTTTCGCGATGCTTCCGTAGACCAGCGGATCGCCCTGGACTTCGGGATAGGCGTGAATAAACCATAGCCGCAGTACCGCTCCGGCGCCCAGCGCGATCAGCCCAATCCACCACCTGCGAGGAAGCACAAAACGCATGAAAGTGAATCATACAAGGCAGGCCGAAGGGGTTCTTCAGGAAATCCCCCGGGATAGTAACCTATATAGGAAGCTGAGCCGCCTGGTGCAGTAAGCTGGGGACGCGCTCGACACCCGATGAAACAAGTCTTTTACGATCCACAACGAAAACGATGGAAGCGCCTTCGCCGGCTGATGGATATTGCCGGCGTCATTTCCACCGTGGTGCTGATCGTCTTCTTTTTCAGCGTGGTGACCCGCCAGACGCTCCCGGAGCTGTTGCTGCCCATACAAAAGCGCAACTACAAGGCGCTCAAGGGGCCGGCGGGCGATCCACTGAGAAAGAGCGCTCCGCGGCCGGCACGGCGCCACACTCATCGGCGCCCTTCAGAGATTCCGCTGAACCAGGATGAAGGGCTGCGCGCGGCCTTCTACCAGAACGACGAGGCCAGCTACTCGTCGCTCAAAGCGCACATCCACCAGATCGACCTGCTCTTTCCCGACTGGCTGCACGTCATTTCTCCGAACGGCGACCTGATCGCCGCAACCTCGCTGTTTCCGGTCAATCTTTACAACGTTGTCGATAAGGCAGGCGTTGTTCACGGCGTCGACCCGGAAAACAGGGTCCGGCGCGTGATCGTGGCCGCCAAGGAGGATACCGAAGTCTTCCCGATGCTGAACGACTACAACCCCGGCAATTCAAAGTGGGACGGGGAAGTGATCGGGAAGCTCTTGAAAGATCCGGCAGCTCGCACAAATCTGCACCTGCAGATCGACAAATTTCTCTACGCCAATCCGAATTATCACGGCATCTGCCTGGATTTCGAGCAGGTTCCGGATGACGAGCAGAAAGTTTATGCGGAGTGGATCGGAGAACTGCACAACGATCTGCGCGGCAAGGGTCTGCGCCTTTATGTGGACGTGGAAACCAGCACGGAAGACTGGCTGATGAAGGCAATCGCGAAAAACAGCGACGGCATCATCCTGATGAACTACGACCAGCACGAGGAGGAGAGCGAGCCGGGCCCCATCGCCGCCGAGGACTGGTTTGAGGGCAATCTGCGGCGCGCGCTGAAAGTGGTGCCCAAGCAGAAGCTGATCTGCGGAGTGGGCAATTACGGGTATGACTGGGCCGTGCCGCTCCCCGAGAAGGGCAAGAAGCCTTCGCAGCAGGTCGTGAATGTCGACGATCTGACCGTACAGGAGGCCTGGCAGCGGGCGGCCGACGCCGATGCCGACGTTCGCCTCAATGGCGACGACCTGAACGCGCATTTTGCCTATGACGACGAGGATGCGCACACTCGCCACCAGGTCTGGTTCCTCGATGGCGTGACAGCTCTGAACGAATTGCGCGCCTCGCGGCAGATGGGAATCAGCACCTTTGCGCTGTGGCGGCTGGGCGAAGAGGACGGATCGCTCTGGGCAGTATGGGACCACCCCAGCGCGAAGGATGCGCCGCATCAGCTTACGACGGTTCCTCCCGGCAATGATGTAGATACGGAGGGTGAAGGCGATATCCTGCGCATCATCTCGCGGCCGCAGCCCGGCAGCCGCACCGTCGATATGGATGCCGATAACTTCACCATCACCGACGAGCTGATGACGAAGATGCCGCGGTCGTACACGGTCGAGCAATATGGTTACAGTCCTAAAAAGCTGGCGTTGAGTTTCGACGATGGACCGGATCCGACCTGGACCCCGAAGATTCTTGACGTGCTCAAGCAGTACCACGTGAAGGGCACGTTCATGGTCATCGGCGAGCAGGGTGTGGAGAACGTGGGCCTGCTGAAGCGCTATGTGCGCGAGGGCCACGAGATCGGTAACCACACCTTTACGCATCCGGACATCAGCGAAATCTCACAGCGCCAGCTTGATCTCGAGCTCAATCTCACCGAGCGCCTCTTTGCGGCCGAGCTCGGCATCCAGCCTTTGTATTTCCGGCCGCCGTACTCGATCGATCAGGAGCCGGACACCAACGACCAGGCCGCGCCAGTCGATCACATCCAGCAGATGGGCTATACCATCATCGGCAACAAGATCGACACCGATGACTGGAATGAGCATCCCCGCAAGACGCCGCAGGAGATTACGGATAATGTGCTCCAGCAGCTCCATGAGATGAAGACAAGGCCCGACTTCCGCGGCAGCATCATCCTCATGCACGACGGCGGCGGTGACCGCTCGGCGACCGTGGCTGCGTTGCCTCTGCTCATCACTACGCTGCGCGCCATGGGCTACGAGTTCGTGCCGGTCTCGGAGCTGATGGGCAAAACGACCGCCGAGGTGATGCCTCCGATTTCGCCCCAGATGCGCTGGCAGGCGCGCATCGACTCGGTGGCCTTCTTCTTTTATTCCTTCTTCAGCCACTTCGTTGTCGACGTGTTTTTCCTCGGCGATGTGCTGATGAGTGCGCGCCTGATCCTGATCGGCGTTCTGGCGCTGATCGACCGCCTGCGCCGCCGGCGCGTGCCTCCGCGTGAGTATGAGCCGCGGGCCGCGGTTCTGATCCCGGCATACAACGAAGAGGCGGTGATTGCGCGCACCATACGCTCGGTGCTCAACTCCGATTACCGTAATATCCGCGTCCTTGTCATCGACGATGGCTCGACGGACGGGACGTATGAGGCGGCGCGCGAAGCCTATCCCGCTGAACTTGCGGCCGGCAAGCTGACGGTGCTGACCAAGCCCAACGCGGGCAAAGCCGAGGCGCTCAACTTCGGCCTGCAGCACCTGGACGAGGAAGTTTACGTCGGCATCGACGCGGACACGGTGATTGCTTCCGACGCGATCTCGAAACTCGTATGTCACTTTGCCGACGAGCGCGTGGGAGCCGTAGCGGGCAACGCCAAAGTGGGCAACCGCGTTAATCTGTGGACCCGCTGGCAGGCGCTCGAATACATCACCAGCCAGAACTTCGAGCGCCGCGCTCTCGACCTATTCAACGTGGTTACGGTTGTTCCCGGCGCGATCGGAGCATGGCGCACCGCTGCCGTGATACGGGGCGGAGGCTACCCGATCAACACTGTCGCCGAAGATGCCGACCTCACCATGAATCTGCTGGAGCAGAACTACAAGGTGATCTATGAGGATCGGGCGCTGGCCTTCACCGAGGCACCTATCAACGCGAAGGGGCTGATGCGGCAGCGCTTCCGCTGGTCGTTCGGCACGCTCCAGGCGGTGTTCAAGCACAAGCAGGCCTTCCGCAATAATCTGGCGATGGGGCTGTTTGCCCTGCCCAACATCGTTATTTTCCAGATCCTGTTGCCATTGGTGTCACCGTTCATCGACATCATGTTCATCGCGGGCGTTATCCATTACTTCATCGACCGTCATTTCCATCCCGAGGCGGCCAGTGCCGCGAGCTTTGAAAAGCTGCTGACGTACTTCCTGGCGTTCCTGATCATCGACTTCCTCACGTCAACGCTGGCCTTCTCGCTGGAGCGGCGTCACCCCGCCAATAAGGGAGATGGATGGCTTCTCTTCCACATCTGGCTGCAGCGGTTTGCTTACCGGCAGCTCTTCTCTGTAGTGCTGTTCAAGACGTTGAAGCGGGCGATCGACGGGCGGCCGTTCGCCTGGGACAAGATCGAGCGCACGGCGAAGATGTCGCGACATACGGAGAGTATTACCGCAGGGTAGCGAGAATCGGCTCTAACATCGCTTGTAACCGTCTTTAACTGACAGTAATTTACAGAAATTTCGCCGGGCGCCGATAAACAAGCCGTGGCTACTGAGCGCGATCCTGAGATAGCCCAAAAAAATTCATCATAAGTGAATGAGTGGCAGCGCCTGGATATGTTAACTTATCGGTAAACACACATCTAGTTAAATATATCCTGCAGGTGGTCAAGCGCTCTCGAAGCAGAATCTTCAGGACAGCAGTATCCGGTTCTGCCGTAGCCGTTTGTCTGTGCTTCCCAGGCCCGCTTTAGTCCCGCGTTGTCACCCCATTCCAAGGAACACCAAAATGTCGTTCTCGTTACGGCAGATTACTCTCTGTGTCTCTGCACTGCTGGCGGTGTCGTTCTGCTCCGCCCAACAGTCCACGATTCATAACTCTACGGCAGATACGCCATCCTCCGTGCTCGATTCTTCCAGTCGGGATTGGCTCGCAGCTACGCCGGGCGCGGAAGGGTCACCCGCCGGAGGCGTCGTCAGCCAGCGCCCTGCATACACGGTTAGGGGATCCTGGCTCTTTCGTCGATTCGGCGCAGGCGGGTTTGTCAGTCCGCTGGGTATCGGCGTTGGAGCGGCCACCACTCTCAGCCGCTCGGTAAATCTGCGCGCCGCCGGCAATTTTTTTAACTACAACGCAACCGGAACCACGGATGGTGTTAGCTACAAGGGCGCGCTGAACTTTCGTTCTGTGCAGGCCAGTTTCGATTGGTTCCCGTGGCATAAAAGTTTTCACCTCAGCCCTGGCGTGCTGTTCTATAACCAGAACCAGATTACGGCGGACGGTGGAGTCGCGGCCGGCGAATCATTCAGCGTGAACGGTGCGACCTATTACAGCGGTGCCGCTGACCCCGTCACCTTATACGGGCACGTAGCGTTCCGGCGTACTGCGCCGATGTTCACGCTCGGCTGGGGAAACTGGATTCCCCGCGGACGCGAGAAGCACCTCAGCTTTCCGATTGACATTGGCTTCGCCTATATGGGCGAACCGCCCCTGACCCTGACTTTTACCGGGGTGGTTTGCGACAGCCCGCATGGAGGAGACTGCCGTTCGATCGATTCCGATCCGACCGTACAGCAGAACATCGACGCGGCACGGAAGAAGTATCAGAACGATCTCGACTATATCCGCTTCTATCCGGTCATCTCCAGCGGGGTAGCCTATAAGTTCTAACAACTTGCACCGGGGTGAGGCGCCAGCCGCCGACGCAGCCAACAAAAACACGGTAAACTGACTAGTTATGGCTACCGTCGCGCTCCCTACTGCCATCCGGCCGCGCTCCCCGCAAGGCGAGTTCAAGAACGAACCTTTTGTCGATTTCTCCCGTCACGAAAACGCGCAGGCAATGAAAGAAGCGCTCACACGTGTCGGCGACATGCTCGGTCATGAATACGAGCTGGTCATCGGCGGCGAGCGATTGCGTACAACGGGCAAGATAGAGTCGCGCAATCCAGCGCGTCCGGCGCAGGTCGTGGGCATCCATCAGAAAGCGGGTGCCGAGCATGCGGATCAGGCAGTGCAGGCTGCACTGCACGCCTTTGCGACCTGGCAATATGTTCCGGTCGAAGAACGCGCTTCGCTGCTGCTGAATGCGGCGGAGATCATCCGCGCGCGCAAGTTCGAGTTCTGCGCGTGGCTCACCTATGAGGTCGGCAAGAACTGGGCGGAAGCTGACGCTGATGTCGCCGAGACCATCGACTTCCTTGAGTTTTATTCGCGCGAGGCGTTGCGCCTCGCGGAAATGACAACGCCGATTCAGTATCCGGGCGAACGCAACCAACTGCTCTATATTCCACTGGGTGTGGGCGCGGTAATTCCGCCATGGAATTTCCCGTTCGCAATCATGGCCGGAATGACGTCGGCCGCTATTGTTACCGGGAACACGGTCGTGCTGAAACCTTCGAGCGATTCGCCGACCATCGCGGCGCGATTCGTCGATGTGCTGGAAGATGCGGGACTGCCTTCCGGGGTGCTGAACTTCTGTCCGGGCTCGGGAGCCACGTTCGGCAACGCTGTGGTCGAGCATCCGAAGACGCGCTTTATCGCATTCACCGGCTCAAAGGAAGTGGGCCTCGACATCCACGAACGCGCGGCGAAAACTCCGAAGGGCCAGATCTGGATCAAGCGCACCGTCCTCGAAATGGGTGGCAAGGACTCGATCATTGTATCTTCCGATGCGGATCTGGATCAGGCGGTTGAGGGCGTTGTGGCTGCTGCCTTCGGATTCAGCGGGCAGAAGTGCTCGGCCTGCTCGCGCGCGATCGTCGAGGAGCCGCTTTATGATGTCTTCGTCGAGCGTGTCCGCGAGCGCGTGGCTAAGCTCACCGTCGGCGATCCGGCAGCGAATCCCAACATGGGCCCGGTAGTGAATGAGGGAGCGCTGAAGACCGTTCAGGAATACATTGCTATCGGCAAGCGGGAGGGCCGCCTCGTCGCCGGAGGCGAAACGATCGAGACATCGGAGAAGGGCTACTTTGTTCAGCCCACGGTGATTGCCGATGTGGCTTCCGACGCCCGCATCTCCCAAGAGGAGATCTTCGGCCCGGTGCTGGCGATCCTCAAGGCGCGGGATTTCGACGACGCGCTAGCCATCGCCAACAACACGGAATTTGGCCTGACGGGAGCGGTGTATTCCAGCGATCACGAGAAGCTGGACCGCGCGCGCCGCGAATTCCACGCCGGCAATCTTTACCTCAACCGCAAGTGCACCGGCGCGATGGTCGGAGCGCATCCATTCGGCGGCTTCAATATGTCGGGGACAGATTCGAAGGCAGGGGGCCCCGACTATCTGTATTTATTTACTCAAGCGAAATCCGTTGCTGAGAAACTGCAGTAATTAAACTCTCCGGCAGTTACATATCTCATGCATTTGACATAGCCCCGGCTAATGCCAAAGAATTAGCCGAATGCCGTGGAGAATCCGTTGGCAAAAATTCTGTGCGTAGACGACGATCCAGACGTCATCGTTGTAAAAAGAAGAATTCTGGAACAAGCAGGTTATGAAGTCACGACCTGCATTTCTGCCGAGGAAGCGATTCGAGAAATACAGCAGATCGCATTTGATGGCGTAGTAACAGACTGGCGACTGGGCAGTGAACGCGGCCGCGCGATTGTCGAAGCCGCCAAGGCTCAGTTGGCCGTTCCCGTGGTGGTCGTCTCAGGATATGTGGCCGAAGCCTTCCGCGCTGCGGAACCGCAGGCGGATATGTATCTCGAAAAGCCTGCGGACCCTCGTGAGCTTGTGCAGATATTGAATACCCTGCTGCAGACCAGAGCGTTGAAAAGCCACTGCTGACTTGATCGGATAAGTAGAAG
>Ga0335074_10003604_pt1 | contig 21210 bp, 17 predicted proteins | sample Lox_Sample_23_FD_206715 | JGI IMG/M metagenome (GOLD analysis project Ga0335074, IMG submission 206715) | Soil microbial communities from Loxahatchee National Wildlife Refuge, Florida, United States - Lox_Sample_2.3 | ecosystem: Environmental > Terrestrial > Soil > Wetlands | place: USA... | reverse complement strand
CCGACGATGGCCATTGGCACCACCGGCACCTGCGCCCGAATCGCGGCGTAAAATGCACCGCCCAGGAACTCCTGCAGCTCGCCTGTCTCCGAGCGGCCACCCTCAGGAAATACCGCCAGCGGCATGCCGGTCCGCAGCGCTTCGACCGCTCGCTTCAGGCTGCGGAAGGAGGCGTACGCATCGCCGATCACGATCGGAATCTGGCCCGAGCGCGCCAGATACCAGCCGAGAAACGGATAGCGAAACAGCTCCTTCTTTGCCATGATGCGAAACTGTCCCGGCAGGCATGCGTAGAGCACGGGAATATCAATGGCAGAGAGATGATTGGCGGCATAGACCACGGCGCCGGGATGCGCAACGTGCTCCAGTCCGTCAACGCGCACGCGAATGCCGACCACCTTCAGCATCAGTTTCGCCCAGGTGCGGGCGATACGGTGTTGCAGGCGGCCATCGCGATCGAACAGCGACGACAACAACGCAATCGTACCCAGCACTGCCGTGCAGAGATAGACCACCGGCACGAAGCAAAAATACGAGCGCAGCCGGGTGAGAGCTGAGCCGCGCGGTGCGGATTGTTCCTTCGACGTCATCGCTGCAAAAGAACTTTTCACCACAGAGACACAGAAGCACAGAAAAATCAAAGTCACAAATCAAATAAAGAGATTAAAGTCTCCGATCAAAGCAAACATTCGAACTTAAGAAAGCGATTCCAAAACCTCTGTGTCTCTGTGCCTCTGTGGTTAAAACGCCTTATCTGTGTCTCTGTGCCTCTGTGGTTAAAACGCCTTATGCGCGAATACCCAGCGCGCTCATCACCTCGCCCACGAGGAAAATCGAACCTGTCACCACAACGATCCCGCCCGGCTTCGTCAGCTCGCGTGCACGCGCCCACGCGGCCGCCGCATTCTCCGCTTCGTGAATCACTGCGCCGGTTCGCGCTGCGGCTTCGCGCAGCTCGGCCGTCGCCGCGGCGCGCGGATTGTCGACGTGCGTCACCACCACCTGCGTTGCGACGGGAAACAGGATCTCGGTCATCTCGCGAATCGCCTTGTCGCGCATGGCGGCGAAGACCAGCGTGATCTCGCGCTCGCCGAAATTTTCCGACAGCGCCGAGCGCAGCGCCCACGCGCCCGCCGGATTGTGTGCCACATCGAGCACCATCTCGCGATCTCCCGTCGCCGCCGACGGTGGCAGAATCTGAAAGCGTCCCGGCCACTGCGTCTCGCGAATGCCGCGCTCGATTTGCTGCGGCGTGACCTTGAAGCCGAACTGACCCAACTCCTCGGCCGTCGCAATCGCCAACGCGATGTTGCGCAGCTGATGCCTGCCCGCGAGCGGCGAATCCACCTCGATCTCTTCGCCCATCACCGTCAGCGGATAGCGGCTGCGTCCGGGCACGGCCGGTTGATGTCCGGCGAGATAAATTGCCGCCCCCGGCGACACGGGTGGCACGTACTGCACCGCGCTTACGCCACGCGCGTCATGGTCCAGAATTGCGTGTCCGATCACGTCGTTGGCCTCGGGATGCTGCGGCAGCGTCACCACCACGCCGTGGCGGCGAATGATTCCCGCTTTTTCACGCGCGATCTCGGCAATCGTATCGCCCAGATATTTCTGATGGTCGAGCGAGATATCGGCAATGACGGAGACGACCGGCTCGACGACGTTGGTCGCGTCCAGCCGCCCGCCCATGCCCACCTCGAGCACCGCGATCTCGATGCCAACGCTGGCGAAGTACTCGAACGCCATCACCGTCAGCATCTCGAAGAAGCTGGGATGCCAGGGCAGTTTGCCTGCTGCGAGTAATTGCTGCGCCGTGCGCTCGGCGCGATCGTGTACGGCGCTGAACTCGACATCGGAGATGGTCTCGCCGTTGACGCGAATGCGTTCGTTGATCCGCACCAGGTGCGGCGAGCTGTAAAGCCCGGTCCGGAATCCGGCGACGCGCAGAATTGACGAGAGGGTTGCCGCGGTCGAACCTTTGCCATTGGTACCGGCGATCAGCACGCTGGGGAAGCGCCGCTCGGGATGGCCGAGCGCCTCCAGCATCTCGCGTACATAGGTCAGGTCGAACTTGTGGGAGGGCGTCGAAGCCAGCTCGTGTCCGAGGGCGTAAAGCTGCTCAACTGTGCGCTGGTAGGACATCCGGATATTGCGTGCCCCCCAGATTACAACATTCGTACGGCTGGAAAGGCATGCTCACCACAGAGACACAGAGGCACAGAGAAAAAGAAAGTCAAGGTGGACCATCGCCGCTGCGAAGTGCAAAGCCCGCGGCTTCCGCCAGCTGGGTTCACCCCAGAAAACCCAGGGTTCCCGATTTTGGGTTTGCGGTGATTCGATCGGATTTTGTGATTTTTCTTCTTCTCTGTGTCTCTGTGTCCCTGTGGTGATTTCATCTTCTCCGGCATTCTGCCGATGTGGCAATCAGTCCCCGTGCCTACAATCTGGAGGCTTCATGCGCTCATTGTTGTGTGCTATGTCGTGTGCACTCGTGCTCGGCTGTTCCCTGTTTGCCCAGGAGGCGACGCCGGATGCGGCCACTGCCAAGGGCAGCTTCTACGTCGATGGAATCGTCTACCAGTTTGCATCGAACGCGAACTATACGGTGGTGGCGGCCGCCCACTCGGCCATCAATCACAAGTTTGTCGCCGTCAAGGTAAGGGTCTATAACACCGGCCAGCGCTCGGTCACCGTCAAGCCGGAAGATATCAGCATGGCCGATGCGGTCAACAGCCAGACGATCGTGGCGATCTCCGGCGCCGACCTGGCGCAGAAGATGCGCAAGCCGTACAACATGGCGCGCTACGCGGTCAACGGCATTGCCGGGCCCGAAGAGCAGGTGCCGATCACCAGCGACATGCTGAATCCGCAGTTTCTCCAGATGATGCGGGCGATGGCGGCGGCGCACACCAGCGGCGCAGGCATGGTTCCGTCGGCCAACAACCTGCTCTATACCGACACGCCGGGAGCCTTGGAGGAAACCGCGGCCGGGCCCGCGGCGGCTCCGGCGGAGTGCGACCAGGTCTGCCGGCTGCATAATCGCGAGGCGCAGGGCGTCGATGCGCTGGCCCAGCTGCAGCACCAGAACTCGCCCGATTACATCGAGAACGCCGCCTTGCGCGCCAACACGATTCCGCCGCGCGGTAACGCCGTCGGCGTGCTGTATTTCCCGCTGGGAAAGCTTGCGGCCACGAGTGACGGCGCCGGCCACGGGAAAAAGAGCCGTACGCTGCGCCTGACGGTTCCGGTGATGGACGAGACGTTCCGGTTCGAACTGCCAGTGGAGTAGAAGGGCATTCACCACGGAGGCGCAGAGAGCGCGGAGGGGTCTTGGGATCGGGTTCCAGCCGAGCGTTCCCGGAACAGTGCCGGCCAACCCAACCTCCAGCAAATACTCCGTGCCCGCAGCCTTCCCTGAGCGTATTCGGCGGGCTTCCGGAGTGGAAAGCCGTCCATTCCCAAAATGGGAACTAACCCGTTCAGGATCAGCAATTTCCGAGGGGTCTAATTTTGCGTTTAAAGGCGATTAGAGGGCCGCGCAGACGCAGGGTAATCGTTTTGCATTACCCGAGCTCCTGAAATCGATTCTAGGGCCGTTTCCGTCGCCGCACGGGGCATATCTTCCGGTGTCGGGATACCGGATTTGTTGTTTCAACTAAAGTGTCGCGCAAGAGCTGGTGTTATGGCATTAACATGCTATAAACTGGCCCTCAGTACCCCGAACGTCCTGCTCCCAGCTTGAAAGCCCACAATTGGGCTATCAGCTTGGGAATAATTTGTTCACAAACATGCTCTAGTTATGAAATTCTTGTCAATTATTCCTTGCGCTCGAAAGAAAGTAGGGGTACTGTTTCTTAGCAATAGCCAGAAATGTTCATTGTTATCGAGAAACAGGCTACCACTCTTAGGCCTAGGTCGGCCGACCATATTGTGGGGTACTCCCAGGTATCGGTTGTTGCAACACAGGCAGGGAACTCCCGCGAGCAAATCCCCTTTGATCGCTAAAGGGGAGCAGCAGGAGTAAGAGCCGCCGCCTTTCCCCGGGCACTGGACTTTTTTTGACTGCCGCACTTCTTCGTCCTTGGCTCTCCGCGGCGCCGGGCAAACCGACCTGCGTTCTTTGAGCCAAGGCACCGGGCTCCTCTCAGAATTCAACGGGCACCATTCTGCTGGCGCGCCTCGGAGCGCGACGGCACCGGGCGCCGCTCACTGACGGCAGGCTGGCCGCGGTCGACTCCATTTCCGCAACCTGTTTGCCCGGCGGTCCTGCATTTGCCGCCACAAATCGTTGGCGCCGGCACCCGGCGCCGCAAGGAGGGCTGTGATGGCCAATCGATCGCGCGCCGTGCTCGGCTTGTTGATGAAGAAAATAGCCGTGATAGCCGTTCAGATTCTTCCACTCCTGCCGCTGGTTCTTGTCCCTGCACTTCTACTGGTGGGAACGAGTCGTGCCGACATCTTCGTGAGTAACTACGCGCCAGGCAACGTTGTCCGCTGTCATGACGATGGCACATCGTGTACGACGTTTGTCAGCGGAGTTGGTACGGCCGAGGGCGTTCGATGTGTCAAACTTTCCAGCGACGTCATGTATGTAGCAGATAATGGCGCTACCATCGGGCTTTATCACTTGTCGGATGGCTCGGGCGACGGGAGTTTCACCATCAGCGGAGCGATCTCAATAGCAGCCTTGGCTATCAATGCCACGGGAACGGTCCTGTTTGCGGCAGATTATGACGCGGGAAAAATCTGGGCCATTGATCTTCCCGATGGGTCGGGACCGTGCACGCATGCAGCTCCCTGCTCTGCCAGCACGCCGGCATCGCACGACATTGCTGTTGGCCCGGACGGCAACGTGTACGGCACCTATTTCTCCTATGGGGCAAGCTATGGCGTGCAGATGTGTCCCTGGAACTCCACGACGAATGCGTTTGGTGCTTGTACTACATTCATTCCCTACGGTTCTGGCGGCGCCCCGGGTCTGGTCCATCCCGGAGGATTGGGATTCGACGGTGCCGGCAATCTCTGGGTGACCAATGCCGGGACCTATCCCACCAACGGAATCTTCGAATTTACTGGCCCTCTGAACTCACTACCGGCAAGGTTCTTGAATTTCACCGCCGATCCTAATTCGTTTCCCTTGGGCATCGATATCAGTCCTCTCAATCCGCCGCAGCCACCGGTTGACTCGTGCAAGGGCTGCATCGTCTTCACTGAACTGGCCGGAAGAAACGACAATGGGAACGGCTCCGTCTCACAAATCGATCCCACGACTTGCACCGGCACCATCAACAGTCCCGGCAGCTGCACATTGCAGTCGACGCCGCTCATCACTTTCAGCCACGGAACCGAGCCGAAATATGTGCATTTTGAAGAGAATTGCCGGGACACAGGCTACCTCGAGATCTGTAAGTTATCGTGTTTATTTGATCCGGTAACCGGATTTTTCAACTTTACCGCCAGCATCTCTGGCGACGTTATCGGTCCGCTGTCGGTTCCGGTCAATGCCTGCTCCGGCCCGATTCAGATTCCGAATGGTGCAGTCAACGTTCAGGAGAGCCAGAAGGTGGGAGTTGTGCTGGAGGAGGTCATGGCTTACGACTACGACTACTTCGGCGATCAGACGAACGCCTTGATCTCCCAGAACCTGCCGTTTACTAATGCCAACGTGAACGTCGTTTCGGGGGATGTCTCCACTGAAACCATCGCAAACTTTACCAACTGTCTTTCCGGTCCTGGCGAGTTGAAGATCTGCAAGGTGGCCGGCTCGAATGACCTGCTCAACGATATGTTTATGTTTACGGTGAAAGGCTTCGGCCCTCCGATGAACTATTGGGTGGAGGCAGGCCCACCGCCTGGAGGTTATTGTGTTGTCGCCGGCATGTATGCGGCGGGAACGCCGGTGCTGGTTACCGAGCCGGGTGGCCAGCATGGCTCGATGACCTCCAACATCGCCGTCGCTCCTGCCGATCGTCAGGGAAAGACGACGAGCACCAGTGTGATTGCCAAAATCGACAGCGGCACCACCGAGGTGACCTTCACCGATGTGGACGCAACCCAGCTGCCCTCGTGCCCCACAGACGGCGCGTTGTATAGCAACGGACCAGTAAATGCGGGGGTGGCAGCCTGGCCCATCAACTTCGGCTTTGTTACCAGCGATACTTTTACCGTGGGGAGTCGCGGCGCCAGCGTTAGTGGCCTGTGTTTCTACGCATGGGTTTACCCAGGAGACATTCCAGAATCGGTGGAAGTCTCCATCACAAGCTCAGAGTTTGGCGGCACGTCGTACTTCGACGGCGCCGTGAATCTGACCTGCCAACTCGTCTGTACCGCAGGACAGCACCTTGGCCCGCCGCCCCGCATCTGCGGCGAATCGCCTTCGCACCCCACGGGAGCACTTAACGTCTACGCTTGCACGGCTTCGTTCGGCCCGGTGGGTCTCGCCGCCGGTACCGACTGGCTTAACCTGCAGAATGCCAGCGTCCCCAGTGGCGACCCGGTGTTTTGGGACGAGAACAGTGGTCCGTCCTCGGCGTCTGAGAATGCGGTGGGGACGATCCCGTCGGAGTCCTTTGTCATTTATGGCATGTCGGACCATTGATTCTGCGACTGCGCCTCCAGGAAGAAGCCTCGGTTGGAGGCGCAGTTGTCCCGCTCAAGCGCTCTTGGGGCTGCTTTTCAGCTCAGTTCCGAGCAAGCGTCTCGGAGCAGGTTCATGAACGCAGATTGTAAGCTCGCGAGCGAACCGCTGATCCCTCGGCTGCGCCCGCGCGCTCTCACTTCGCTCGGAATGAATGACACTGGGAGGGCGACACCCAGATGGACGATGCCCAAGGCCGAATACCGAGCGGCGAATAGCGAACAGCGGCCTTCCTACGCAAACGCCGTCTCTTCGTACGTCCCGTAGACCTCGCGCAGGGCGTCGCAGATTTCGCCCACCGTCGCGTAGGCCTTCACCGCGTCAACGATGAACGGCATGGTGTTCACTGGCGAAATCTGGCCATCAGCGCCGGCCTTTGGTTCCTGCGCGGCGGCTTTCTTCAGCGCATCGAGACAGCGGCGGACCTCGTCGTTGGAGCGGCGAGCCCGCAGCGCATTCAGCTTCTTCGTCTGCGCCTGCGCCACCTCGGTCGTTGGCAGTCACCTCGTCGACTCATTTCCAAGGGAGCGACATCCTGTCCGCTCGACCGATGCCGGCAGCCAGATCACCCAATTCCAGTTTTCTTTCGCCGAGGGCAATAGCCAGGAGTATTTGCGCAGGGTTATCTCGTAACGCACGCGGCTATCTTCGGAGCGGGCGTCTAGCCTTGCGACATTCTCTGTCTCAGAAATCACCTTGGGCGCCTCAAAGATTGTGCTTTCGTCGTCCCAATCCTTCCTGCGATCGTCTATCGCTTGGCCGGCTATTGTCGCCACATTATCCATGCGCCAAGGCTCGTGCCCGTCATTCACAAACTGCTGAAGCTCCATCGCCGCTTTCTTGTCGACCTTCCAGTTCCAGGTTTTGTGAGTGCAGTTGTCACCGGCAAGGGCTGGCACCGAGGTGAGAGCAAGCAAAACGATGACTGGACAAATGCGCCGGACCGGTTTCATGGGGCGAAATTGTACAGCTCGGGTGGAGCACGCCTTCAGGCGTGCATACAAGGGCTTCGGATTGGAGGTTGCGCTTTAGCGCCTGAGGTAAACTTTCACCTCAGCGGCTGAAGCCGGAGCCGTCGCGCCGCACATCCAACTGCACCGCTGAAGCGGTGCTCAACCCGAAAGCAAAGAGCAAACGCCCAATGGCGCAGCGCGAATGGCACACTGACAACTGAGAACTGACAACCGACAACTGCCTTTACGCAAACGCCGTTTCTTCGTACGTCCCGTAGACCTCGCGCAGGGCGTCGCAGATTTCGCCCACGGTCGCGTAGGCCTTCACCGCGTCAACGATGAACGGCATGGTGTTGACCGGCGAAATCTGGCCATTGTCGCCGGCCTTCGGTTCCTGCGCGGCAGCTTTCTTCAGCGCGTCAAGACAGCGGCGGACCTCGTCGTTGGAGCGGCGAGCCCGCAGCGCATTCAGCTTCCGGGTCTGCGCCTGCGCCACCTCTTCGCCGATGTAGAGAATCTCCGGCGCGGGCTCCTCGACCACAAATTCGTTGGCGCCGACCGTGATCTTCTCTTTCGCCTCGGTCGCGCGCTGGAACTGGTAGCTGGCTTCGGCGATCTCCTTCTGGGGATATCCCTTCTCGATGGCCGCGACCATGCCGCCCATCGCGTCGAGCTTGTCAAAATACTCGAACGCGCCGTTTTCCATGTCGAGCGTTCCGCGCTCGACGAAGTACGAGCCGCCCAGCGGATCGACCGTGTTCGCCACGCCGGATTCATACGCGATGATCTGCTGGGTGCGCAGCGCGATGCGAACGGCCTCTTCGGTCGGCAGTGCCAGCGCTTCGTCGTAGCTGTCGGTGTGCAGCGACTGCGTTCCGCCCAGCACGGCCGCCAGCGCCTGAATGGCGACGCGAGCAATGTTATTCATCGGCTGCTGCGCGGTCAGCGAGACTCCCGCCGTCTGCGTGTGGAAGCGCATCAACCAGGTGCGCTGGTTCCTGGCGCCGAAGCGGTCCTTCATCAGCCGATACCAGATTTTGCGCGCGGCGCGGTACTTGGCGATCTCTTCGAAGAAATCGTTATGCGCGTTGAAGAAGAAGCTGAGGCGCGGGCCAAACTCGTCAACATCGAGGCCGCGGCGGCGCGCCCACTCCACGTACTCCACGCCGTCGTAGATGGTGAATGCCAGCTCCTGCAGCGCGGTCGAGCCGGCTTCGCGGATGTGATAGCCCGAAATCGAAATCGTGTTGAAGCGCGGCGTGAACTTCGAGCCGAACTCGAAGGTGTCGATCACCAGCCGCATCGACGGCGCCGGCGGATAAATGTATTCCTTCTGCGCTATGTACTCTTTCAGAATGTCATTCTGAATGGTGCCGGAGATCTTCTTCCAGTCGGCGCCCTGTTTTTCGGCGACCACCAGGTACATCGCCCACAAGATCGACGCGGGCGAGTTGATGGTCATCGAGGTCGTGGTCTTTTCCAGGTCGATACCGTCGAAGAGGATCTCCATGTCCTCGAGCGAATCGATGGCGACGCCGCATTTACCGACTTCGCCCTCGCTGAAAGGATGGTCACTGTCGTAGCCCATGAGCGTCGGCAGATCGAACGCGACCGAGAGTCCCTGACCTCCATGGGCCAGCAGGTATTTGTAGCGCTGGTTGGTCTCCTCCGGCGAAGCGAAGCCGGAAAACTGGCGCATGGTCCACATCTTGCCGCGATAGCCCGAGGCATGAATGCCGCGCGTGTACGGCACCTGGCCGGGATAGTTTAGATACTGGTCGTAGCTCCAGTCTTCGGGGAGATCGGCCTGGGTGTACAGGCGACGCACCGGCACGCCGGAGATGGTGGTGAAGCGCGCGTTGCCGTGCTCGTCGAGGTTGGTGCCGGTGGCGGCGCCGATGGGCCGCTCGGGAGCTTTCTCCAGCGTCGGCGCCAGCGTCTTCTCGGCCCATTCTTTTTCCGATTGCGACGGATGCCGTCCGGCCTCAAACAGGTCGGTTACCGGCGATTCAGGCAGAACTTTCCCATCAGTCTTGCGGCTCGCAGCCATGCTTTACCCCACACGAAGGAAACCCTCTATCGTAGTAGATGCGGGGGAACGGAGCAAGAACGGAGGTGGGGTCAGTCTTTCCAGAGGATCGGGCGCAGGCGCCAGAGTAGCAGTCCAAAGACAGCGCTATAGATCAGGGTGTTGAAGGCCAAACTCACAGGGAAAAAAGTGCCTCCAAGCACTCTGGCATGAAACCAATAGACTGCGACCGCGCAACCAGGCCACATCAGATGGGCGCATACCGTCCCGCCCGCAATCATACAGACGGCGGTGAAGACAAGTGCCACGCCTACGACGATTCCATGAATGAGCCATCGATCCATGACGTTTGTGAGATCGTTTTCAGCTGTTTGTCACCTTCAGAATAATCCCATTGTCAACTCACTTGGCTCCGGAGTCGGTTTCAAATCTCCATCGAACGTGGATCAGCCGATAATCCAGCCGCTTGCGGCGGAAGCGCCGTGAGCCCGGGGTGTGAGCCCCGGGTATGCAGATCCAAATGAAGAAAAGCCGCGTCAGCGGCGGCAGGCCCCCGGCGGCGGATCAGAACAATTGATTCGTATCGAATGCAACGCCGGATTTCTGCAGGAGACTCGCATATTCTTCTTCGAAACGGCGCGTCCGGTGATGCTCCGCCTGGTTCTGGATATACCGAACGACGGCGGGGATCTGCGACGGGCTTACGCTGATCGCGGCGTAACCGTCCTGCCATGCAAACCCACGCCCAATCTCGTTCATCCAGCGCGACGAGTTTGCCTTTAAGGTACGCACAACATCGGCGGTCCGGCTCGTCGCGGGAACCGTCATCAAGAGATGAACATGATTTGAGGTCCCGCCGACTGCAGAAATGTTCACGCCACAATTCCTGCCGATGGCGCGCATGTAGGCCCACAATCGCGGCGGATCACCGATGAGGGCCAGTCGATTTTTTGTGCTGAACACACAATGCACGAATTGCAGGGCGTAGGTGTGCGCCATGCCATCCATTCTCGTTCTCAATTTCCGCGGGGGATGTGAGTGGAATCACCGGGCGACGTGCTGCCGCCGCTGGCGCGGCTCCCCGCATGGCTGGGAACCGGCAACCCGGGGTGTCAACGCCGGGATATGGACGCAATAGCGGATGGAGCCGCGTCAGCGGCGGCAGGAGGCTGTTCCCACCCTCTTTTGTCCCATTCCCGCCAGTCTTTCCGGTGTGACCCCGCTCACAAGCAACTCATCATTTTCTGCTTGCTTCTTTTATAGGAGGAGTAAAATTTAAACAGCAGCGGACGGTAGCTACGGGTGGAACGCTTCATCCGGAGAGGCTTTGCATGGACGTCCATATCAGCTACAAGGTTCCAAAAACCCCCCACCTCGAAAAACTGATCAAACAACAAATAGAGAAACTGGAACGGTACCTGCAGGTTTTCCGTCCTGATCTGGTGCACCTGAAGGGCGTGATTTCGGAGAACTCTGCCCGCCAGGGGATGGTTGTGTCACTGAACCTGCGGCTGCCATCCGGCCAGATGGCGTCACAGGAAAGCGGGCCGACCGCGATTACCGTCATCAAAGCCGCCTTCGAGGACATTACCGAGCAGGTAAAAAAACACAAGCAGCTGCTGCGCAACCATCACAGCTGGCCGCGTCGCCGCGGGCCGCAGCGCACCACGATTGACACGGTTCCGTTCGAGCAGACCATGGCCGTGGTCAAGCCGGAGCAGATTTCGTCCGAGGACATCTCCCACTACATCGACGTGAATTTCCCGCGGCTGCGGCGCTTCATCGCGCGCGAATTGCAATACCGTGAAGACCAGGGGCAATTACCGGCCGGCCAGATCGCGGTCGAAGACGTGGTGAACGAAGCCATCGCCAACGCGTTGAGCGAGCAGCATGACAAGCCCGAGCGCATGAAGCTGGAGCCATGGATGCACCGTCTGGCAAAAGAGGCGATTCAGGACATCGCCCGCGACGGCGCTGACGAAGGGCGCATTCCGCTGGAGCGCGCGCGCGGCCGGCAGAACGTCCAGGCCACCGACGAGGCTGTGCTGCAGTTCCATCAGCCCGACGAAACGCTATCCGACGAAAACCTCATTGCCGATACGGCGGCGAATAATCCCGAGGAACTGGCGGCGCGCCGCGAACTGATCAGCCTGGTGGAGACGACCCTGCGGGATGCCGGGCGTGACGAGCGCGAGGCCTTCATCTTCTACACCATCGAAGGATTCACTTTGGACGAGATTGCCGATATCACCAATCACACCGTGGAGGAGGTGCGGGCGGCGATTCGCCGGGCGCGCGAGCATCTACAACGCGCCTTGCCTATCAAAGATCCCCTCAAAGACAAGCTCGTGGAATATTCCAGGAGCGCGTAGTCGGTCAAGTACCAGAACACCATGACAGGAGAACCGGAATGATCACACGCGATGACATCCGTGAACTCGCTAATTTTCGGTCGCCGGAGGGTTGTGCGGTCACGTTTTACTATCATCCCTCGACGCCCCTTAACAAGTCGCACCGGGAAGAAGTGATCCTGGTGAAGGACATGATTCGCAGCGCACTCAAGGAGGCGGAGAAGAACGGAAAGAACGGTTCCACCCGCGGCGATCTGGAACGGATCGCCGGCATGATCGATCCGCTGCGGGCAAACAGCGGGAAGGCCAAGGTCATTTTCGCCTGCAGCAAGGATGGATTCTGGCGCGAGTTCGATGTTCCTGCGCAATTATTAAAGCCCAAGATCGCCGTCAGCCATCGCTTCCATCTGAAGCCGTTGGCCGCCGTGCTGGACGGAGAACAGCGCGCCTGTGTGCTGCTGGCCGATCGCACCAAGGCCCGCGTCTTCGAGTTGATGGGCGACGAGATCAAGGAGAAGGAGGACTTCGTCAACGAACTGACGCGCCGCGGCAAGAGCGACGGCTTTGCCGGCTACGATGCCGGTCATGCCGAGCGCAAGGTGATGAATGAGGCCGCGCAGCACTTCAAGATCGTCGCCGACCGTATCGAGCAATATTTCGAGCGCGGCGCCTGTGACCGCCTGCTGATCGGCTGTCGCGACGACGTCTGGTCGGAGATCGAGCCGCAGCTGCAGTCGAAGGCCCGGCAGCACCTGGTCGGGCACTTCCGCATCGATCCCAAGGTCGCTACCCCGGAGCAGGTGAAGCAGATGGCGCGCGAGTTGCTCGCCGCCTACAACGACGGCCAGAAGCACGAACTGATCCGCGAAGTGATCGGCGAGGCGCATCGCAATGGACGCGGCGCCATCGGTCTGCGCCGCGTGCTGCGCTCGCTGGAGCAAGGCGAGGTGCTGACGCTGCTGCTGGGCGCGAACTTCAACGCGCCGGGGGTGAAGTGCTACCACTGCGGCCACATGGACCTGCACGTCGCGCCGGAGTGCGCCGTCTGCGGCAAGCCGAACACCGAGCTGGAAGACATCGGCGACGCGATTGTCGGCCACGCCATACGCACCGGCGTCGAGCTCGTCTATGTGTCGGATGACGAGGAATTCGATCGCATCGGACGCATCGCGGCGCTGCTGCGCTTCCGCGCCGATCAGAACACGCCGGCCAAGGCGGCGAGCTAGATCGGTCCAAATTGTGGTTCAAGGCACAGCGGCGAGCTGTGCCTTTCCTTCTGTGTGTTCTACTAGGAGCTGACCGGCTGGAGGGATCGGGCTGATGGCGGAGAGGTGATGCTATCGGCTAATTCCCACCACAAGTCTGGATTGATATCACCGCTGTGCCGAACTTCCGCCACGAATGATGAGACCCCGCATTGCCATTCCCGTCCCGAACTCGAAGCGTCCGATGTACGTCCGGCTGGCGCTGCCGCAATACGAGCAAGCGGTGCGCAGCGTCGGAGGCCAGCCGGTCATCATCGAGCTAAACGCCACGCCGGCGGAGATTGCGCAGGCGGTGAAGGCGTGCGACGGGGTATTGTTGCCGGGCAGCCCGGCCGATGTCGATCCGGAAAAGTATGGCGCCGAGCGCCATCCCAAGACGGCGGCTTCCGATCCCTTTCGCGACAACACCGACGAGCTGCTGTTGCAGGACGCCTACAACATGCGCAAGCCGGTCTTCGGCATCTGCTATGGAATCCAATCGTTGAATGTGTGGCGCACGGGCACGCTGCATCAGGAACTGGCAACGGGCATCAAGCACGCCGCCGGCCGCAAGGTGACGGAGGCGCATCGCGTCGCGATCGATCCCGAATCGAAGTTGGCGGCGATTCTGCGCGATGCCGGCGCGCTGCCCGCGACGAACGAGTTCCCCGTGAACTCCAGTCATCATCAGTCGCCGGATGTGCTGGGCGACGGCCTGCGGCTCGCCGCCTGGTGTCCCGACGACGGAGTGCAGGAAGCTGTCGAGGGAACGTCGCCCGACCATTTCGTGCTGGGCGTGCAGTGGCATCCCGAGCGCTCCTGCGACACCGATCCCGCTTCGCGCGCCATGTTCCGCGCCTTTGTTCAGGCGGCGGCGCAGTGGCACGAGCGCCTGCAGAACAGGCAGCAGGACTTCGAATCGGTAGCGCGAAAAGGCTTTTAACCACAGAGACACAGAGGCACAGAGTCCCGAATTTTTCTTTTTCCGAATTCGGCTCTCCCGCCTTTAAGACGGCGACATTGGTTTTTGCCTTCTCGATTTTGTCTTTGTTTTCTCTGTGTCTCTGTGTCTCTGTGTCTCTGTGGTTAATAAATTTCATTTCAATTACCCTGAATTCTTATGCTCGACCTCGCCTTTGTACGCGATCATCTCCCCCTCGTCGAAGAAAAACTGCGCCAGCGCGGCATGAATGCCGATACCGTTCTCTCGGACTTCCAGACTATCGATGTCGAGCGCCGCGCCGCGATCACTGAAGCCGAGACGCTGAAGGCCCGCCGCAATAAGGCCACCGAAGAGATCGCGCAGCTCAAGAAAAACAAGCAGGACGCGACCGCGCAGATCAACGAGACGAAGGAGTTGCGCGAGAAGATCGCCGAGGCTGAGAAAGTCGCCGAGGAAGCCGACGCGCGTTTGCGCAACATCCTGCTCAACATTCCCAACCTGCCCGACGACAGCGTTCCCGTCGGCAAGAGCGAAGCCGACAACGTCGAGGTGCGCCGCTGGGGCACGCCGCCGCAGTTTGATTTCACGCCCAAGCCGCATTGGGAGCTGGGCGAAGAGCTGGGCGTGCTGGATCTCGAACGCGCGGCCAAGATTACCAGCGCGCGCTTCGCCGTCTACTGGGACTTGGGTGCGCGGCTGGAGCGCGCGCTGATGAACTTCATGCTCGACCTGCACACGCGCGAGCATGGCTACACCGAAGTCCTGCCGCCGTTCCTGGTCAACCCCGACTCGATGTACAGCACCGGCCAGTTGCCGAAGTTCGAGGGCGACCTGTTCAAAGTCCCGCACGGCGAAAAAAATCTGTACTTGGTTCCGACCGCCGAAGTTCCGGTGACGAATCTCTATCGCGATGAGACACTCGACGGCGCGCGCCTGCCGATTTCGCTGGCGGCGTACACGCCGTGTTTTCGCAGCGAGGCAGGATCGTACGGCAAGGATGTGCGCGGCATCATCCGCCAGCATCAGTTCCAGAAGGTTGAGCTGGTGAAGTTCACGAAACCCGAGCAGTCGTGGGAGGAGCACGAGAAGCTGACGCGCAACGCCGAAGCCGTGTTGCAGAAGCTGGGCCTGCACTATCGCGTGATGGCGCTGTCGACCGGGGACATGGGCTGGTCGTCGGCGAAGACGTATGACATCGAGGTGTGGCTGCCGGGCCAGCAGCTGTTCCGCGAGATTTCGTCGTGCTCGAATTTCACCGATTACCAGGCGCGGCGGGCCAACATTCGCTATCGTCCCGAGGGCGCGAAGAAGACGGAACTGGTACACACGATCAACGGCAGCGGCCTGGCGATCGGACGCACCTGGGTTGCGATTGTCGAGAACTATCAGCAAGCCGATGGCAGCGTGGTGATTCCCGAAGCGCTGCAGCCGTACGTAGGAACGGACAGGATTACCGCGAAGAAGTTTTAGAAGCAGTGGCCGGTTGTCAGTTGGCAGCGAAGTACCGAGCATATTGACTTCTGGCAAGCACGCGGGATGACACGGAACATTTGGAACGGTCACCGGCTGTCAGGAGACCACCGATGCCGCAACACGAGCCGCGCAGCGGCGGCCATGGTTTGAGCCCGGGGTGCAAACCCCGGGTAATCTGATTCTCCGGATCGGAGCCGCGCCAGCGGCGACCCTTAACGGCGCCGGCGCAGGCTGAACGCGATTCGAAATCGATGTTTGGCTGAGCAAGGGTCGCCGCTACGCGGCTCCGCATTTCCTTCGCGACGTGCACCCGGGGTTGGCACCCCGGGCTCAAATCGTAGCCGCCGCTGTGCGGCTGTTGCATGAATCAGTTCTGCCTGACAATCCGTGTCCGCGGGCTCACGCCCACGGCTAACACAAATTTCGCCCATTCCGGGCTCTGCCGTTTCGCTATCCAACAGCGATGCCTGTTCGCAGAGCCAATGCCCGATCGATATTGCTATATCCGCGTTTGGCGCAACATTCCCCGGATCGCAGTTTGAAACCTGAAACTCGAACCTTGAAACTTGAAGCTGCTTACGCTTTGGCGCTGACCTTCGCCTCGATTTCGGACATCAGTTCTTTCGTTACCGGCGTCGGGATGCCGTACTTCGCGCCGCCACGCACGATCGGGCCGCCGATCGCATCCAGTTCAAGCTTGCGCCCGGCCATCAGGTCTTTGGCCATCGAACTGCGCATGGCTGCCGGCAACGGGTCCATGATCTTCTCGATGGTCGCTGCGGAAACTTCCGCGCCGGAAGCGTTCGCCACCGCTGTCGCTTCTTCGATGGCGGCGTAGAGTCTGCGCTTCCACTCGGGATCGGCGAAGATGCCGCCCTTGTCCAGTCCCGATGCCGACGTGGCCAGCGCGAACGGCGCCAGGAAGCAGAGCTTGCTCCATAGCAGTGTCTGCTCGTTGGCAACGAAGCCGCAGAGGAAGCCGACACGCTCCTGAAGCGTCGGCAGCAGCGCGCCCAGCAGCCCCTCGCCGCTGGCGGCTACATTCAGACGCACGATCGAGCCCTGCACGAATTCGCCTTCGGCTTTGCGATCGGCGCCGACAGCGATGGTCGCCGGGATCACGCGATCGTTGCCGAATCGCGAACGCAGCACGGCGATGTGCTCGACACCGTTCAGCAGCGGAACGATGAAGCGCGGCGATGTCGCAATCAAGTTGAGCGCGGATTCGAGTTGATACGTTTTGGTCGCGATCCACAGCACATCCACCGGCTCGGTGAGCTTCGCTGCGACGTGCGCGGGAGCGGTAATCGTGCGCTCGGGCTGATGCAGGGTAAGGGTTGACGGATAGCCGTGCACCTTTTCCGCGCGAACGATCAGCGTGGCGTCCTCGCCAACATAGCCCAAGGCCGTAGCCATCAAGCCGCCGATGGCGCCTGCTCCCAGGATTGCGTGCTTCATTCAACCTCCGATATGTGCTTGGGCATTTGCGGGGTGAGAGTTTTCACAGATCATCCGTCGCCGCTGCCGCGGCTCAACATTTTTCCCGCTTGCCCCCGGGGCTTGCGCCCCGGGCTAACTTCATGCCGCCGCTTCGCGGCTTGTCTGTTACGAGCCCTGGCGTAATTCCCACGCGCAAACATCAATTCGAGGCGGGAGACCATCTCTCAAGAGCCTCGCACCAATTCGATGCCCCCAGGACGGAAAGGCTGCAAACTCAGGCTATTCGCCGCAGCCTGATCCACACGATGAGGAACAGCACAAACCAGAACAGGTCGAAGCCCGCGGTACCGAGATTGGATGCCGGCACGCGACCCTTGGTGTACAAAACAAAAACCGCCAGCGAATAGAGCAGCTTCTCAAGGCCGGCGACCGGCATCAGCGGCGCAAAGCGCAAAGGATCGCGCGCGATGATGAAGAACGCGATCTGCCAGGCCAGCGTGACGCCGACGAAGCCGTAGTAGAAGCCGGGATGCGTGATCGGCGGCGGCTGGGTGTGGCCGATGATGTGTTCGAGGAAATAGAGCGGAAATACTTCGAGTACGCCGAAGATCCCGGCAAGGTTGAAGACCCAGCGCGCGAAATGCACCGGCTTGCTGTCACTCATCGCGGTGGACCGTTTCGATCGAGAATGCCGGCAGGCATACCGCGATATATTCGGCGCCGTCGGCGCCGGGAGTAGAGTACTGCACCCACTCGCCCGCCGGAGCGACGACCGCCTGTCCGGCGTTCACCTCGAGCTCGCCGGATTTCGACTGCACGCGCAAGGTCCCGCGCAGCACGACGGTGAACTCATCGAACTGCGGCGTCTGGCCGGGCTCGATCCATCCCTGCGGGCTGCGCATGTGCGCGATGCTGACCGCCGAGTGCTTCGAGTTCACCCGGCCAATGTATTCGTCGATCAGTTTGGGCTTGTTGCCCGCAGCGGTAATGCGGGTGGGTTGGGCGAGCAATATGGGCGGCATGAAGAGAAATTATAGCTGCGCGCGAGCCGCGAGCAGAACCGCAGATCCCTCGACTCCGCTGCGCTGCGCTCGGGATGACACGCCATCGACGCGCTTGGTGGCTCCGCTGTTGGCGGTGGCACGGTTTTCGCGGCTCGCGGGCGTTCCCGTCGTGATATTATCCTGACACTCTCAAGGCAAGCGCCAGTTGGGCACCTTAGCGATTCATGTCTCGTTTGCGTGGACGGATACTCGTCATGCTCTGCGTGCTGGTTGCAGAGGCGATAGCGTTTGCTCAAAAACCGCCTGCGGCTCCCGATCATCCCTGGGACCTTTCCGCCACTAAGCAATTCCAGGTGCCGCCATCCACGGTGCCTGAGCCGAAGCTCGATCCCGCAAAAATCTATACCCTAGCGGAACTGGTCAACATCGCCGAGGAGAACAATCCCGATACGCGCGTAGCGTGGCAGAACGCCAAGGCGAGGGCCGGGGATCTGGGCATCACCAAATCGACCTTATATCCCACGCTGGCGGCTGCGGTTCTGGCCGGAACCTCGCGCCAGGGCATTTTCTTCGGCAACTCGTTTCAGCGGCAGACCGTCTACAGCTACTCGCCGATCATGATCATGGATTACCAGATCTTCGATCTGCAGCGCTCGCAAGAGATCGCGATCAGCCGCAGCAATCTGCTGGCGGCAAATTTCCAATTCAACGACATCCATCGCAAGGTGATCTTCGCGGTGATGCAGGCCTACTACCAGCTGCTCGACAGCAAGGGCCAGCAGGACGCCGCCGAGGCGAACCTGAAGAACGCGCAGACGGTGCAGTCGGCGGCCGAGGACCGGCTGAAGCTGGGACTGGCGACCTTGCCCGACGTGCTCGAGGCCCGCAGCGCAACCGCGCAGGCCGACTACAACCTGCAAGCCACGATCGGCGCGACCGAGATTGCACACGGCAATCTCGCCAATGCCCTCGGCATCTCGCCCACGGTCCAGTTCCAGGTCCTGAGCATTCACGACATCAGGATGCCCGATGCGATCGGCGAGACGGTCGAGAAGTCGATCGACACGGCGCTGGCGCAGCGGCCCGATCTGATGCAGCGTGTCGCGGAGTTACGCGGTGCGCAGGCCGAGGTGAAATCGGCGCAACGCGCTTATGCTCCCAAGCTGAGCTTCCAGGGCAACGCGGGAGAGGTGCGCGCCTATGGCGAGCAGATCCATCTGCCGGCGCTCTACTCCCCGACCCTCGGCATCTGGGATGCAGGACTGAACCTGACGTGGACGCTGTTCGACGGACTGGAGCGCGAGAACCGGCTGGCCAAGGCGCATGCCGATCAGAAGCAGGCGGCGGCGGCGGTGGATTCGGTTCGGGATCAGGTGGAGAACCAGGTATGGTCGGCGTACTCGACCGCAACCACCGCGCTGCGCCAGCAAAAAGCGGCAGCGGCGCTGCTGGAATCGGCGACCGAGTCATACAATGCTGCGCTGGAGTCCTACAACTATGGGGTGCGCAGCCAGATCGATGTGGTCTCGGCGCAGAAGGTGCTGGCCGATGCCCGCACTGCGGACGTGACCGCGCGTACGAATCTGCTGACCGGGCTGGCGGCGCTGGCGTATCAGACAGGCGATTTACTTTATGGCAAAACTCCGTGAGATGAAGAGAGCTGAAGGTTTTCGGCATTTGGCGCCGCTGGTAGAGCGGGCCTTCAGGCCCGCGTTCCGTTGCGCCCTGGAAGATTCGGGACCACAGCCCGCTGCGCAGCAGCGGGCTGTGGTCCCATCAAAGAATGAGGTGGCGAACGCGACGCTAAAGCGTCGCTCTACCCTTGCGTCGCAAATATGCCGGATCGTGGTGGCCCCATCCTGCGCGGCGGCGATGATGACCGCGACTGGCTGCTCGCGGGCGCCGTCGTTCAACATCCTGGGATCGTTTTTTCCCGCGTGGCTGCTGTGCGGGATCCTCGGCATCGTTTGCACGGTAATCGTTCGCTTCTTATTTGTGCGGACCGGCTTCGAGAAAGAGCTGTCGCCGCTGATTCTGGTTTATCCCTGTATGGCTGCGTTTTTCACATTTTCAATTTGGCTCGTGTTCTTCAGCTGAAACAGGAGACGCTGTATGATGCCGCAAATTAACGCTCCCGTTCAGCCCACCCGGCGGGGAAGAATCTTCAGCGTGGCTATCGCGATCGCCGCGCTGATTACGGGACTCGCGGTGATCTGGGAGACCGACCGATACCCGCGCACCGACGATGCCGAGGTGTTCGCCAACTTCATCGGCATCGCTCCCCAGGTCGAAGGACCGCTGGTCTCGCTGCCCGTGCAGGACAACGAGTTTGTGAAGCAGGGCAAGCTGCTGTTTGAGATCGATCCCCGGCCCTATGAGTATGCGCTCGAACGGGCGCGGTCGGACCAGGCCGCGCTCGAAGGCCAGATCGTCGATGAGACTCGCACCATCGATTCGCAAAAGAGCGCGGTGAGCGTCGCGGCGGCCAACACGGACAATGCCGCCGCCAATCTTGACCGCGCCAAGGCGGAGGTCGATCAGGCGCAGGCCGCGGTTGATAGCGCCAAAGCTACGCTCGATCGCGTCAAGGCCGAACTCCTGTACACCACCAACAACTTCCATCGCATCGAGCCGCTGCTGGCCAAGCAGTACGTCACCGTCGACCAGGTCGATCAGGCGCGGACGGCCGTGGTCGCAGGACAGCAGCAAGTCGACGAGGCAAAATCGCAGGTGGCACTGTCGGAGGCGCGCCTGATTTCCGCCAAGGCGCAATACGAGCAGGCCAGAGCTACCAAGCTGCAGAGTCACGCGCAGCTGGCGCAGTCGCAGCACAGCGTGCTGACGCTCGAACCGTTGCTTTCCCAGCGCTCGGGAAAAGCGGCAATTACCCGCGACGCCGAGTACAACCTGAACAACTGCAAGGTCTATGCGCCGTTCGATGCGCGCGTCACCAACCTGACCATCTCGCAGGGCGCCTATGCCCACGTCGGACAGCAGATGTTTACCCTCATCGACACGCGCGTGTGGTGGGCGGTGGCGAACTTCCGCGAGACGCAACTCAGGCGCATCCACCCGGGGATGCGCGCCTGGGTCTACGTGCTGTCGCGTCCCAATGTGCGTTACGACGCCATCG
>Ga0335074_10003603_pt1 | contig 21210 bp, 18 predicted proteins | sample Lox_Sample_23_FD_206715 | JGI IMG/M metagenome (GOLD analysis project Ga0335074, IMG submission 206715) | Soil microbial communities from Loxahatchee National Wildlife Refuge, Florida, United States - Lox_Sample_2.3 | ecosystem: Environmental > Terrestrial > Soil > Wetlands | place: USA... | reverse complement strand
GCGATCGCGGCCCGCACCGCGGCCGGCCGGGCCGAGGTGATCTGGGCATCGAAGTAGATCTCTGTGTCGGCCAGCGCCGAGCTGAGCGAGGTGGTCCACTCCTGTAGCCCGTGCCGTGCGGCGATCGCACTGAGCTTGGACGCATCCCGGCCGACGAGCACTGGCTCCGGCCAGATCGCACCGCCATCTGGCAGCGGGACGCCACCGCGGGCGCGGATCGCGAGAATCGAGCCGACCAGGTGCTGACGGTAACCCATCCGGCCGGTCACGCCGTTCATCGCGACGCGCACTACTCGCCTGGTCGTCATCTCCTCGCTCTGGCCTAGACGGTGGTGCCTTAAACACGGTGTTGCTTGAAACAGGGTGCTGCTTGAAACAGGGCTGGACTAGGAAGTGCCCGGCCGCGGCTGGGCGCCGCGGCCGGGCTTACACCTATGCAGTTGTTACTTGCGGACCTACTTCACTGGCCGCAGGTGCAGGACAGTGATCTCGTTGAACGGCCCGGACGGCTCACCGGGCGCGTACGGGTTGGCCGGGGACGGCCAGCCGGTGAACTTGCTGGAGTTGTACTCGAACCAGGCCACGCCGTAGAACAGCGGGATGACTGGCAGCTGCGTCGCGACGATCTTCTCGAGGGTCACGATGTCGCTCAGCTGGGTCGCCTGGTCGGTGGTGGAGGCGAAGGAGGTCAGTGCGTTCTCCGCCGCCTTGTTGTAGTACCGCTCGTAGTCGCCGTTCGCAGGCTTGCCGATCGGTGCGGTGAGGTTGGTGTCCAGCCAGTTGTCGTACAGGTAGTACGGCGTCGGGCCACCGTTGCCCCAGTGCGTGATCGCCTGGAAGTTACCGGTCTGCAGATCGGTCGTCCAGGCCTGCACCGAGGTGCCGTTCACGGTCACGTCCATGCCGGCCTGCTTCAGCTCCTGCGCCATGATCTGGTCGTCGGTGATGAAGTCGGTGTAGGGCGACGGGTCCGTGATGGAGAAGGCCAGTTCCTTGCCGCCCTTGGCGAAGAAGCCGTTGCTGCCCATCTTCCAGCCAGCGGCCTCGAGGATGGACTTCGCCTTGGCGACGTTGTAGGTGGCGACGTAGCCCGCGGTCGCTGACGTCACGTAGGCGTGGTCGAGCGGCAGCGTGATACCGGTCAGCGAGCCCGGACCCTGGACGGGCGGCTGCTGGGTGTCCTCGCCGACGTTGGAGATCTCCTGCCGGTTGACGGCGTAGGAAATCGCCTCGCGCACCGCGAGGCTGTTCAGCGGGGCCTTGGTCAGGTTCGGGATCAGGGTCTCCGTCTGGAGACCGAAGTCCCAGTAGTGGTTAGTCGCCGGGTCCTTGCCCACCCAGTCCGTCTTGATGTTCTGCACGAAGTTGCCGGCCCAGTCGAGCTGGTCCTGCTCCAGTGCGGTGTTGGCGCTCGTGTTCGAGTCGTAGGCGGGGAACTCCAGCCTCGACACATGCGGAGTGCCCTGCCAGTAGTGCGTGTTCGCGGTCAGGAACACGGCCTGCGGCGAGAACGACTGCAGCTCGTACGGGCCCGTGCCGACCGGGTCGGTGTCGGCGTAGGTGGCCGGGTTGCCGACCTTGCTCCAGATGTTCTCCGGGATCATCACCGTGCTGGCGATGTAGTAAATCAGCGTGTACACCGGCTTGGTGAAGTTGATCACGAGCGTGGTCGCGTTCGGGGCCGTCGCGTTCTTGTACGGCAGGCCGTCGGTGTTGATCGCGGGAGTCTTCGCGATCAGGTTGAACTCCCACGCGGCCTCGCTGGCGTTGAACGCTTCACCGTTGGTGAACTTAATGCCGCTGCGCAGCGTGAAGGTGAGCGTCTCGCCGCCGTTTGACCATGCGTAGCTGGTGGCCAGCCACGGGTAGTCCGGGGCGGGCGACTTCAGCAGGTCGAACTGCAGCAGGGGCTCGTAGATCATGCTGCTGAAGCCGAGAAGGTTGCCCGCGCCGGTCGAGGAGAACGGGTTGAAGTCCTTGCTCACCGGGCCAGTCGGGCTTTGCTCCATCACCAGTGTGGCGGAGCTCGACGACGAGCCAGTGTTAGTACTCGGCGTGCTGGAGCCGCACGCCGCCAGTCCCAGCGCTCCTGCCATGCATAGCGCGGCAGTGAGCGCCGTTGTCTTTCTCATAATCGCTCCGGATGCTAGGCCGGCTCGTGGCCGGCGGGTGGGGACCATCTGTTGCGGGCGGGGATACTAGTTGCGAGCCTGCACTTCGGCACTGTGCAGCCAGCAGGCCGCTATATGGCCCTCGCCAACCGATTCCTGCTGCGGCTGTTGCTCGGAGCAAATCGGCATGGCGTGGGGGCATCGGGGGTGGAACCGGCAGCCCGACGGTGGTGCGATCAGGCTGGGGGCAGACCCCCGTGCCTCGATCACCTGCGGGGCTGCACGTTCCGGATCGGGCGCGGCATCAAGTAGCAGTTGCGTATACGGGTGTGCTGGGTGGTCAGTCACCTCCAGACTCGGTCCGGACTCGACGACGCGGCCGGCGTACATGACGGTCATGGTGTCGGCGAAATACCTGGCGGAGGCGATGTCGTGAGTGACGTACAGAATCGCCAGACCTTCGACATCACGCAGCTCACCAAGCAGATTCAGGACGCCGAGCCGGATCGAGACATCGAGCATCGACACCGGCTCATCGGCGAGCAGAACGGTCGGCCCCGCGGCGAGCGAGCGCGCGATCGCGACACGCTGGCGCTGGCCGCCGGACAGCTCATGCGGCAGCTTGTCCGTGAAGTTCCGGGGCGGCTCCAGCTTGACCCGCGACAGCAGAGCGTCGATGGCCGCGTTCACCTCGGCCTTGCCACGCGCGCGGTGGTGGATGCGAAGCGGCCGGGACAAGTGGTACCTGACGCTGTGGACCGGGTTCAGCGAGGCGAACGGATCCTGGAACACGATCTGCACCTTGCGGCGGTATTCGTGCAGCTTCCGGCCCTTCACCGGCTTGCCATCGAGCAGGATCTGGCCGCTCGTGGGCTTGTAGAGCTGGGCGAGCATCCGCGCGAGCGTTGTCTTGCCGCTGCCGCTCTCGCCGACGACGGCAGCGACCCGGCCGGTTTCGAGCACCAGGTTGACGTCCTCGCAGGCGTACACGGTCGCGCGGAACCGGTTCTTGCCGCGCTCCCTGGGCGAACGGATCCGGAAGTGCTTGGTGAGCCCGCGTGCCTCGAGGATGGGCGTGCCGGCTGGCCGGTCGCTGGCCGGGAGCGCGGACGTACTCGTGCTCGCGGTCATCGCGAACCTCCGGAAGGTTCGGGCCCAGCAGGCATCGGCCCAGCGGTCATAGGTACGGCGGACATCGGCGCGCTGGCGACTAGCCGAGGTCGCTGGATGTCGGGTTCGGGCAGACCGAGCTCGGCAGGCAGCTCACCAGCTTCGTCATGCAGCCAGCAGGCGACTTCGCGGTGCGATTTCGACCTGACCGCGGGCTCGGTGAGCACGGGCACCTCGGTCGCGCAGCGCGGCAGTGCGTAACGGCAGCGCGGCTGGAACGCACAGCCGAGCGGCAGTCCGCGCATGTCCGGCGGTGAGCCGGGGATGCCGGTCATCACCTTTCGCTCGCCGTGCAGCGACGGGAACGAGTTCAGCAGCGCAGCGCTGTACGGATGGCGGGGCGCACGGAACAGCTGATGGGCAGGCGCCGTCTCGACGATCCGGCCCGCATACATGATCGCGATCGTGTCGGCCATCTCAAGCAACAGGGACAGATCGTGCGTGATAAACAGCACCGAGAAGCCGAGCCGGTCGCGCAACTCGATGATCTGCTGCAGGATCTGCCGCTGAGTCACGACGTCCAGCGCGGTGGTCGGCTCGTCCATGATCACGACCTGCGGATCGAGCGCCAGTGCCATCGCGATCATCACACGCTGCTTCATGCCGCCGGACAGCTCGTGCGGGAAGCTGCTCAGCCGGTCCGGGTTGATGCCGACCAGCTTGAGGAGGTCGGCGGCCCGCTCCAGCCGCTCCGCCTTGCTGGTGTGCGGCAGGTGGGCGGCCAGGGTGTCCATGAGCTGGGCCTGCACGGACAGGACCGGGTTCAGCGAGTTCATCGCCGACTGGAAGACCAGCGCCACGTCGCGCCAGCGCAGGCTGCGCAGGTCAGTGGGCGCGGCGTCGAGGATGTCGATCGCCTGGTCGGGGCGGTCGGCATCGGGCCGGAAGACGACATGGCCGCCGGTGATGACGCCGGGCTGGCGAAGCAGCCGGGTCGCCCCGTAGGCAAGCGTGGACTTCCCGCTCCCGCTCTCGCCGGCCAGCCCGACGACCTCGCCGCGGTGCAGCGTCAAGGTCGTATCGATGACTGCGTGCACGGCCGCATCGCCCCGGCCGTAATCGACACAGAGGTCGCTGATCTCCAGCACCGGCTGCCGGGATGGCGTTGGCCCGCTCAACTGCTGCCCCCGAGCGTTGCGGTGAAGTCGCCGGTCCCGGTCAGTGGCATGCTCGCCGCCCGGTTACCCAGGACCGGGGTAATGCCCTGCTGCTTGCTGGCCTCGCGCAGTTGCTTGCGGCTCAGGCCGGCCGCCTTCAGCCGGGGGTTGATGAACTCGTCGATGCCGAAGTTCAGCATCACGAGCGAGAGGATGAGCAATGCGACAGCAAGGCCCGGCGGCACGTACCACCACCAGGCGCCGCTGGTGATGGCCTGGTTGTTCTCCGCGAAGTAGAGCATGGTGCCCCAGCTCCAGGTGTTGATGTCGCCGAAGCCGAGGAAGACCAGGGCGACGTAGAAGCTGATGGCGTAGACGATGGTGAACAAGAAGCTCGTCGCGACGATCGCGGCCTCGTTCGGCAGGATCTCGAACAGGATGATCCGCCAGTTCGACTCGCCCGCGGCCTTGGCTGCCTGCACGAAGTCCTGCTGCCGGAAGGCCAGCGTCTGCGCACGCAATACGCGCGCACCCCATGCCCAGCCAGTGACGCTCAGCACCAGGGCGAGCACCCACCAGCTTGCGTGCGGCACGTAACTAGTCAGCACGATCAGCAGCGGCAGGCCGGGGATGACCAGGAAGATATTGGACAGCAGCGACAGCGCCTCGCCGCCGCTGCCCGCGAAGTAGCCGGCGCTGACCCCGACGATGACCGAGAGAACGGTCGCGATCACGCCGGTCACCAGGCCGATCAGCAGCGTGGACTGCGCTCCGACCAGGAGCTGTGAGAACACGTCCTGGCCGTCCTGCGTGGTGCCGAGCCAGTGCGCGGCTGACGGGGGTGCGAGCGATGCTGAGGTGATCGCGGACGGATCTTGCGGCGCGATCGTCGAACCGAAGATCGCGATGACCACGAAGACGCCGAGCAGGATAAGGCCCGCAGTCACCCACTTCGACCTGCGCATCCACTGCCAGGGCCGGATCTTGGTAGCCGGCTCCCCCGCGGTACGTTCGATCTCGACGGCCGATCCGAGCTGCATTGTCATAGGTCAGCCCTCCTGCCGCGCCCGCGGGTCGAGCACCACGTAGACGAGGTCGGCGATGAAGTTGGCCGCAAGCACGGCTAGCACGATGATCAGGAAGATTGCTTCCATCAGCGGGTAATCCTCGTTGTTCACCGCGCTGAGCAGAACGTAGCCGATGCCCGGGTAGGAGAAGACGAGCTCGACCAGCAGCGCGCCGGACACGACAAATCCGAGCGCCTGCGCGAAGCTGGCGAAGTTCGGCAGGATCGCGTTCCGCGCCGCGTAGCTCACCATGACGCGACGCTGGGAGATGCCCTTGGCCTGGGCGACGAGCACGTAGTCCTGGTCCAGCGTGGTGATCATGACGTTTCGCTGGCCGACCATCCAGCCCGCCATCGAGGTGAGGACGATGGTGGCGGCCGGCAGCAGCGCGTGGTAGCTGGCGCTGCCGATGAAGGCCCCGCTGAATCCTTCTGCCAGGCCCGCGGTATAGCCGCCGGACAGCGGGAACCAACCGAGCTTGATGGCGAAGATCTCGATCGCGACCAGGCCGAGCCAGAAGTACGGCAGCGCCTGGAGGAACGCACTCGCCGGGAGAGCGGCGTCCAGGAACGAGCCGCGGCGCCAGGCCGCGAGTGTGCCGATCGTCGTGCCGATAACGAAGGCGATGATCGTGGCCATCCCGACCAGCCCTACCGTCCAGGGCAGCGCCGTGGCGATCACGCTCGCCACAGTCGAGGGGTAATAGGTGATCGAGATACCGAGGTTGCCGTGAAAGAGCTGACTCCAGTACTGGAAGTACTGCGTCAGCAGCGACTCATTGGTGTGCAAGCCGAAGGCGACGGCGAGGGTGTGCTCCATGCTCGCCGGGACCGGCCCGTTCTGCGAGAGCCGGGACATCAGCAGCTCGATCGGGTTGCCAGGCATCAGCCGCGGGATGAAGAAGTTCATCGTGATGGCCGCCCACGCCGTCACCAGGTAGAAGCCGACGCGCCGTGCCAGGTAGAACATCGGGGCCCTTCTTTCCCTAGCGCCTCGGGCTCTGGTCCCGATCCGAGTTCGGCCTCAGACTAGTCCTCAACCGTGTATATAACCGATAAGTACGGCCGCCGCTATACCACAGAAAAGTTTCGACGTGCCGACATCCTAAGAACGGCTGTGTTACCGGTCAAGCCTTCCTTATGTAACGGTTTCGACAGACTCAGATTTGCGGGTAACGCTTACCGGGCTGCGGATAGCGCTTACGGATCGACTATGGCTCGATCAGGGTCGGACCCCGATACCGCTTACCCGAGGAGTTAGGTAACCCTCAGATGACGGCGCCTGGACGGGCAGCACGCTCTCTCGCCCACCAGTGCCGGATCGGCTACGATACTCCGAACGATCCTTTTCGACGGTTGGGTCCGCTTCTCTCGCGTTCTCAGCCGAGCGGGCTGGGGCTGGCAAGGAAGGTGATGACGTGGCGCTTGCTAGCGAGCGCGCGCATGGCGACGGGTCCGCTGACGGCCGCTCGCGCTCAGATCCAGTGCCTGGTCAGCGGCGGCCGCGGCCGACCCTCGCAGACATCGCAGCCGAGGCCGGCGTCTCGCTCCCGACAGTTTCGAAAGTTGTCAACGGCCGTGCCGACGTCGCAGCATCCACACGCGCGCGCATCGAGCGGCTGCTCGGCGAGCGCAACTACCGTCATCCTGGTGGCCGCCCCGGCCGCCGGTCAGGGCTGATCGACGTTGTGTTCAACGGCCTCGACAGCCCGTGGGCGGTCGAGATCCTGCGCGGCGTAGAGGACTGGTGCGCGGAGCAAGCCATGGGTGTCGCGGTGTCGGCGGTGCGCCATGGCAGCGCCCGGCCGGCCAGCTGGACAAGCGCGCTTGCCAGTCACGATACGGATGGCGTCCTGCTGGTCACCTCCGAGCTGACCGCGCACCAGCTGCGGCAGCTCCGGCACGACAACATCCCGCTGGTCGTGATTGACCCGGTGAACCTGCCCGAGCCGGACCTGCCGAGCGTCGGTGCCACTAACTGGGCGGGCGGTATCACCGCCACCGAGCACCTGATCGAGTGCGGACACCGGCGGATAGCGGCGATCAGCGGTCCTGCAGATTACCTCTGCTGCCGGGCCAGGATCGACGGCTACCGCTCCGCGCTCGAGCGGGCCGGCGTCAAGTACGACCCGGCGCTCGTCCGGCACGGTGACTTCCAGCACGAGGGCGGGTTCCTCTGCGGCGGCGAGCTGCTCGACCTCGACGACCCGCCAACCGCGGTTTTCGCTGGCAGCGACCATCAGGCACTAGGCGTTTACGAAGCGGCACGGCAGCGCGGGCTGCGGATCCCGGAGGACCTGAGCGTGGTTGGATTTGACGATCTGCCGGTGGACCGCTGGCTGTCACCGCCGCTGACGACCGTGCGCCAGCCGCTGGCCGAGATGGGCCGGGTCGCGGCCGACATGCTCGGCACGCTGATCGAGGGGATGCCGCTCGCCAGCCGGCGCGTCGAGCTGGCCACCGAGCTGATCGTCCGCTCGTCGACGGCGCCGCTGATCCAGACCCGGCGCGAGCGGCCAGGGCTGGCCCGATGAGCGTGCGCGCCGAGCCCGCCGGAGACCGGTCGTCTCCAGGCGGGACGAACAGTCGTCCCCCGATGGCAGCAAAGCTGGATGTGCGCGAACCGTGGCGGGAGCCGTCACTTCCGGTTGACGTCCGGGTCGCCGACCTGCTCGCGCGGATGACACTCACGGAGAAGATCGCGCAGCTGTCCGGGCTGTGGATCGGCCTCGGGACTGAGGACAGCGACGGCGTCGCCCCGATGCAGGGCGAGTTTGCCGAGTCAGCGCCGCTGGCGGAGCTGATCAAGGATGGCGTCGGTCAGCTCACCAGAGTGCTCGGCACGGTGCCCGTCACTCCGGCCGAGGGCGCCGCCGCGCTTGCCCGGCTGCAGCGCCGCATCACGGCGGCCAGCCGCTTCGGCATCCCCGCACTAGCCCACGAGGAGTGCCTCACTGGTTTCGCTGCGTGGGGGGCGACCACGTTCCCCGCCCCGCCAGCCTGGGGCGCATCGTTTGATCCCGATGCTGTCCGCAAGATGGCAGCCTCGATCGGGGAGGGCATGCACGCCGTCGGCGTGCATCAGGGCCTTGCGCCGGTCCTCGACGTCACCATGGACGCGCGGTGGGGACGGGTGGAGGAGTCCATTGGCGCGGATCCGTACCTGGTCGGGATGATCGGTACCGCGTACGTGCAGGGCCTTCGGTCGGCCGGCGTCATCGCGACACTCAAGCACTTCGCCGGGTACTCGGCGTCGCGGGCGGCCCGGAACATGGCACCGGTGGACATTGGCCCCCGCCAGCTCGCCGATGTGATCATCGTGCCGTTCGAGATGGCGATCACGGTCGGCGGCGCTCAATCGGTGATGCCTTCTTACTGTGCGATCGACGCCGTGCCCGCGCACGCCGACCCGGACCTGCTCGCTCGCAGGCTGCGGGACGAACTGGGCTTCGACGGCACCGTGGTGTCCGACTACTTCGCGATCTCCTTCCTCGAGGTCCTGCATGCAGTGGCGGCTTCGGCCACCGAGGCCGGTCTGCTGGCGCTGCGGGCCGGCGTCGACATGGAGCTGCCGAACCGCCGGTGCTACGGTCCGGCGCTGGCCGCGGCCGCTGCGTCGTCGCAGACTGATCGGGAGCTGATCGACCGCGCAGCCGCGCGGACGCTCCGCCAGAAATTCGAGCTTGGCCTGCTCGACCCGCACTGGTCACCGGGCGCCGAGGAGGAGCGCGCGGCCATCGACCTGGATCCGGCCGAGCACCGGGACGTGGCGCGGCTCCTCGCGGAGGAGTCAGTCGTGCTGCTGGCCAACGGGCCGGCCGCGGGCTGGCCGGCCGAACGTCAGGATGTGCTGCCGCTGCGCCCGACCGCGCGGCTCGCTCTGATCGGCCCGCTAGCCGACGACCCGCTTGCCTTCTTCGGCGCGTACAGCTTCGCCAGGCACGTCGGCTACCGGCACGCGGACCAGGGCCTTGGCCTGTCAGTCACCTCGCTGCTCGATGCCTTGCGGACGGAGCTTCCCGGCGCTGGCATCAGCTATGCGCAGGGCTGCGCGGTACGGGGAGCCGACACCGGCGGCATCGCCGCGGCCGTTTCCGCTGCCGCGGGCGCGGAGCTCGCGGTCCTTGTGCTGGGCGACGACGCGGGCCTGTTCGGGCGCGGCAGCTCGGGCGAAGGCAGCGATGCGACGGATCTTCGGCTGCCGGGAGTGCAGCAGGAACTGCTCGACGCAGTGCTCGAGACCGGCGTGCCAGTTGTTCTGGTGCTGGTGACCGGGCGGCCGTATGCGCTCGGCGGCGTGGCGCCGCGGCTCGCCGCCGCAGTGCAGGCCTTCTTCCCCGGCCAGGAGGGCGCGCAGGCGATCGCGGGCGTGCTGTCCGGGCGCGTCACGCCAAGCGGCAAGCTGCCGCTGGAGATTCCGGCCTACCCTGGCGGGCAGCCGTCGCAGTACCTGCGCGCGCCCCTTGCGGGCAAGACCGACGTGAGCGCGGTAGACCCGACGCCGCTGTACCCGTTCGGGCACGGGCTGTCGTACACCAGCTTCGAGTACTCCGACCTGTCTGTCACCGTAGCCGAGAGTGCCGCCGACGGCGCTGTCGAGGACACCGTCGAGGACGCCGTCGCGAGCGCAGACGCGGACGGTCCGGACCTGCTGATCGCCACGGACGGTGCCGCCGACATCGCGTGCACCGTCAGGAACTGCGGCGATCGGCCCGGGACCGAGGTCGTGCAGCTGTATCTGCACGATCCAGTCGCCCAGGTGGTACGCCCTGTCCGGTACCTGGCCGGGTTCGCTCGGGTGGCGCTCGAGCCCGGCGATGCGAAGCGCGTCGTGTTCCGGCTCCATGCCGACCGCACGTCATTCCACGGGCGCTCAGGGAAGCGGGTGGTGGAGCCCGGCCGGATCGACGTACTCGTCGGCTCGTCGGCAGCGGACGTCAGGCTGTCCGGCAGCGTGACGCTGTCCGGCGCGGAGCGTGTGGTCGGCGCCGACCGCGTGCTCACCACCCCGGTCACCGTCGCCGCGCTCAGCCCGGCGGAGGACGCGAACTAGGTCAGCGATCGGGCGTAGTCCTCGACCGCAGCCGTGGTACGGCTGACATCCCCAGTGGCCAGCAGGTCGAGCAGCGCGCCACGGAGCATCGCCAGCGCCGCGGTTCGCTGCGCCAGCCCGGCCTTCGTTCGCCGGAGCCGGACAGGCTGGGCAGCGGCCAGCAGGTCCAGCCAGTCCCCCACCGTCCGGGTCGCGAACGTGGCCCACGGACCGTCGGGATCGACCAGCGACCTGGCATAAGCCTCGACCCAGAGGCACAGCAGGGACCGGTGCTCGGCCGCGGCGAGCCACTGCCACGTCGACCGCACCGCGGAATCCAGGTCGAGGTGGTCTGCCGCGAGGTCGAGCGCGGGCCTGAGGAAGGCCAGCTCCTCGGTGCGTGCCCTGGCCAGCAGCGCGCGGACGAGCTCCTCCTTGGAGCCGTACAGATATAGCAGCACCCGCGGGCTTGACCCGATTGCGGCAGCCAGCGGCCGCAGCGAGAGGTCGGCCAGACCGTGCGCGAGCACGTACTGGTAAGCAGCCTCGAAGAGCTCTTCCTTTCGGCGCGACGGGGTTCCGCTGCTCTGGGTCATGCTGCTACTGTGCCACTGAAACGGTCGTTTCAGTGGCGTGTTGGGTCTCCGTGGCTGCGAGGTGAACCGTGTCCTCTGACTGTGCTGTATCCGGCCTCGTCTCGATCCGGCCGCTCGGCGAACCGGGAGACCTGGGCTGGGTCGTGCAGGCCCACGGTGAGATTTACGCCCGGGAGTTCGGCTGGGATGCCAGCTTCGAGAGCCTGGTGGCCCGGATCGTCGCAGACTTCGCAGGCTCGCACGACCCGGCGCGCGAAACAGGATGGATCGCCGAGGTAGACGGCCAGCGGGCAGGCTGCGTGCTCTGCATCGCCAGAGACGAGGCGACCGCGCAACTGCGTAACCTGCTCGTCGACCCGACGGCGCGCGGTCTGGGTCTCGGCCGCCGGCTCGTCGACGAGTGCGTGACGTTCGCCCGGCGGGCTGGCTATCAGAAGATCGTCCTCTGGACCAACGACCCGCTCGTCGCAGCCATCCGCATCTACCTCGCGGCCGGGTTCCGGCTGGTTCGCGAGGAGCCCCACCACAGTTTCGGCGCGGACCTGGTCGGCCAGACCTACGAACTCGACCTCGGCGCCACGGACGTGACGTTCCCGCGGTCGTCGGTCAGGTAACGGCCCTTGGACAAGTCCAGCAGCACCAGCGTGTTGCCGAACGGGTCCGCAATGACTGCCACCCGGCCGACCGGGATATCGAACGGCTCGGTCACGATACGTCCGCCCGCTGCCCGGATGACGGCAGCCGCCTCATCAGCCGAGTCCACGAGCCAGTTCGGCTCGTACCCGAGTTGAGTAGTCAGCACGAGCTCGGTGTCGCTGCCAGGAAGCTTCAGGCCAGCCTGTCCTAGCTCGTCGTTGCGCCACCGAAGCTCGTGACCAAGGCAGTCCCGGTAGAAGCGAAGTCCGGCGTCGAGGTCAGGCACCGGGACAGTGACCGCATCGACGGCCTGGAGCAGCCCAGTCGTCTGCATGCTGTCGCTCGGCACACTGGCGTTCGGAAGGCTCTCGGTCGGCACACTGTCGTTCGGGCGGCTGTCGGTCGGCATGCAGCAATTCTGGCAGCACGCCGACATACCCGGTCAGGACGACGAGCGCGATCAGCCGGGTCATCGAGCGTACTGGCCCGCTGGCTGGACGGGCGCAGGTGTCGTGCCCGCAACAGGTGGCTAATACGGGGCAATCCCCATCGGATCTATCGGAGCAGCGTGTGCCGCTCGACGTGCTGGCCGCGCGCCCTGGCACTGAACATCACGTCGCGCACGGCGAGCACTTTCGTCGGCGACATCCAGCCCTGCGAGGGCTTGTGCAGCGCCCACCCGTCGCCAAGTGTCACGGCGGCGTGCTGAGCCAGGCCACGCACGTCGCGCCAGACCAGCAGGGTCCCCGCAGCGCCGTCATCGCCGCCCGGCCTCGTCATCGTCGCGAGCCACTCCTCGAACGGCTCCCGCTGCATCCAGGTCATCGCCGCGCCGCTCTCCCCCGCGGCACCCATGACCGTTCCGAAGCAGTTAGGCCCGCTGCCTGCCGGAAACGTTCCGGCAAGCTCGCGCGCGGCCGGCAGGACGCCCGACACCCGGCGCCAGGTTGTCTGCTCGACATCGGCATGACAGCTGCGACGGCGGCCCTCCTCGACGAACCGCGCGACGGTGTCGATGTCCCGCGCGCGATCCTGTGACGGCCACCGGTGCCGGGCGGGCTGATCGCGGCGAATCCCGGCCGGCAGCCGCCGGCTAGCCGGCCTGCTCAGCCAGCAGACGGCGCTCTCGCCGGGGTCGTAAAGACAGAACGAGTCCGTGATCTCAAAGCTCAGGCGCTCCCTGTCGTCCGGGAGTCCGGTGACAGCGGCCACGTCCGGCGGCACCAGGAACGGCTGTTCCGCCGGCATCAGCCACTCGCGCCACCTGTCCAGCACCCGGGATTCGACGTCGATACCCAAAATCTGCACGCCAGACAAACTATCTCAATATTGGACCAGCTTTCCGGGGAGCAGGCAGACTGTAATCGTGGTTGCCGAGACAGAAGAGCAGCGCACGCGCCGGGAGACATGGCGCCGTCTGTTCGACGATGTCGCCGGGCTCTATGCGGCAACCCGCCAGGGTTACCCAGCTGAGATCGTCGACGCAGTCTGCACCACCGCCGGCCTCGGGCCGGGCGCTGCTGTGCTGGAGATCGGCTGCGGCACGGGCCAGCTCACTCGTCAGCTGGCCGGACGCGGGTTCAGTCTGACCGCCATCGACATCGGCGTGGCGATGATTGAGGCCGCGCGGCGCACGGTGGCAGACCCGGCGACCCACTTCGAAGTGTGCTCGTTCGAGGAGTTCGCCTGCGACGGGCCGTTCGATCTCATCGTGTCGGCCACAGCCTTTCACTGGGTGGACCCGAGCATCGGCTGGGTGAAGACCGCTCGGCTGCTGCGGCCAGGCGGGTGGCTCGCACTGCTGAGCACGGGCGAGCTCTATCCGGAGCCACTCCGGACGCAGTTGCGGCAGCAGTGGATGCGGTACAGCCGCCGGACTGTGCGGGCGGCTGACCAGCCGGCCTGGGTGACCGGACTGCGTGACACGGCACTGTTCGGCGAGCCAGTTGAGCTACGGCACACGAGTCCGCTTCAGCTCTCCGCAGCGGCCGTCATCGGACTGGAGCGCACCCGCGCCACGTATCTGAGCTACAGCGAGCAAGACCAGGCCGACTTCACCGCCGACCTCAGCGCGCTGCTGGCGCCCGGCTCTCACGTCGACCTGGTCCAGGACACGCTCCTTTCGATGGCGCCGAAAGCCAGCTGAGGCGAGGGTAACGGTGCCATCGGTCGCGCATGGCGGCACAGGTCAGGACCAGGGCGCCTGACGTGATGGCGGACCAGGCGATGGTTACCTCGGCCGGAGGGGCAGGCGGCCGGACCAGAACCTTGCCGGTGAGCGGCAGGTACCAGGCAACCGCGAATGCGACCAGGCTGACGGGCGCCGCGACAGCCCCGCCAAGGTCGGCGTACCGGGAGCGGTCGACGCAAGCGGCGGCGGCGGCGGCGGCCACGCACCAGCCGGTGAGCTGAGCGATCAGCGGGTAGACGGCGGGCGGGTGCGGGGCGGCCTGATCGCCGGGCGAGGTCAGCGTGCCGCCGCGGGCGGTGATGGTGCCCGCCATGATGGCGAGCTGCGCCCAGCAGGTGACGGCCAGGATCGGGACGGTCAGCAGGATGTGGCCGGCCGGCGCGACCCACGCCGGGACAGGTGTTGCCTGGGTCACGGGCCGGAACCAGGTGCGGGGAACGAATGCCAGCGCCGCGACGGCGGGAACGAAAGCAAGGCGGACAGCCCCCTGGCCGAGCGGCCAGTGCGAGCTCACGGCGATCCTCGCCACGACCACGAGGACCGCGGTTCCCGCCAGACAACCGGTGGCAAGCGTCGTCCACGGCATCGTCTGCGCGACGTACCTGGCGAGCTGCGGCAGCGCCCGGAGCCCGCTGGCGGGTTTGCTCCGGCCGTTCATGTGGTGCAGACCGGGTTCGCCAGCTGGCTCCCTGGCGGCTGCGCTCCTCCGAACTGGGGAACGGCTGGCATGCGGATGCCGAGTGCGGCGGCTAGCTGGCCGTCTGTTGTACGCCAGTCCACCCAGCGTGCCCAGCCGGCCTGCAGGACGCTGATCACTTTATGCTCGGGCAGGCCCGTTATGGCGCTGGCCAGCAGATATCCGGCGGCGGTCGGTTGCGGCCCGGCGATCGGCTCGCTGCCGAGGTTCTGGCCGGGGTAGTTCCAGACGGCCACCGGGGCTGGCTGCGAGGACACCGGTATCCAGTTCTGCTGGCCGTCAGGACCATCCAGGCCGGACTGAAGCTGCGCGGCGGGAGTATGAGTGGCCATCAGCGCAAGCCAGATCGCGATCGCCTCCCGGGCCTGATTGACGGGCAGGCACGGCAGCTCGCTGCTGTCGGTGAGCGTCGGCGTGAGCTGCACAGCCCATTCCGCCGCGGCGAGCGCGAGAGCGAACCGCGCATCAGACGGCCGGACGGTGACCGCCAGGTAGATGGCCGATGCGATGCCGCCGCCATCGCCCGGCACTCGCTGCAGCTGCGCATTCCACTGGGATACCTGCCGCCCGGGATGGCCGTGCGTCAGGGTCAGGTCCGGGGAGAGCGGCGCCGCCTGCGAGACGGTCAGCGTCTTGTCAGGATGGACCGGCAGACGTGTTAGCACTGCGCTGACGGGGGCCTCGATGGCGGCCAGCTCAGCAGCGAAGCCGGTGTAGAGGCAGTACCGGGCCTGACCGGCGGTCGTGCAGTGCTGCGCCGAGACCGGATCGGCGGCCGCCCGGACGAGGCGATTCACGTCGGCGGCCGGGATGGGCCGCAGCTGCGCGGCTCCGGCGAGACAGGTCGCTGCCAGGCCGAGGATTCCGGCAATCGCCAGCACTCCCCTGACCCGTGCGCTGGTGACCGTCAGCGCGAGCGCTGCCACGCCGCCCAGGACCGCGATTCCTGCCAGCTCTGCCGCGTGGGCGGCGGCCGGCGGATATCCGGTCACCGGGCCGGGCAGCAACGTCAGCTGCGGCGGCTTGATCCACGGGTAAAGCCAGATGCCCGGTCCGGTAAGCCGGTTCGACTGCGAGAACGGCACGAAAAGCGCGAGGGCACCCAGCACTCCAGCCAGCGGGTGCGGGAACCTCGTGCCAAGGGCGACGCCGACCGCGCCGGCCCCGATGACAAGCAGCAGTCCGGCGGCCAGGTCCCAGATGCCCGGGGCGCCGACAGCGCCGGCTATCTCTACTCCGGCGGCAGCGCCGGCGATCAGCAGCAAGCTCGCGGGTGCCGCACCCGCGAGGCCGAACAGCTGGCCGAGAACCCGGGTGGCAGGGCTGGTCGGGAAGCTCGCATACAGATCAGCCATCGCATCCCGGCGAGGCCGCCCCGCGGCCAGCTGCGCCGCGACGAGGACCGCCATCGCGAGGAACAGCTGTCCGTAGCCGATCACCCAGGCGACATTCCACCACAGCGGCCGTCCCGCGTCGGTGAAGAGCCAGGTAATCACACCGCCGGCGAGCAGCCCCGCCAGCACGAACAGACTGCGCAGCAACAGGCGTGCGTCGGCGCTCGCGAGGACGAGCGCGGTGCGCAGCCGCGGTCGCCGCGACCGCGCGCCGGTACCTGCGCTGCCCGCGTCGCCTGCGCCGCCGGCCCCGGCGCTGACGGCCGCGCCGTCGGTGCTGCGAACCACGGACTCGCTATCAGCGCTGGTCACCACGTGCCTGCCGGGTCGGACAGCATCAGGTAGCCGTCTTCGACCGTCGGCGGGACCGTCTCGGCTCCGGCGGGCGGCTGCTCGCCGACGTGCCGCCATCGGTTGTCGCTGCCCCGCCAGGACAGCCGGGCGCGCGTGTCGCGCTGGTCCGCCACCCACACCCGCCCGGCCGCGGTAGCGGCCAGGCTAGCCGGCGTGCCGGTGAAGCGGACCCGTCCCTGGAGCAGCACGACGACGTACGGGCAGATCGCGGCGATGTCGTCAGCCTGGTGGGTGGACAGCACGATCACCGGATTGCCGGGCAGGTCCGACAGCAGCTCGCGGAACCGCAGCCGCTGCTCCGGGTCAAGCCCGGCCGTGGGCTCATCGAGAATCAGCAGCTCGGGATTGCCCAGCAGTGCCTGAGCGATGCCCAGGCGCTGCCGCATCCCGCCGGAGAGCGCACGAATCCTCGTCCGCGCGCGGGCCTCAAGCCCGACAGCCGCCAGCACCCGAGCTACCTCCCCAGCTCTGCGGCGCCGGTCGGTGATCTCCTTCAGGATCGCCATGTAGTCGAGGAACCCGGCCACCGTGAAGTGCCGGTGATAACCCAGTTCCTGGGGCAGGTAGCCGAGCCGACGGCGGATCGCCACCCGCTCGGCCGCAATGCGGGGGTCCAGGCCGAACGCTGACACCCGCCCGGCATCGGGTTCGCTCACAGTCGCCAGAATCGACAGCAGCGTCGTCTTGCCCGCGCCGTTAGGCCCGAGCAGGCCGGTGATCCCTCGCTCCAGGGTGACATCGATGTCGTCCAGGGCGCGGATAGTGCCATAGCGCCGGCAGAGGCCGTCAGCGCTGACGGCGGCGGTGCGCAACTCGACGGTCATCTCGTCCATCCCAGTTCGAAACGATCACGGCGCATGAGCAGTACGAAGGCACAGATGCAGAGCACGGCTGCACATGCCGACTGGGCCCTCCAGTGCACGATCGCCAGCGGGAGATGCCTCCCGGCAAGCAGCAGCACAGGCAGTACCCACAGCGTCCCTGCCGCGATGGCGGCAGCACGAGCCTCCATGACGCTCGCGGCTGCGAGCGCGAGCCCGCACACGGCGAGCGACGGCAGCAGGAGGGCGGCGGGCAGCCATCCGGGCCCGGGCAGGATGAAGGCGGCGGCCACCACCAGAGCCAGCGCAGCGGCCAGCGCACTGACCGCGCGGACCAACAGCAGAGTGAAGCCGGAGAAGGGTGCTGCAACCGTCAGCTGGTAGGCGGGATCGAGCCTGGGCAGGAATGCCGCGGCCACTCCCGCCAGCACCAGCAGGGGTGCGACCAGCAGGAACGGGATCAGGATCTGCGGATGCTGAAGCCGGGGCAGGCCCGCCAGCACCCGGGCTGGGGTCCAGCCGGGGCTGACCGCCGCTGCTTCCGCTGCCAGCACGGCCAGTACGCCGAGCACGGAGAGCAGCCAGGACTTCCGCAGCGACGGCGTCGCCGCGAGGAGGCGCAGCAGGTGATCAGGGATGCCGCACCTGCGCAGCAGGCGCATCGTCCGGCCTCCGTCGCCGAGCGCTGCTCGCACCAGGAGCACCGAGCGGTTGCGCGCCAGCCGCTCGGGATCCACCCGCTCGGACAAGGCCGTGCGACACGGCTCGCATGCGGTCAGGTGGGCTTCCACCGACCAGGCAGCGACCGTCCCGGCGGTACCGGCGGCATAGCTGGCGAGAAGCTCTGCTTCTGCGTGCCCGGCCGGCCCGCCCGCTGGTCCGGGCGCGGCCGGAAGTTGGCTCATCATGGTGTTCCCCAGGCTTCTCGGCGAGGTGGCATCCCGTCGGGCGTGCCGAGCGGATCGGCCAGGGCAGTGCGCAACGCCGCCCTGGCGCGGTGACATCGGGATTTCACGGTTCCCTCCGCGACGCCCAGCAGGACGGCCGCTTCTGCGCAGGTCAGCCCGTCCAGCACGGTCGCCTCGATTGCGCCGCGCAGTTCCGGGGACAGCCCGGCCAGAGCCTGACCGAGCTGGCCGTGCTCGATTCCGAGCAGCACCTGGTCCTCGGCGGAGACGACCACCTGCGGGTCTTCCGCATGCCACGGCGGCCTCCGCCGTGCACCGTTCTCCTTGCGAATGGCGTCGATCAGGCGACGCACCCCTATACCCCAGATGAACGCGGCCACGTCCCCGCCCCCGCGGTAGGAGCCCGCCTCGCGCCACACTGCGAGGAAGGTGTCCTGGACGGCGTGGTCAACGACATCCGGGTTTGCGCACCGCCGCGTCAGCCGGATGGTCAGCCAGCCTGCGTGCCGGTCATACAGAACAGCGAGCGACTCCTCGTCGCCCCGCGCGACAGCGCGCAGCAATGCCACGTCATCGCATTCGTCGGCGCTCACAGCCGAGCCCGCTCTGCGCACACTCCCACGCACTTCTTGTCGCAGCCGGAAGCCGCCCTGGTTCCCCATCGTGCAGAACGAATGCGATCCCGATGATGTGCGCCGGAATCCTGGCTCAATTCCGGGTCATATCCGGGGGCCTCAGCTGGCCGGGTCGGGCGCAGTGAGGCAGTCGCGGGCGGACTCGCTGAAGGCGGCGACCAGGCGGCTGCGGTCGCCGGCGCGCGTGGCGAGCACGACGTGGCTTGGCTCGACGCCTTCGAGCGGGATGGTGCTGAGGTCCGGCCGGAGGCTGCCAGCCGGGACGCCGCCAGGGATGATGGCGACGGCGTCACCGGCGGCGAACAGGCGACGGCACGTGTCGTCGTGATAGACAGCTTCAGTGGCGAGAAATGTGGTCTCCGCTGAGGCGACCGTGAACGCGCCGGCGGAGAAGGTCTACGGCTACCTGTCAGACATGCGCGACCACCATCCGCGCTTCCTGCCTCCGGCGGCCGGCCCTGGGAGGTACGAGGATGCCGATCACCGTGTCCCGGCTGGCTATAGCGCCGGTCAAGGGAGCGCGACTGCAGTACACCGACGAGGTCGAGGTCGGAGCCAGCGGAGCAGCCGGCGATCGTGAATTCCTGGTCGTGGACGAGGACGGCACGCTCTTGCTGACGTCCAAGTGGCCCGCGCTTGTGCAGCTCGAGCCGACCTGGGACCGGGCTCGAAACGTCCTCTCCCTGCGCTTCCCGGACGGCGACGTCGTCCAGGACACGCCTGAGCCGCGTGCCCCCGCGACCACCCGGACGTATGACGGGCGGGAGATACCTGGCTGGATCACCTCACCACCGCTCAGCGCCGCACTGTCCGGCTACCTCGGTCATGCTGCGCGGCTATTCAGGCGGGCGCCGGAGCACATCGGTTACGACGACCTGCCCCTCACGCTGATGTCAGAGGCCTCACTTCAGGCACTCGCCCCGGAACTCGGCGGCACGGTTCCAGACCCGCGCCGGTTCCGCATGACCATCACAGTCACGGGTACCGACGCGTGGGCCGAACACGCCTGGGGCGGGCAGAACCTGACCATCGGCGAGGTGGACCTCCGTGTTGTTGCCCCGGTCCCGCGCTGCGTGATCACAACGCGAAACCCGGAATCCGGGGCCACTGATGCGCGTATTCTGCATGCGCTGGCCCGGCTCCGCGGCAAGGACGACATCACCTTCGGTGTCTGGTGCGAGCCAGTCACTACCGGCCGCATCCATGTCGGTGATGTCGTGACGCACCAGCCGCCGCCCTGATCGCAGCCACTAGGCCAGCGAGCCCTCCAGGATGCCCGTCACGCGTGCCAGCGTATGGTCGTCGCCGACATTGCCGGCAAAGACGATGTAGGGCGGGCCGATCGCCTCGGGCACGGCGTCGAGCGCGCGGAATACCGAGATCACGCCGGGCAGCAGCTGGCCAGCGACTTCCGCCCGCCGGATGCCAAGGCCATGCACGGCTACATCGTGCGAGGTGATGCCACCCTTGGCCAGAATCCAGGCGGGCTGCGCGGGCAGCGCGAGGCGGACGGTGCGCGCGACGGCGGCCGAGACCGCGCGCCCAAGCGCCAGGCTGTCAGCAGCGCTGCCGGCCGTGGCAACGGCGCGGCTGGTGTAGAGGACGACATGTGACTGCCGGAGCGCTGCGGTGACCTGCCGGGCCGCCATGCCCACGACGTCCCGTTCGCCGGCCATAAGAGCGGGAACGCTTAGCTCGATGCCAGTGATGTCCGCGCGCTCGCGGAGAACGGCGAGCTGGCGACTGGTCTGCCCGACGTGCGATCCGACGACGATCAGCCCGTATCCGTCGCGACGACCGCCCGGCCACAGCCGCTCGCCGCGCAGCGGCTCGGCCGGCTCGGTACCGGTGAGCGCGCGCACGAACGACGGGCCTGTCCTGAACGCGAGCCGCTGGCCCGCGCGCTCAGCCAGCAGCACGCCGCACGCCACTGTCTCCAGGTCGGAGTACTCGGTCGCGTTCACCACTGCCCACCTCCCGTCAGTCAGCCCGGTCAGCAGCTCGCGGACCCGATCCGGGCCGCCCGCCCGGATGTCGGCGATGCTGATGCTCGCGATGTCGGCGGGCATGAGCTGGCGGCCGGCCCTTTCGGCCAGGAACTCCTTCAGGTCCGACGACGCGTAGCCAAAGGCCGCATCACGCGCGAACTCGGTCTCGCCAACCGGAACGAGCCCGGCCGCAGTCCGCGCCCAGTGGACGTCGGCCGCCGTGACCCGGCCAGCCTCCAGGAAAGCCGGGATCAGCAGGACGCCGTCGAAGCGGGCACCGGCTTGCTGGCCGCGGGCGGACTGCAGGGCGGCGATCTCCGCCATCACGTGGCCGCGCAGCGTGGAATCGCTCCGGCTGACCAGCTGGATCCGGTGGCCACGCGCGCTTGCAGCGGCGAGGAGCACGCGAGCGGCCTGCGCGGTGATTCCGGTGGCGGCGCTGCTGTCCATGCTGCGCGAGTTGGTGAGGACGAAGCACGCCCCGGCCGGGCCGGCCAGCGCGGCCTCGCAGGCG
>Ga0335074_10003601_pt1 | contig 21214 bp, 20 predicted proteins | sample Lox_Sample_23_FD_206715 | JGI IMG/M metagenome (GOLD analysis project Ga0335074, IMG submission 206715) | Soil microbial communities from Loxahatchee National Wildlife Refuge, Florida, United States - Lox_Sample_2.3 | ecosystem: Environmental > Terrestrial > Soil > Wetlands | place: USA... | reverse complement strand
CAATTGATCTTTCAATTTTGTCTAGGCTTCACAATACCATCGTGCATAATATAGTAAACAACTGTGCTGTCGTCGTATAACGTGGCTAAGAGCACTCTTTTTTGCCTTTGATCTCCCCGCCACTTTTCACCCACCTGACATTGATCGTCATTATCCTTCTCATCTGCTTCATCTACCGGAGGCAGAGTGTCTATTGCGTCGAAAAGCTCAGCAAATGCCTTGAGATTCCATTTCTCGGACAGGTGGGCAGGTAAGACCCATTCTCGCTCAGCCTGCTGAACGATGTGAATTCCAGTCTCATGCTCAGCTTGAAGAATCTCCACCTGCTCATCGGGATGCACATAAACTCTCTTAGGTGGAACGCCTGATATCAAGGGCCGGGGAAGTCGCTGGCCAGTCCGCTTGGAATGAGTGTGTATAGTCAAGGAATTCCAATCATGCTGGTGTTGCAGATTATCTAAAATTGTAAAGGCAAGATTGTGCAGATGTGAAGGGTGCAGCGACGTTATACTGTGTGCAACAGAATCAGGAGCACCACCCGGAGGGGTTGCAGGAGATGCGCCAATCGCAGAAGGGGCCATGCTGCTGGATTGTAGTTGAAGCTGGTGGGTTTCACTTCCTCTGAATTTCGAAAGGTACAGGATGACGAAAGCACGCTAGTCATCAATACCTTTACCGGCTCTCAAACATGTCACTTCTTGCTTCAAGTATTGACGGTGAAGGAGAGGCTAAGTATGACATGTTTTCGTTCGTGCGTTAACATCAAACGCATCAATTCTACTCGGGCTTATTCCTGGAATAAACGCCGATCGACTCTCGGGTTTTGCCACCCGCGACGTACATACTTAATGAGGCGTGATGAAGCGACCCATGGCTCCGGGCCTCCGAACGCTACTTTTTGCCTTGAAATCAGCAGATTGTCATCGCCCTTTCGGCCTCATGTCTGTCAATTCCGTCGATCTGCATCTATGTAAATTTATTGTTATACAAATAGCGCCGTTCGCGCATTCTCTGTCTGAGATATAACGATCAATCGACTCTTTGTCGTCACAAGTCAACACTCGTCAACAAAACATGTCTTTGCTCACAACAGCAGCCAACGAGGCTGCCAAAGGCTCCCAGTCGTCTTCTCCCGAAAGCTTTCCACCAATAGGTAGCGAAAATATGCATGGTGCAGAATCAGCTCCTCAAATCAACAGCCAAAGCAATTCAGAAGGAGCAAGACCGAGGGATGAATCTATCGTTTCAACCATTGGGGGCAGATTTCGAAGTGCTTCGAAAAAGTTTGAGGAGTCTAGCCTGCCGAAGGGAATGTGGGACGCCACTGCTACCATAGCCTCATCGATCCCCTCTCTTGGGCAAGTACGGAGAGGAAGTTTTGGCAGTGAAGGCTGGACAGCAGAAGGCCAAATCGAGGAGAGAGAGCGTCGGAGCAGCTATGGTCGGCGGCGTAGCTCACAGACAGGAGAAGAATCCTCCCTGAGACCAACTCTAAGTGGTCCCAGAAGTCCCGGCTCAGGACCGCATCATGACAGACGTCCAGAAGTGCGTGACGGCGAGAAAGAGGACCCGGAAACAAGCCAAATTCCCAGTACAGGTGCTTCTCATGGAAATCTCTCTTTGAGTCCAATTGCAACTACTTCGATACCAAATCCGCAATACAGAACGAGTCCCTTTGATAACGGGTATCATTTTCCACCAAAGCATACCTGGACTGAATCGACGATGATTTTTTTGAAAGGTTTCTGGAATTATGCCACTACGTGGCTAGGGTTTCTTGTGGTTATTTATGGCCTAAACGTCGTTGCTTGGGGTGGGATGATCTTCCTGCTTTTGTGCAATGCCGCTCCGGCCATGTGTACTCCAACCTGTAACGATATCAACTCTCCTCGGAGAATCTGGATCGAAATTGACGCTCAGGTCCTAACCGCGCTCTTCTGTGTAACAGGATTCGGCCTTATCCCTTGGAGATTCCGTGATCTTTTTTATTTGCTGAAGTACCACCTACGTAAGGACCAGCTAGCTCTTCGTCGTTTGGCGGGTATTCATCGAGATTGGTTCCGACTTCAAGGCTCGCAGGATTTACCTGTCCTGCTTGGTCCTGAGAACATTGAGTCGGAGTACTCAAACCTTCCCGAGGGCAGTGTTCCATATCCCTTGAAGTCAATTCCCAATGCACCTCTTACCGGAATTCGTGCAAATCCAACACCGATATGGAAGCTCGATTATGTTATATGGATGTTTATCTGGAATACTTTCCTTCAGGCCGTCCTCTCTGGCATCATGTGGGGCCTCAACAGATATAACCGACCATCGTGGGCCACTGGTTTGTTTGTGGCATTGGCTTGTATTGTTGCTGCTTGCGGAGGGATCATGATTTTTATGGAAGGCAAAAAGGTTAAGAGCGTGGAGGGCGTTCCTGTGAGCGAAAAGGATCAAGAGCGATTGAAGAAGGATAGGGAAATGGGTATAGTGCACATCAACAACATCAAGGGCGCCATTCCCAAGGAGAAGAAAAACAAAACGAAAACGAAAGCAGCCAGTAAATCGCAAATAAAAAATGAGATTATAGGTAGGGAGGACCACTCGGCTGAGTTCAAAGGGGTTGTTCGATAGAGAAATTAATGGTGTAGTATTACTTATTGAGGTCTGGCAATCTTCAATAGAGTCTCGATCATATAATGTAATATAACATAAACAGCAATTGTTTTGCCACCTCCATAATACTCCACTGCCTATTTGCTGTGACCATCTTTTGGGACCGGCTGCTTAGATAAGCGACCCGCAGCGACCCGAAGTAGTCATCAATAGTGGTCGTAATATCCGGAAACGTATCCACAAACCTATCCACAAACCAGAGGTGCCTCCTAGGTACCCAAACTGGATACTAGCTCACGGGTTTACAAGATTTAAAAGAGAACTTCCAGATTCCTCGTACAAGTTCACAAGATAATATTCGGCCTGCGTCGTCCCAGGAAGCTCGTTCTTCATCTTTGAACCAGATAGTCGTTAACAAGGGAACGAACCACAACATGGCGCAGAAATATCTAATTCCGATGCTTGTTGCCATGATGCTCGTCACGGGAGTCTGCAATACGATTCTCACCAAATATCAGGTCTGTGGATGATCACATCTACAAGTACTGATTACATGTATTAACATAACCATAGGACCAACAATGTGTACGAGACTGCGACGATCCTGACCTAAAGAAGCGCCAGCACTTTGAGCAGCCCGTGCTGCAAACGCTTCAAATGTTTATCGGCGAATCGGGCTCCTGGATCTTCATTTGGGCCTTCGAATTATACCGCCGCTTCGGTGAGCGCCTCCAGTCACCACAAAGTCGGGGTTATGAGGCAGTCAATACCACAGATGACCATACAGGCGAGATCCCAGATACGAACGCTGACAGCACTCGATCCAGCGATCCTCTCAATCCAACAGTCAAGGTGTTGACCAAAAATGACGAGGAGAGATTACCGCTGAAAGGAGTTAAGGTGCTTTTGCTTGCGCTACCCGCGATATGTGACATATGCGGCACCACACTTATGAACGTTGGCCTTCTTTTTGTCGTGGCATCAATATATCAAATGACTCGAGGGGCGCTGGTTTTGTTTGTTGGTCTATTCAGCGTCGTCTTTTTGAAGCGACGGCTATATTTATATCAGTGGCTCGCTCTAGTACTGGTCGTCCTTGGTGTCGGAATCGTTGGATTGGCTGGTGCATTATACAAGGAGGATAGCAAGTCGTTGTCAGCAGGAGCCCTTTTACTCGTGAAAGAGGTGGTTGCCAGAACGAAAGATATTGCAAATAGTCCGGATGCTTTGCATACAATTGTTGGCATTTTCTTGATCGCGGCGGCACAGATATTCACGGCGACACAATTCGTCTTGGAAGAATTTATTTTGGAGAAGTATGCTTTGGAACCTTTGAAAGTCGTGGGCTGGGAAGGCTTTTTTGGATTCTTGGTGACGGCTTTGGGAATGATGGTGCTTCACCTTGCCATCGGAAGGACTGATGCTGGTCGATATGGCTATTTCGATGCAGTCGAAGGCTGGAGACAGCTTACCACTAATAGAGCGATTGGGGTTTCAAGTATATTGATAATGATTAGCATTGGGTGAGTGTATAAGTCTTTGGTGCTGGTACATCCGACTAATTGCTTCAGGGGCTTCAACTTCTTTGGGCTTTCTGTGACAAGGACAGTCTCTGCAACGTCCAGGTCGACCATTGATACCTGCCGAACATTGTTCATTTGGATGGTCTCACTAGGCCTCGGCTGGGAAACCTTCAAATGGTTACAAGTCGTGGGGTTTGCATTGCTTGTGTATGGCACTTTCCTTTTCAACGGAATTGTTCAACCACCAATGAGAAGCTGTGTCGTTTCTCGGGTTGAAGAGCTCCTCCCAGAGGAGCCAATAGAGCACATGTAAACGATTAGACTTAGATATCTACCATACATAGGCATGAGACGGGAAAGGCGTTACGGATCTTACCGGCAAATACAAGATTTGCACTTGCTGGGCCGTGTCCTATTTGATGCAGCTGTTTTGTCTTTCCGCGCGAAAACTTTCGAATGCATACAACCTTAGTACGTGGTCGCGGTACCTGGGAGCAAGCGACCTGCGCCCTTGTGAGCCTAGTGTCTGTGTGCTTCATATCGAGCAGCGCCGGGATGAATAGAAGAGAAAAGATGTGCAGCGGAAGTGCATGCCACCGTCATCGCAGCTGCCGCCAGAAACGGGCCGTTATCCTGTCCCGTTGGCTGAAGACTACTTGCGGACGGTTCCTGCTGAGCCTAATATGAAAATTCCTAGCAACCTCAAGGGTGTTTTCCCAGTCGCTTCACGCGCCAATCAATCCCTGACGCGACGGCTGGGATGAGAGGCGTGCGTGGTGCTTGGTGCTGTGGTGCTGACCACGCATCAGTGAGCCGTGTGAGCCTCGAGCGCCGCAAGTAAGAGGCTGCAGTCCATTACCAGTCACAACTCATCACCTGCAGCTGCGCAAAAGAAAAAGAGAGTCAGATGTCGTGAAGGGTAAGGTACGGTACGTACTCGTCGCTAGTTCAGTTGGGCTGGGGCAAAGTATGTAAGTGAGAGCGACTGCATCGCCCGATCCTCTTCTAATCCCCCTTCATCGTCCCCGATACGCCCTCTGATATGATATTCATGTTGAGCTGCAATAGCGCACGCGCTCCCCCTCCCACCCAACAGCAGCATATGTATATATATATAAAAAGTCGTAGTAAGAGTAAGTGGCGTTAGCACCCGGTGACGATGGTCCAACTGTCTAGCTGCCACGCAGGAGGATAGCCCCCTCCCCACCCCCAAAAAATGGATCGCCCACTGCTGTCATGGCTCACTCCCACTGTCGCTATTTACACCTAACGACTACCAGGACGACTTTTACTACTTATGTATCTGCCTCATCTAACCCCGTTCCATAACCTTCCTGCCCTGCGAGTCTCACTCCCCCCATCGCCCTCATCATCACTAATCTCACCCTCGCCTCGCCCTCACCCCTCTCTGCATATCCCTCTCGCTCCCAATAATATCTCCTCCATGCCCGCCCTGCTGTCTCTGTCCGAGCTTGCAGCCAATCATGTGGCTGGGTGAGGTCGCTAAACTAGAGAAAAGTAGTCGGCCCAGCAGGCATTATTCTATGGAGGCTGAGTGCTAACCTGCTCTTTTGGGCCTGCAAACTACTGCTGTCTTTGTGAGGTCTTTTTACCAGCATCGCATCGCATCGCATCGCATCATCATTTACACCTTCCCCACCGCCCATCCATATTTCCATCCTCTTTACCGCTTTATCCTATCCGCGCCTTAATCCTACCTATTCCTCCCACCCTCCCTCTTTCCCCCCCCGCTCCCCCGCGACCCTGCCCGGGTCACTCCGTCCTCACAACGTACATAGCCCTTGTTGACCTGACCGTATTTCTCCCCATCTACCGACTCGTCTCGTCCCCTCCGCCCTCAACTTGCCCGGAATCACGATAAGCCTATCCTTAATCAGCGCGAGGGTCAGAAGCGACACGGCTATCTCAGCGGCTTCGATGGCAGTCCAATGACTATGACTACAGTTGAGGCGCCGCACGCTTTCCAGAACGTTCAGAACGACGTCTATGATCCGGACGACGTTGGGCCCCAAGATAGTCCGCTGCTCAAACCACTCAAACCCAAGTTGCAACCCACTCCGAGCCCTCCCCCCGACGCGTCCGAGTCTGACGACGCCAAGCCGGTGCCATCGCAAGGGGATGCTGTGTTAATCGGTCTCCTTGGTGGCGGAAAGGCATTGGAGGTTGCTCGCACAGCAGCTACTGAACTCTTGGCGTCGGATGACGAGATGTCGGACGGATCAGAGAAGGGCGTGGAGGTGAGACCTGGCATAGCTAAGACGGGCAGTTCGCGCGACCTTGAAGCTCTGGCGGCAGGTGCTCTGAATGCGGTCAAGTTGAACGCTGCGAATGCCGCGACAACACCAACAGGATCGGCGGAACCACCACCCGTGGAGGTCCATGCTGTGCCCGGATTGAATGGACACGAGCAGAAGGTGCCAGTGGAAACGCTTCCAGCAATGAAGACAGAACCGCTGGAAGATGGAAAGCGTCATATGTCACCTAATATTTTCAACCCCCAGAGTGGTGATGAGCTAGCTCCTATTCAAGAACCATCGCCCAAGTCTGAAAAGACCAATGGCGTCACGCTGCCTTCTATCGCTCAACTAGGTCATCTCACGCAACTTGCAGATGCTGCTACCGCTACAGCAGACAAAGATCCTAATTCCGTGCATCGGCCATCGATCTCTCAATCTCCACCCGGGCCTCCACTCTTCCAAGTTGGTTCTGCTATTCATCCAGGAGCTCAAACATCACCACCAATATCGCCAAATGACAACTTCCGCCGAGAGCTTCCCTCCCCTGGGCGTGCCACTGTGACCGCGACAAGTCCGTACTTCTATAACAATCCCCGAAGGCCTTCCCTAGCATCCGAAGGACCACCATATCCTGCGGCGACCCCTCATGACTACAGCAGCAGTACAACAGAAACGCCCAGCACTGATCAGTCCGGCTCAACGCCGGGAGGTCTCCCCTCTACGATTGATCGCATGAGCATTGATGGCATTACAAATCCACAGATTGGAGGTTTCCAATGCACTTACCCCGGCTGCAGTGCGCAGCCCTTCCAGACTCAGTATTTACTCAACTCCCACGCAAATGTACATTCATCAAATCGGCCTCACTATTGTCCTGTCAAGGGTTGTCCTCGTGGTGAAGGAGGCAAGGGGTTCAAGAGGAAAAATGAGATGATTAGACATGGATTAGTCCATGAATCGCCGGGTTACGTATGTCCATATTGCGTGGATCGAGAACATAAATATCCAAGACCAGATAATTTACAAAGGTAAGACTCTCGGTATTCTTCGCGTGCTGCGCAGAATATTAGTCCCTCTGTTGTATATTCGCTAATGAGATCTAGGCATGTTAGAGTGCATCATGTCGACAAAGACAAGGATGATCCGCAGTTAAGGGAGGTCCTGGCGCAGAGACCGGAAGGGCCAAGCAGAGGTCGGCGGCGGCGTGGTGGGAACAATTAATGAAGATTATGTCCTAGGTCCATTGGCGGCGGCGTTCACCAGGATCTGTGTTGTGGGACGGTCGCGTGATGTGTCATGACAACAGGCGTTAAGAGCCGGGTATACCAGAACTATCTGCGTTACTGTACCACGGTATATTCCATCTTTTATTGGCCAGATCCGATTCACTGTGTAAATTCTTTTATGGCAGACAAGGCGCGCATAGCACGCAAGCATGCTTTCATGTTCATAATTTACAATTCTGCTATAATAAGCAACGTCTTCACTCACTATCAAAGACAGGTGAAGAATGAGTAGCTGCAAAGGGTATGACGATTGGAAACTTATGATGTTTCAATCATCACCAATCCCCCAAGTGCCTACTTCAATTGGGGCCTCGCTTAAAACCTCTACTTCAATTTCATCAATTAACTTACTCCCTCCAAACCTCTCTACCACAAGCCAGAGAGCTTCATGGCTCCCAATTTGCGGACCAACGTCAACATCTCCAATCCTGACGCCCGTGGGTGCATCATTGAACTCCCCCTCACATGAAGAGGCAAGGATGATCTTGCTAGGTCCTTGACCCTGTTCCAAAACCAATCTCAATGGTGATTTTGCTCTTGAATAAGAATGAGGGGCAACTCCACTATGACGAGCTATGGCCTTGATGCTGGTCAAACGAGATACCAAGACTGGGGCTAGCATCCTGTCGACTCCGTCACGCATAACAACAGTAGGTAGCGGGAAACTAAGGCGCCCTGCGGCTTCGCCTGCAATGGGTCTCACTTCGCACGGAACCATAGACTCAATTCGTAACGTGAAAGCCCCTGTTTGGCCTTGTTCAAAAGTAGAGCAGATGATCGTGTATGTTCCCGCGAGCACGTTGGAGACTTCAGCCACTGCAAAACCACGCCTATACTCGCCAGATTCACAAAGTATATCCCGTGCGGTGACAGCCATTACTCGTGCTCCGCCGGCCCATACCATCTCCACATGGACAGGCAGCTCGGGCTGGTTCGTTTCTAATAGTAAGAAAATATCCGTGGTCGACGTTACAGATATTCGAAATTGTGGATTAGCTGAGTAGGAGGGCGAGGTGGCGTTCCCGCCCGCTGTACGCAAGGTCCACGCTCCAGGGAGAGATTTGTGGTATGGATACAGATCCGATGCATGATCGATACTGACCGGATCCCTGGAGTAGGCGGAGAGTGTAAATGAATATTTGGGCAACGGCAGATCCTGCTGGGCGATAACAAGTGTATAACATGTCATCGCCGGCATATTGAGACGGATCAGTGTCTGTGGAGAGTCCACAAATGGCCCACGAAGAATGGTATCGCTCAAGTGAACTCTCTTGCCATTAGCATCACAAACATACAGACTGATGAATCCAAGTGGGCTTCTGGCAGCTTTCTCGTGTGTTGAGCTGCTGAGAACATCACGTTCTTCAGTGCTGAAGTGCCGACTGAGCAACACCCATACTGGACCTCCCTCTACAGAACTTATCGAATACTGTGGATTATACGTAAAACAGGCCGGAGATACAGAATTGCAAATGGTCCAAGAAAAGTGATGGTCTTGACGAAACCGAAATAGACCAGGATTCCAGTTCAAATAAAGTGATTCAAAGTTCCGTAAAATTTCACTAAAGGCTATCCAGAACGTACCCGGAGAAAGACTCGACTTTTCGGTTGGATGAGCCCCATCTTCGTCCGTCCCAAACTCAGCCGGCCTCTCATTCCATGCCGTTGTAGAGGTAGCTCCTTTCCAGGTAGTCCCGTCGCACCAAGGATTTTTCACTAACATTAGTTGCTGGCCATTGGATTCTTTCATATCCAGGACAGCATAGTCGTGCTTACCAGCTAGACCAAGGCCTTCTTCCTCTAAGCGGCTCAGGTGGCCAGTCCCAAGGCTGGGTATCACATCTCCAAAGCTGTATGATTTAAAAATCCGGCTCCAGAGTTGTTGAGGATCTACATCGTCACTTTGGGGGATATTTAGCGATGAAACGTAAAGAATCAAGAATATATGCATACCTCTGCAGGAAAATTTGCTCTGGAATCCATCCTGTCAGTGCCCAAAGATCTGTCCCCGAGTTGCTCCCTGGGAAGTCGTAACCGCCGTGCATCTTGAGATACGCCTTCTCAAGTAGAGCAGGCCATAACAGGCCAGGGTTATGACGATCAACGACGTGAAGTGTACGGATAGATTTAGAATACGGAAGGCGATCGTCAATTACAACTTTACGTGAACAGCCATTAAAATGAAGACGGAAGACGTATCTCCCGCTTCTGGAGATCATTGGTCTATTAGCCTCCTTGTCGTAGGGATAAAATATTGTACACAGCAGCTTGATAGACATTTCAGTATTATTCGTGAAGGTCTAGCTGGACACTTACCTTTTCAAAGCTTTGCCCGGGTCGTGCAACGGCGGCACAAAGACTAGCTACAACGGAACAATCGGCAGTTACGTCTTGGACAAGATCAATATTGCTCGTGGCAGTCATGTTGGGCTCGAAATTGGTTTCTGGCAGGCCTCCGGCAACGCTACGATCACGAAAGACTTCATGTGGCCTTCTCCATCCAGCAAAGTACTTCTGCTGGGATGTCGAAAGCTTTAATTTAGGGGAATCTCTGTAAAGGTCAATAAAATGGAGGTTACCCATGAGAATAGACAAACCATACAGGAAAGACCCACTGCAGCCAGTATCTTGGAACAATTCCTCCTCTGGTTCAGATGTCCAGGGAGAAAATACAAAGCCATGCAACTTCGAACTCTCCAGAAGTATGATCTGTTCGCGAGTGGGAAGAGCCCGATTTGAGAATGGTGCATTCATATCATGGCTTGTTCGTGCTTCGATCTTCTGTTTTAATGGAAGATCCCAATTTTCGGCTTGCTTGATTTCCTCAGCTCTAGCAAGTACTTTCATACACTTTGATTTGAGTCTCTCTCTTTCAGACCCGGTGCTTGCCAGCTTTATAGCCTTCATGTACATCTCTGCTGCCACTATGGCATTCTTCAAAGCTTCATCTTTAGACGATGAATAGGGAATGCGTTCTTCAGCTTCCTATCCACATTCAGTCCTGCTGCATCATACATAGGAGCATCATTACTAACTCGCGCCTTCACCTCCATTATTATTAAGCACCGATGAAAGATCTAAACTTCATTGCATTGCTGTAAGACTATCCACTTTTCCACAAAGGTAACTCCGAGATTCACTGTTATATGGGACAATATGGTATGCAAGGTATCTTGACATTCGAGCACATGCGAAACGACGGGGAAAAAATCCTTACGAAATAGGCATCAAGACATAAGCCGATAATGGCACAAACGCGCCGAGGTTCAACAGTTCCGCACGTCATACTGTCCGAACAACCGACCAGAACAAGCACGATGTGGAATCCCTCATCAGTCGCAGATTTTTATTTCACATATGATTTCTGCATCTTTATCAAGTCTCCGATTAATTGTTCTTTCACCACCGTCATTCCTCATGAGAGACGAGACTTAACCATTACTCCTTTCACAGTCTCCGAGGTCTTTTTCGACTACCTAGACTACCTCGGCTACCCCGGTCACAGGCTGTTTAAAAGCTGAGATTTGTTGAAAGTTGAGAAGAGATTATCCTTGTGCTAGCCAGGCCATGGCTGGACTATCAAAGGAGGCGCCAATTCCCCCTTGGGGACTCGCTGTCGCCGGCGCTACCGGTGCGGTCTTAGCCAACACGATTGTATACCCTCTAGACATGTACATACTTCCTATTCTTATGTCTTGTTATTCGCTTTGTTTCGCTCAATTCGATCAATTTACAGCTTGTCCAGACTGCTAATCTTATATAATCGCAGCGTCAAAACACGTCTCCAAGTACAAGTAAAGCGGAAACCAACGGACGCAGTATCAACAGGTGTTGACGATGTCCATTATGACTCAACATGGGATGCCATATCAAAGATCGTCGCTGATGAAGGGATAATCGGACTCTATGCAGGCATTCAAGGATCCTTGATCGGCGTAGCTTCGACGAATTTTGCATATTTCTACTGGTATTCGGTTGTCCGAACGCTGTACATGGCGTCCAAAACGTTGCCAAAACCTCCAAGTACCTTGGCAGAGCTATCCCTTGGCGCTGTTGCTGGGGCTTTAGCCCAAGTTTTCACGATCCCGGTGGCAGTCATAACAACTCGTCAGCAAACTCAGGGAAAGTTTGAGCGGAAAGGTCTCATCGAAACTGGCAGAGATGTTGTCAACAGCGAAGATGGATGGACTGGCCTTTGGAGAGGTTTAAAGGCCAGCTTAATCCTAGTCGTCAATCCAGCCATCACGTATGGAGCTTATCAGCGGCTGAAGGATGTCATGTTCCCTGGAAAAACTAATCTACGACCGTGGGAAGCTTTTCGTATGTACTTATCTTGCTGATATAGTCGTCAAGTGCTGATTTTTCCAAAGTTCTAGGTGCTATCTCGAAGTCCCTGGCGACCATTGCAACTCAGCCACTCATTGTTGCTAAGGTTGGATTGCAATCAAAGCCTCCGCCATCTAGGAATGGCAAACCATTCAAAAGCTTCATTGAAGTTATGCAATTCATTGTTCACAATGAGGGTCTCCTAGGACTTTTTAAGGGCATAGCCCCGCAAATCACCAAAGGCTTACTCGTCCAAGGCCTTCTCATGATGACTAAAGAGCGGTACGTTTAACAACAGTTATCACTGAAGGTCCGAGATATTAATTGTTTATAGCATGGAGCTCCTCTTTATCATCCTCTTTCGCTACCTCCGCAAGATCAGGGCTCAACAGCTCCAAAAAGCTGCTGAAATTGCAGCATCAAAGGCAAAGATGGCCATACCCATGACAGTGAAATAAATGCCTAGCATTATAATTGCGTGTACATATTTAATGCTTGCCTTTTTGAGGGACGGAGTTTTTCATTTGAGAACCATACTTAGATGTATTCGCTCAACGCGCTTTGTGCAGAAAATTTCACGGTTATAAAACAGAAATAATTACTTCCTGGTATTTGGTGAGACTATGAAATAGCCTTTCATCTGTTTTAAACTTGGATTTGTCACGTGATTGTGAAGTTACCATGATACCTAGGGTAAGCGATGCCCACAACATCGAACTAAGAGCAAAACTGAGAACAATTTCGAAGAAAATTCCGATCGGCCACTGACTCTCAACAGCAGTCAAAATGGCGAGTATGTATTTGGAGATATCTTTCGCTTGTACAATACTGACAGATGACCAATAGAATCGAAGAACTCGTCTCAGCACAATCAGTCGAAGAAGGCTCATCGCAATGGGTAAATTACTTTCATTTCGTGGAACCTTTTGTCTTGAGATGTTGGTTCTCAGCTACGAACCAGCGATTGACTTGAATCTGTCGCTAACACTGTTCTATGAATCAGGATCAAGAAACCCAAAACTTCCAGATACCCGTCTCTCAATGGCACAGACCCGAAATTCCGGCGAAACCACAGACACGCTCTGCACGGAACAATGAAAGCCTTGGTATATTACTTATTTCCAAAGCCCTAGAGACTCGCTGACATATCTGGACGTTGCAGAAGGAGTTGAAGGAGGGAAAGCGGGAAACAGCATAGACAGCTCAAGGTGGACTTTCTTTCCTACGGGTGTTTGCTGGTTGCTCTGTTTGCAAACATTCAAGGTCTCAACGATCAATTCAGCATCTGGTTCATTCGGTTTGAACTCGCTTCGATAGTCTAGAAGCGCATGAATTCACACGAATCATCCCAGCTCTATAGCTTATATTCGACTGAGCGATGGCTTTATTTTTTTGTCTTCCACATGAGCAGAGTCCGTAAGGGATACCACAGGCATTTGTGTGTACAGCGTTTCGAGCTTCTCAATGCTCATTCTGCTGAAGGATTATATCTTTTCGTGCCAAGATCATTCACAAGTCCCTTTCATTACCAAACAACTTTTCTCCATTCCGACGAGGAAAGGTGCATGAAGATCGGGGCACATATCCAGCTGTCCACCACTCATGGTCGACCGCATATCCTCTCTCATATGCCTGCGGTGCTGAAAATTCTTTACCAAACCACAAGGAGCTACAGACCATTTCTACATAAGAAACTATAGCTGAACTGGAGATCATCGCGTTGACTATTCGATCTACTTCCTTCAGCTCCTCCCCTACTGCCATGCCTTGCTGCCAAAGTCCCTGTTTAATTTACCTCACTTCAAGACGACTTAAGGAGAAAATTGACACAGATCGTAAAACTTTTTCCTTCCGAAATCGAAAGAACTGCAGGTATGGGATACGTAGTGTCTAACGAAACACAGCGCTTGTTAATTGTAAGAATGTAGAGGATTAAGAATATCTGAGTATCGAATTAGCAGGGCGAGAAATTGCATAAGCAGTAACAAGATATATGCTTCTTCACAAAGGGAAAATAGTATGTGAAGTATTCGCACAGACAAAGCGCCTAAAAGCGGACCCGTGCGTCTCTGCCTTCGGCATTCTCAGCCGTCAGGTAGCGTTGCAAGCTGTGAATCGCTGAACATAACAACAATCGAGGAAAGCCTTTGAATCACTTTTGGATCGATATCACCCAACTTGACCGCTGGACAGGCTGGAGAACAAGTCTTGGGCGTAATTTTCTGAAGTGGGTGCCGGCCCGTATTCGTCGGAGGCGAATGTTTGCGCGATATGTGAGAGCTGACTTTGTATATAGCAATTGTGAAAGTATTACTCCTTTGAGGTCAGCAGGTACTGCAGGAGCTGCTCCTAAAATCCTTCGATACTCGATCTCTTCAAACTTCCAACTTTACATTCGCTGTAGGTAACTGGTGCATCAACCTTTGTGAGTGACGTCTGCTTGGATCGCATAATCCAGCATCCTTAAGATTATCTCGAAACATCCACCGCCTCCTCACGAGCCATCGAGTGGCTGAAGCTTCGCGGCGATCCTCCTCAGACACTAGTTTGTGTATCGACGTGGGATCACGCCTGAGATTTGGCCAAGGACGTTTCAAAGTCTTGACACCCTAAGATCAAGTCCTAATTCCTAGCTCCTACACGACATCACCCACCCACAGTTTTCTTTTGCGACATGATCAATATGTCTGCAAATCACATAATTGGTAATAGAAACAGTACACCTGAGTCAAATAGTACATCTTCTCTTCGACCTCCATCTTCTCGCACTATAGGCGCCGGTCACCATCTTCGGGCATCCGCAGATATGGCTGCATTTCCAGTTTCTTCGTCAGCGAGTAGAATCAGACCGTCTTCCGACTTTTATGGTCAATCAAATCAAGGGCAAGGGCAAGGGGCTTCAGAGACTGACGCATCGGACAAGATTACACAGCAGTGGATCGCTGATATTGACCAGTATGAGACGACGTTGGAGGAAATGGCAGCTGCAACGCTCGACCAAGATTTCAAGGACGAGCTCAGCGCCATTGAACAATGGTTCCGAGTGCTGAGTGAAGCTGAGAGAACTGCTGCTCTATATGCGCTCCTTCAGCAGACCACTCAGGTGCAAATTCGTTTCTTCATCCAAGTATTGCAACAGATGGGGAAGAGCCACCCCATGTCCGGTGTCCTATCACCTGCGAATTTTGATAAAGGTGAGTCTCCGATAGATAAGTGTATATGAAGCTACTAACTTAGCACTCAGATCCAATGTCGAATCGTTTGAGCGATGCAATGAGTAAATTAGGTGCTGAAGGATCTAGGAATTCTCTTTCTCGGCCGTCCGCCACGCCGTCAACTAAAAGACATTCAGGTCTGGACCAATCCAAAATCAATGCGATGTTTCCGGACGCTGCGGCTGCTATTGCTACGGAAAAGGCCAAGTTTACACAGCAGACTGGCAATCCGCCGTCCTCGAACCGGAACAGTGCGGCCTATGATGCCCGGTCCTCTCTTGCAGCCCCTACCATAACCACACAGAGCGATAATAACACTGAAAACAATGGACAGCCACCAACTTCGCCTTGGGGCTCTCGTGGCGCTGACCAGTCTTCTTCAAGGCCCAAATCATCATCTGGTCTTCCACCCATGGGTCAGTTCATGCAACCACCCCCTTCTGCAGGTCTCCGATCTCCTCGGGTTCAGAATCCCGGATCTTCCAATCTGCAGAGTACAACAATCACGGTCCCTGATCTCCAAAGTTCCGAGCTGCCTTTACTTTCGCCCTACAATGCTGGAAATGGGAACTGGGCATCTATGGTTAATACGCCAATGGTTCCCTCTTTCAATACCGCGGGTAGCACTACTCAAGCTGATATGGTTGCAAACGCGACCGCTATGAAGCTAGCTGCGCTTTCGACTGTCAACAATCGATTTGCTTTAGACGACGTTCGCAAGTACCGTCGAGCAAGATCAAATGATGGTCATGGTTCTAACAATCAGGGTCCTCTTTCACCGGGTATGCCCGGTGGAAATATGCCAAGTGCTAATGTGGTTATGATCAATGAGCATGGACAAATCCTGAATAGGGAGCAGGTCCTTGCACTTCAAGTTCAACAGCAAAGTTCTGCGTTTGGAGGAGGTCGATCTCGACCAAGCTCTCCAGGTCTTGCGATGCATGCTGGCGGATTCGGACAAATCGGATTTTCTTCTCCACAAAATAACGGCTTCTTGACTGCGTATGATGGTTCTTCACCCTTGCTTAATAATGGCATGGCCAATCTCAATCTCGGCCAATTCGGGATGGGAGGAGGTCATGAAGGCTATTTGTCTGATCACTCTGACATGGTCAGAGGTAGATCCCCACGTGGCCGAAGAGGAAGCTCTAAACCTCCTGAGGATCCTACAGACCCAAGTCTTCTACAGGATATCCCCAGCTGGTTGAGAAGCTTAAGGCTACATAAATATACCGATAATCTTAAGGACATGAACTGGACAGAGCTTGTTGAACTCGATGAAGAAGCTTTGGAAGCTAGAGGTGTCAATGCCCTTGGCGCAAGGAGAAAGATGCTAAAAGTGTTTGAGCAAGTTAAAGGTTTGTCTCATGGTCCAGTATCTGCAGCTGCAAGCATAAGCTAACAGTGAAGCAGAAGCGAAAGCTGAAGGTAAACTCGCATGAATCAGGCTAAATATGTAGCAAATTTCGGTCTCACAGGTCAAGCGCTGTCGGCCCCTTAATTGGCAGGAATTGATTGTCCAATTTGTTCATTTTGACGAAGGGTTCCTGTAAGCTTACTGAACTTAAGCGGTCAACTGTTGGCTACCTTTTGATGATTCCATAATAAATATATGAAACAGTGTGGTGAATCCCGACGGGTTTTACTGTGGAGAAGTAGTGTAGATATTTATGAAGGAATTCTAATGCTCAATACAATACTTCCGTGCTATATCGTAAGTTCCCAACCAAAACATGCCATACAACTTCGTGAAAGTAACGCTGTAGGAGCGCGCTCAATCTTGAACAAGCACGTCAGCGCGCTATGGCGGGGAATTGGCGCTAAGATAAGATAAAGCATTTCCGATTGTAGCCAAACCTAATTTCTTCTCAGGTTTCTCTCACTTACACCTCTTCACCTATAACATATGGGCCAAGGAGGTCTCTTTGTCCTAGAATTGTCATGAGAATGAGTAGGAATGAACCTCGAACAGCGGTCTGACCCTCGCTTGGTTGGCTTTAATTATAGTCACTACCCAGAGCTTGACCATTCACCTGCCTTTGCCTGGTGCGGCCAACAGGGAACGGAAAACGGATCCCACCATGTGTCAAGCGATAGAGAAAGTGTTCAGACAAGACAGCTTTCATATGAGGAAGATGACTTCAATGTATCGGAGGACCAGAGGAGCATGACGAGGTAGAGCAATCCCATTCTCGAGCTACCAATTACGTATATTGATTTGATGCAGAGAAGACGCAGAGTTATCTGATACTGACCCTGACTATATGAGAGTCCAGTTTGATATAGCAAGCCTGGTAGACTCTCTTGGCAAGCCCAACGCGCAGCGCGTGGATTTTGGCAACTACGAAGAGATATACGATCTTGGTGAGATACGTGGTGGGGGCCGAGGTCGAGGTCGAGGTCGAGGTCGAGGTCGTCCACGAGGTCTCCCACGAGGCCGTCCCCGAAGTCGTGCTCGAGGTCGCCCGCGAGGTCGGAGCGGTCCCAGAGGTCCGCGAAAGGCCGCAGAACCAACTGGTGATATCAGATTTCGTCTGAGCAAAGCGTCACAAGCTTTTATTGATGAAAATTACGACGAAGCTATGGAGATCGTCTCGGATGTGATTCGGATCAACGCTGAAACCTACGAAGCCTGGACACTATTGGCTTCGATTTTCAGAGAGCTTGGAGACGTTGAGAAGACTTTGACAGCTCTGATGTGTGCAGCTCACTTAAGGCCTAAGGATGTTACTGGCTGGCTAAGTTGCGCTCGGTTTGCACTCGAGGAGACTGGCCAACTTAGAAAAAAATTCCTTACTACTGCAAAATTATGCTACCAGTCAGCCATTCGCGCGGACCCTAAGAACGACATTGAGGCCCGGTGCGGAAAAGCTACGGTGCTTCGCGAGCTAGGAAACACTTCCTCCGCCATATCGGAATACAAACGGGTGTTGAATCAAAAGCCACATGATACCACAATTCTACGACTTCTAGCTGAACTCTATATTGACCAGGACAACATTGAAGCTGCAATGGATCTCTACCATAAGGCAATATCCTTTTATAAGGCATCAGATGTATTGGCCGGACAACTTTTCGGGTGGTCAGATATCAACATTTACGTGGAACTATACGCTTATCTCGGCCAATATGATGTTGCAATAAGAGAACTTAAGTCACTATCACGGTGGATTTTGGGCCGTCACGAAGATTCGTGGTGGGATAATGTCATTGATGATGATCGCGAATGGGATGCAGATGATACACGTCGCATGCAGATCCAGGAATACGCCCCGAGCCGCTTTGGTTCTCAGCTCTATGGTGAGGGCTTACCTTTGGAGCTTCGTGTAAAGCTTGGATTGTATCGTCTTCAACTCAGAGACTATGATGAAGCCATGGTATGTTTTCCATGCAGTGTGGAGTTGGCCAGCATGTCTGTCTTCTGACATCATTATAGGCGCATTTCTGCTGGCTAGGACCCGAAAATTTGTCTCACGAATGCCAAGCTATTGACTATCCTGACCTTTTCCGTACGGCCGCGGATAGCTTGCAAGATTTCGGCTTCCATCAGCAAGCTCTCACCTTCTATCAGGCATTGCATAGAACTAGGGAGCAGACGGACCCATCGTTATACCTAAGAATGGGGAAATGTTATTTAGCCCAGAAGCTAAACACGCAAGCTGAAGAATTCTTCCAGCTGGCAATTCAACTTGACGAAAACAGTATTGAAGCTCGCGTACAGCTTGCTAAGATGTATGAGGATCTCAATGAACAGGAACAGGCCTTCATCTACGTAAGTGAGATTATGAAGATCCGAAGAACTCGTGATTCAGAGCAACGACAACAACCAAGAGCGGGAGATCTCGGCAACAATGACGATTTCTATATACCAACAAAAATGAAGCGGAAAAAATACTACACCTCTCGACGATTAGTTGATCCAACAGAACGACAGAGACAGGAATCCTTAAGAGCTGAGCGTTTGCAAGAGCAATTTTCGGTGATGCAGTTGGAGCAAAGCGGCATGCGAGCTGGACAAGAAGGCCCTACACTTGCTTGGATGGAGGCAGCCCAAGATCTAATCGAAGATTTCCGAAGTTTCAAGACGTTTTATCCCTGGGACAAATACGTTCATTTTCTTGGCTACCCAGATGCCGCGCAACCACAAGCGCAGACCGGTGCGACTCCCCTTGATGCGGATCTTGCGGCAATGGCAGATCGTCTTTCACATAGTATTTAGCCCCTATCATCCCCACGTATGTATCGTGGGTACTAACTCATCTAGAACTTGGTTCAAACACCGAAAGCCAAAGTAAGGCAGCTGTGGAGATTCCAGAAAACTATCGTGGCATATCATTCGCGTCCTGGCTTGATATCTTTTTGGAGTATGCCCTGTGCCTAGTCAAGGTTGGTAGGCCCCGCGAGTCGTATGAAATTTGCGAGGCGGCAAAGGATGCAATCGTCTTCTATCATTCTCGCGACGACATGTTCTTGATCCATATCTGCTGGTGCAGTAAGTTGCCCCAACACCATCCCTGATGCCCACTAACCTTCTTCACTTTGTTAGCTTGTGCACTTCTCGCCAATGACGAACAAACCTGCGTCTCCACATGTCGATTCTTTACAAGGGACTATCAGTTTACTACAGACACGTACAGGATGTTTGCCGCCCTGACTAGACTATGCCAGTCCCCGATATCTTGGTATTGTTCCGGACCTACCCAGAAGTATATACTTAGACAGATCAAAGCTATGGATTACGCCTTAGTTGATGAAGAATCTCGGCGCAAGTTTTTTACTGAAAAGGGTTCTTATTCGGCCCAGGATGACCAAGGCCACCTACTTATTAATAATGACATGGATGTCGCCTTACTCATGCTCTATGGGCACATACTATATGCTGGTACAAGTTACCCATACGCACTTAGTACGTCTAGAACTATCTTCTTTCCAGCCCAACAAGATCCCTGCTTATTATAGTCTAGATTATTTCTTCAGAGCGTATGCGCTAGATCCCGAAAATCCCATGATCAATTTGAGCATAGGCCTTGGCTACGTTCACTACGGTCTAAAGCGTCAATCTGAGAATCGACAGTTCCATCTCATGCAGGGTCTCGGTTTCCTCTTTCGCTATTATGAGTCTCGCCAAATCTCACAAAGAATCGATGAGCGACAAGAGGCACATTACAATATTGCAAGGGCCTACCATATGCTAGGTCTTGCACATCTTGCCTTACCCTATTATTTTAAGGTCCTGGACGAGGTTCAAGGCTTGGTTGTTACAAGGGAAGATCTTGTCCGTGATGCGGCTTACAACCTGCAAAACATTTACGCGATGGGCGGCAACCTTGAGATGGCAAAGTATGTTACTGCAAATTGGCTTGTGGCTTAGAGCATAGAGAGGTATTTCTTACATGTATGTGCCTTTTGCATTGACACCATCACCAAAAGGAAAAGTCATTCTATGTACTACCCGTGGGTCCACCACCACGAGGAACGAGTGGTGGGTAAAAGCGGGTTTTCCCATTCTCGCCACCCACTACACCGATACATACTCTATAGTTTTACAATACAAATACAATAGAATTCACTGATGTTTACATTTGTTCTGTGTTTAAAATGTAAGGCAATTCTCCTGCTCTGCAAAAAGATCCCGTATAGTCCCCAAAGGCAAAACCCTGGAGTTCTAGGTCAATATCCTTATTTTGAGATTTATCAAAAATGATCAGATTCCAGGTCTCCTGTGGGTCTATGGCGTCCCTGCTTGGTCGTGATCTGTACCTAAAGGCACTGCTCCCTTAGGGGGCCTAGCCCTACCCAGCTTAGCCACTAACCCTAACCGCGTGGGTTGTTAAGTTAATACTAATTTCAAGGGTGGACTGTGTTTAGTAATTGTTGGACTGGATTTAACAACGCCCTTATTTTTAGGCTGAACTTATGAACTGCAGCAATAACTAGAATAGAGATACCGAATGTGATAATTCCTGCATTGGTAAGACTGTTGTGTAGTCGTATGCTGCAGCCTAGTC
>Ga0335074_10003600_pt1 | contig 21216 bp, 20 predicted proteins | sample Lox_Sample_23_FD_206715 | JGI IMG/M metagenome (GOLD analysis project Ga0335074, IMG submission 206715) | Soil microbial communities from Loxahatchee National Wildlife Refuge, Florida, United States - Lox_Sample_2.3 | ecosystem: Environmental > Terrestrial > Soil > Wetlands | place: USA... | reverse complement strand
AGGAGATCTATTGCGCGCGCAAGAGCTCTCTCGTCCTGCCGGTGGAGGGAGCGCCACTCGTATTCTCCACGGGCTACGCGCACGACCTGCACCTCAGCCTGACGGGCAGCAACGGCAAGACCATCGAGCTGCCTGCCACCGCCGATGCCGAGCAGGGCGGCTTCGTGGTCGACACTTCCGGCGTGGGCGCGAAAAGTCTCGGCAACATCGTCCAGGGTACGCTCGAGGGATACTGGGGCTTCGAGCCCTTCGCCGGACCGGCCTTCCGGCTGGTCAACGCGCGCGCACAGTCCTGGCGGCTGGCCGCCGCGGAGGGCGCGGCGATCGTCGGCCGTGAGAACACCATTCATCTGCAGGCGAGCAGCGTGAGCTGCATCGATCAGATCATGGTGCGCGACCCGGCAGGCAAGGAGCTCGACGCCGAATGGAAGGCCGTGCATCCGGATGAGGTGGAAGTGAAGCTGCCGCTACAGGCGGCTCAGCCCGGGCAGCTGACTCTTCTGGTCAAACAGTACGGCGCGAGCCCGCCCGAAACCGTGCCCCTGCAAGCCTTCGCGGAGGCCGCTCATCTCGATGGCTTCACGTTGCACGCGGGCGACAGTCAGGGCGTACTCACGGGAAGTCGTCTGGATGAGGTATCAGGGCTCGCCGTGGCCGGCGTGGCGTTCGTCCCGGGAGCGCTCGCGAGCAGCCAGGGAGTCGACCAGCTCACCCTGACCGCGCAGGACGCGGCGGCCGCCGCTGCTCTGAAGCCGGGGGACGCCGAGCTGGCGAAAGTCAGATTGAAGGACGGCAGGGTGCTCGACCTCGAGGCGCTGATCGCCGCGCCTCGCCCGACCGTTGCGCTCATCGGCAAGAGCGTGGAGCCCTCATTCTCGAATTCCGGCAGCCACATTCAACTGGCGAACGACGACGAGTTACCCCAGCGTGCGCAATTGACGTTCTCCGTGCGCGCGAAATCGCCTTCTGAGTTCGGTCGCGACGAGATGCTGCAGATAGCAACCGCGGACGGCTCGTACTCGACGACCCTCAGCCTTGCCAACGGCGGGATCACGCTCGAGAACCGCGCGGTCGCGATAGCGACCCTCGATCCCGCCCAGGCGTTCGGGCCCTCGGCTTTCGGACCGCTGCAGTTTCGCGTGGTGGTCGGGGGCGTCACCGGCGACTGGCAGCCGCTTGCGACCCTGGTGCGCCTGCCCAAGCTGCACGAGCTCGTGTGTCCCGCGACGAGGGAGCTCGCATGCAAGCTCTCGGGCAGCGACCTCTTCCTGGTCGACTCGATCTCCATCGATCCGCGCTTCGAGCATCCGGTCCAGGTCCCCGATGGCTTTCCGGGCTATGACCTGCCCGTACCGCACCCGAAGCACGGCCAACTCTTCGTGAAGCTGCGCGATGACCCCGGCGTCGTCAACCTGGCGTCGGTCGATACGCGCGAGTTGCCGCCGAGCCAGCAGGAGGAGGAGCGTGCGAGCGTCCGGCACGCCGCCGCAACCCCGCCGGCCGGCGCGCCGCCGAAACCAACACCAGCGCCGCCCAATCTCAGCTGACAATGTCGCCTGGAGCGACATTGGACGACGCGCAGCGTCGGCCCCGGAGGGGTGAGGCCCCGGGATGGGTCGAGCACAATGTCGCCTGGAGCGACATTGGCCGGGCGATGCTCCGAACATGCGCAGATTCTCGGTCTCGCTCTTGCTCGCCGCAGCCGTCGCGACATCCGGCCACCCGGCGCACGCCGGCACCTTCGACGTGCGCCCCGAGCAAGCCGTGCTCCGCCGCCTGCTGCCTCACCAGGCGGGGCAATTCGAGCTCGGCACGCTCCCTGCGGTGGGCGGCGGTGAGCGGTTCCGCGTCTCGAGCGCGAATGGTCACATCGCGGTCGACGGCAGCACGCCGAGCGCGCTGCTTTTCGGGCTGAACTGGTACCTCAAATACGTCGCCCATGTGCAGATCTCGCCGAATGGAGATCGCGTGGGCCGCGAGGCTTTTCCATTGCCTCGAGCCGTGATCGAGCGCAGTACGCCCTATGCGTACCGTCTCGCTCTGAACGAGAACGTCGACGGCTACTCCGCGCCTTACTGGAGCTGGCCGAGGTGGCAGCGGGAAATCGACGTGCTGGCGCTCTCCGGGATCAACGCCGTGCTGGTCGAGCGGGGCACGGACGGCGTCCTCTACCGCACATTCCGCGACTTCGGCTACTCCGATGCCGCGATCCGCCGCTGGATCGCCGCGCCCGCGCATCAGAACTGGCAGCTGATGGGCAATCTTTGCTGCTATGGCGGGCCGCTCAGCCGCGCGCTGCTGAAAAAGCGCCTCATTTCCGCGCAGAAGATAGTGGCGCGCCTGCGCGAGCTCGGTATCACGCCGGTCCTGCCGGGCTACTACGGCATAGTGCCCGCTGATTTCCAGCGGCGCTTTCCCACCTCTCACGTCGTGCCGCAGGGAGAGTGGGCCGGGTTCACGCGACCGGGCTGGCTCGACCCGCGCGACCCGATGTTCGTGCGGCTGGCGGCCACCTTCTATCGGCATCAGCGCGAGCTCCTGGGCGATAGCGGCATTTATGACATGGAGGTTTTCCAGGAAGGTGGCCAGGCAGGCGATGTGCCGGTGGCGAAAGCCGCGCGGGCCGTGCAACGGGCCCTGCTGGCCGCCCATCCGGGCGCGAGCTGGATGATGCTCGCCTGGCAGGGAAATCCCCGGCAGGAACTGCTCGCCGGCGTCGATCGCCGGCATCTGTTGATCATCGATATCGACCACTCGCGGGTACCACGCGAGCACCGCGAGAAGGATTTCCATGACGCGCCGTTTCTCTTCGGCGGCCTATGGGAGTTCGGCGGACGCACGACCCTCGGCGCCGACGTCCGTGATCTCACCGCTCGACTGCAGCGCGTCGGCCGCATGAACCGCAACATGGCCGGCACGGCCGTCTTCACCGAAGGCATGGGCACCAATCCGTTCATGTTCGATCTCTTCACCGAGATGGCGTGGCGCGAACAGCCCGTGGACATCGAGGCGTGGACCAGGGCATATGTTCTGCGCCGCTACGGTGCGGCCGATCCGCACGCGCTGGCCGCATGGGGCGTGTTGATACACACCGCCTACGACATCCGTGTCGATCAGGTCGTCTTCAACAGCGAGCGGGACGCGGCGCAGGAGTCGTTGTTCGACGCCCAGCCCGGGCTGACAGTCAATCGCGCATCCAACTGGTCTCCGGAGGACATTCGCTACAGCGCCGCGGCATTCGAGCGCGCGTTGCCGCAGATGTTGCAGGTGGCGCCGGCGCTGCGCGCGAGCGAGACCTATCGCTACGATCTCGTGGACATCGCGCGCCAGACACTCGCTAACGAAAGCCGCCTGCTGCTGCCGCGGATCAAGGGCGCCTACGGAGATCGGGATCGCCGGCATTTCCAGGCGCTCACGCAGTGCTGGCTCGGTCTGATGGACCTTCAGGACCGGTTGCTCGCCACCGACCGGTTCTTTCTGCTCGGCGGCTGGCTGGCCCAGGTACCGCCCTGGGCATCCTCGCCCGCAGAGCGGGCGCGTCTCGAGCTCGATGCGCGCTCCCTCCTCACCGTGTGGGGCGATCGGCAGGCGAGCGAGCAGGGCGCGTTACATGATTACAGCAACAGGGACTGGGCCGGCTTGACCGGCGGTTACTATCGGATGCGATGGCGGCGTTACTTCGATGCGCTCGATGAGTCGCTGCGCACCGGCACGCGACCGGAGCCGATCGATTGGTTCGCTCTCGGCGAGGACTGGAGCCGCGGCGCCCAGCGCTACTCCGATCGCCCCTCGGGCGATGCTGAAGCGCTGGCTACCCGGGTGGCGAGCGTGGTGCAGCGGGGCGGCTGTCCTTAGAGCACGGTTGCCGGCCGCTCATATGCAGGGGCCGCCGAGGAGGCCGGCGCGCAGTTGCGGGCTGGGAGGCGACCCACCGAGCCAGATCCCGAGGAAGGCCGCCGCGAAGTCGTCCCCGGGGATGGTCCCCTGGACGACGCCATCGAGGGAGAATCGGATGCCGACGCCGGGAATGCGCAGAAATGACACTCTCTGGCCTGATCTGAGGGTGGTCATGCGGTTCTCGAGCTCAGTGATCCGGCTCCGAAGCTGCGCCAGCTCACCGGGCGCGCTCCTCCGAAAGCCTTCGTCCCACGCGTTGCGCAACTGACTGGCACTCGCGCGAAAGACGAACGCGAGATCGATCTGCACCGGATCCCGCGACCCCAGGATGGCGCTCGGGTCGGCTGTCGGATGCGCCACGTAGAGCGCCCCCACGTAGACCTTGATCCCGAAGATCGTGGCCCGGCGCAGACCGAGGCCATTGAGCGTCAGTGTTTCCCCGCGCGCCTGGATATGCTCTGGAAACGAGACGCCGTCGCACTCCCGCGCGGCCGCAGTGGCGGCGGAGGCCGGGCAGGAGGAGAGCAGAAGAGTCGCTGCGGCGAAGGCCGGCAGCAGGACGACGGGCGCGCGTGTGCTCATGAACTCCTCCGAGGCGCGCCGCATTCTCTTTAGCTCGTCGGCGCGGGCCAAGCCTAGCACGAGGTCAGCGGGCCGGTGGCAGGGCGCCCGGACCCCGATACTCGCAACCGCTGGTGCAGGTCTCGTGGATGACGATCCGGCTCAGGCCGGGCAGTCGCGGCGAGAGGTGCTCCCAGAGCCACGCCGCGAGCCGCTCACTGGTCGGATTCTCGAGCCCGGGAATCTCGTTGAGGTACCGGTGATCGAGCGCCTCGTGGAGCGGCGCGAAGACGGCCGAGAGCTCGGCGAAATCGCACACCCAGCCGAGGTGTGGGTCGAGCGGCCCCGAGACGTGCACGGCCACGCGAAATGAGTGGCCATGCAGCCGCGCGCACTTGTGGCCGGGTGGAACGTTGGGCAGTCGGTGCGCTGCCTCGATGCGAAACTCCTTGAAGATCTCCATCCCTGGCAATGTACCAAAAAAGCCCCGCCGTCTTTACTGGACGGCGGGGGTGCCTCGGCAGGTGACGGAACCGTGAACCGTCAGCCGCGTCGCGCGACTGCCTGCGCATCGACGGCTGCGAGCCGTGCGCTGCCAATCTGGCCGATGGCCCGCGCGATCGCCGCGCGCTGGCACTCCTTGCTCTTGTTGACGACATTGGGATAGAGCGAGTCGGATCCCGGGCACACTTCCTCGGCGGCGGCCACGATGCGGCGGTAGAGGGCGCGGGTCCCCTGCTCGCTCGAGAGATCGTGGGCGGTGAAATACACATTCGTCTCAAATCCGCCGGCGTCATCGGCCGATGCGACTGCGGACGATCCGAGCGCAGCGGCCCCCAGGACGCCCAGGGTGGCGAGGGCGGCGATGAAGGCACGCGGGCGGTGGCTGGCGTTGGGGTTGAAGCGGCTCATGGCGGTGTCTCCTGTCAAATGTCGTTTCGAGCGGTCTCATTCACTTCGACGCGCATATGAGACTCTCGGTTTAAATGCCGCGTAAGCCGGTCGGCCACGTATTCGTCCCCGCCGGCGACGCACCCGGCACGAGGCGGTTGCGTCGCCGGGCGGCGACGGCGCCCGTCCACCCGGGTGTCCGTTCGTTCGTACACAACTCAACGCACTCGTCCCTGCCGCCAACGGATTCGTCCCTCGGGAGGCGGCGTTTCTGTGCTTTTCCCGCTCCGCAGTGCCGGCTCGAGTCATCTTCGCGTAATCTATGCGCATGGCCTCGCGCATCCGACCTCCGTTTCTGATCGTCACGGCCTTCTGGGCGTATGTCGCCGCCTCGAACGTGCTCTACGCGCACAGCATGCAGGAGAGCCTCACGGCGCTGCACGTCGCTGACTTCTTTTCAGGCTGGCAGGTGCGACTGCTGCAACACCTCTTCCTCTATCCTTTGCTCCTCGGCGCCATCTGGGCTTCGCGTCGCATCGGCTGGCAACCGTTTGGCCGGTGCCTGGCGCTGCAGCTGTTGATGGGTGTCGCGTTCGCGGCTGCGGCGTCGCCGGCGCTCTGGCTGGGGACATGGCTGATGACCGATTCCTCGCAGTATCACGAGACATGGGCGAGCGCTGCGGGAGTCATGCACGAAATGCCCGGCTCCTCGCTGCCCATCTGGCTGGCGAGCGCCACGACCTTCCTCCTGACTTACGGCTTCGCCGTCGCCCTGGTGAGCGGCTTCGATTTCTATCGCCGGCTGCGCGACTCGCAGATCCGTGCCGCGGCGCTCGAGCGGGCGCTCACGGCCGCGCACCTGGCGTCGCTGCGCATGCAGCTCTCGCCACATTCGCTCTTCAATCTGTTGCACACCATCCGTGGACAGATCGAGTGGGACCCGGCGGCGGCGCGCACCATGATCGTGCAGCTCGGGGACCTGCTGCGCCGCCTGCTCAACGCCGGCGAGCGGGAATACTCGCGTCTCGGCGATGAGATGCAGTTCGTACGCCTCTACCTGGAGCTGCAGCAGCGGCGCTTCGCCGACCGCCTGAGGGTCGACATTCCACCGCCTGCGGCGCTGCCGTCGGCATGGGTGCCGAGCCTCATCCTGCAGCCGCTCGTCGAGAACGCGATCGTGCACGGCCTCGCGGGCCACCAGGGCCAGGTCGTCGTGCGGGTGTCGGCGATGAGCTCGCGCGGCGCGCTCATCCTCCGCGTCACCAACACGGTGGCTGCGGAGCGCGCCAGTGGCGACGGCGGGATAGGACTGCGGAACGTGCGCGAGCGTCTCGCGATTCAGTTCGGTGAGCGGGCCTCGTTCAGCGCGCGTCGCGACGCGAGCGAGTGGATCGCGGAGATCCACATGCCGCTGCTCACCGATGTCCTCGAGACCACCCCCGCAACTGCGGCTACGATCAGACCGGCGGCGTCCGCGGAGCCATTCTGATGCTCGATGTCATGATCGTGGATGATGAGCTCGCGGGCCGGCGCACGTTACGGGACTGTTGCGCGCGTGTGCCCGATCTCAACGTAGTTGGCGAGTATGGCGACGGCCGCGCCGCCCTCGAGGCGATCCGGGCGCGGCCGCCGGATCTGCTCTTCCTCGACATCCAGATGGACTCGCTCGACGGGGTGTCGCTGGCTCGCGCGCTCGATCCCGATACCCTGCCGCTCATCGTCTTCGTCACCGCGTACGATCAGTATGCTCTCGATGCATTCGAGGTCAGCGCGGTGGACTATCTGTTGAAGCCATTCGACGACGAGCGCTTCCATCGCACGGTGGAGCGCGTTCGGCGCCGCCGGGAAGCGGAGAGCGCTACGCAGCGCCAGGAGACGCTGGAGGCATTGCTCGCACGGATCGAGCGTGGCCTGGCGGGCGCGGACATCCGGCCCCGGGTCCTCGCGGAATCCGGCAGCCGCATGCACATGCTCGATGTGGCGCGGATCGAGATCGCCGAGGCGGACCGCAATTACGTCAAGCTCACCGTCGGCCGCGATACGTTTCAGGCGCGGAGCACTTTGCAACAGGCGGAAAAGACACTACAGTCGCAGCCCATGCTGCGCATCAGCCGCTCCTGTCTCGTGAACATGAACCACGTGCGCGAAGTGAGCCGCACGCCGCGGGGGGATTTCATCCTGGTGCTCGCCGGCGGCGCCACCGTCACCAGCAGTGAGGGCTTCCGCGACGCGGTGCGCCTGCATCTCGAGCGGCTGAAAGTTCGCGCGGGCTGAAGGCAGCCGCAGCCGTGTCACGGGCCCTCGGCGGCGGCGAGCGCGTCGGACGCACCGGGATGATGGCACTCGCCATCCTCTCCGGCATCAATCTCCTCAACTACCTCGACCGCTACGTGGTCGCGGCGGTGCTGCCGGATCTCAAGCGCGCGCCGCTGCATCTCACCGGCTTCGAGCTCGGCTCGCTGATGAGCGGATTCCTCATCGTCTACATGCTCACGGCGCCGCTCTTCGGCCGCCTGGGCGACAGCAGCTCGCGGCCGAAGCCGATTGCGATCGGCGTCTTCGTCTGGAGCCTCGCCACCGGCCTCTCGGGACTCGCGCGCAACTACCTGCAGCTGCTCGCCGCGCGCGCCGTCGTCGGGATCGGCGAGGCCGCCTACGCTACGATCGCCCCATCCCTGCTCGCGGACTTCTTCGGGCGGCGCACGCGCGGGCGCGCCTTCGCCATCTTCAACATGGCGATCCCCGTGGGCGCGGCGTTGGGATATGTCGTTGGCGGCGTCGTCCGCGAGCACTTCGGGTGGCACGCGGCGTTTTATGTTGCCGGCATCCCGGGCGTCGTCCTCGCGCTCTGGATTTTGCGGCTGCCCGATCCGCCGCGGGGAGTGAAGGAGGAAGGCGGCGAGACTCAGTCCTCTGCGGCTGCAGCGCCGGCGGTGCAGGCCGGCTCATGGGCCGTCTATCTGCGCCTGCTGCGGGAGGCGCCCTACACGATCACCGTGCTCGGCTATGCCGCCTATACGTTCGCGCTCGGCGGCCTGGCGTTCTGGATGCCGTACTTCCTCGAACAGGTGCGTGGCGTCCCCGCCGTGCAGGCCTCGGCGGGTTTCGGGGAGATCGTCGTCCTGACGGGATTCGTCGGTACGTTCGTGGGCGGGTGGCTCGGCGACTACTGGTTGCGATACTCCCGACAGGCGTATCTGTGGATGTCGGGTTGGGTCACTCTACTCGCGGTGCCGGTCACGTACCTGGCGCTTGCGGCGGCCGCGCCGCATGTCTTTTATCCGGCGCTGTTCGTCGCGGAGTTGCTGCTGTTCATGTCCACCGGACCGATCAACACGGCCATCGTCAATCTGGTGAGGCCGACCGAACGGGCATCGGCGGTGGCGCTCAGCATCCTCACCATCCACCTGCTCGGCGATGTCCTCTCGCCGTCCATCATCGGCGAGCTGTCCGATCTGTATTCGCTCGGAGCGGCGGTGATGATCGTGCCCGGCGCCGTCGCGATCGGCGGCGTGCTGTGGCTCGTGGCCGCGCGCGCGGGCGCTCAGCGCGTGACGAACGCCCGCTCGATCACATAATCGCCGGGCTCGCCGATGCCGGCCGAGATCTCGAAACCGCGCCCATCGAGCAAGGCGCAGGTGTCCGTGAGCATCGCCGGGCTGCCGCACACCATGACGCGATCGTTCGCCGCATCGAGCGGTGGCAGACCGAGGTCGTAGGAGAGGCGCCCGGACTCGATGAGGGTCGTCAGGCGGCCGCGGTTGGCGTGCGGCTCGCGGGTGACGGTCGGATAGTAGAGCAGCTTGGCCCGCACCCATTCGCCGAGGAGCTCGTGGGTCCGCAGGCTGTCGATGCGATGCTTGACTACGGCCGTTTCGCGTGCCCAGCGCACGCCGTGCACGAAGATCACCTGCTCGAAGCGCTCATAGACCTCCGGGTCCTTGATGAGCGCCATGAAGGGCGCCGCCCCGGTACCTGTCGAGAGCATGTAGAGCCGCTTGCCGGGCTTGAGGTCGTGCAGCACCAGCGTGCCGGTCGGCTTGCGGCTGACCAGAACCTCGTCTCCCTCGCGGATGTGCTGCAGGCGGGAAGTGAGCGGCCCGTCGGGTACCTTGATGCTCAGGAACTCGAGGTGCTCCTCGTGATTGGCGCTGGCGATGCTATAGGCGCGCAGGATCGGGCGGCTGTCGACCTTGAGCCCCACCATGAGGAACTGCCCGTTCTCGAAGCGCAGTCCCGAGTCACGCGTGGTCATGAACGTGAACTGCGTATCCGTCCAGTGCTGCACCGAGAGAACGCGCTCGCTGCCAATCGCGGCCAAGGGTCACCTGCCATTGCGGCTGTTCCGCCGGGGAATCCGGCACGGATATCTTACCGACGACGCCGGCCGGCGTGGCGCCAATGGGCTATGCCATCATAATCATGGGTTATCAACCAGCTTGCAGAGGCCCAGGGGGAAGCGATGACCGATCCGGAAGCGCTCGCGGCGCTCGAGAGCCGCGTCACACAGCTCGCGCGCCAGGTAGCGCGCCTCGAGGACAGCCATGCCGTCAAATGCCTGCAGTACAAGTACGGCTACTACATCGACAAGTGCCTGTACGACGAGGCGGTGACGCTCTTTGCGGACACGGGCGAAGTGCGCTTCCTCAACGGCGTCTACCGCGGCAAGTCCGGGATACGGCGGCTCTATTGCAATTGGTTCCGCAAGTACTTCACCGGCGGCGTGAACGGGCCGTTGCGCGGCCTCCTGCTCGATCACCTGATGCTGCAGGACATCGTGGACGTGGCCGACGACGGCATGAGCGCCAAAGGCAGGTTCCGCTGCGTGCTGCAGGGCGGCTGTCACGAAAGCATGCCCGAGCCCATCCCGAATTTTCCCCGCCAGTTCTGGGAGGCCGGAATCTACGAGAACGCGTACGTCAAGGAGGAGGGCGTCTGGAAGATCAAATGCCTCCACTACAACATGCTGTGGCGGGCCGACCATCACCAGGGCTGGGCGAACAGCGACGTGCATCTGACACCGATCACCCGTACCTATCCGGACGATCCGAACGGTCCCGACGAGCTGCTGCCCGAAGCCCCGAAGGCCTGGCCGGACACGCGGGTGGTGCCGTTTCACTATCCCCATCCGGTGACGGGGAAGCGGTGGGGCGAGGCCTAGTATGAAGCGCTGGATCCGGGTGGCCATGGATGGACACCCCGGGCTTGCGCGCAGCAGGGACTGCGCAGCGCAATGCCCGGATCCAGCGCTTCATACTAGATGCCCGCGCGGTGTGCGTTCCGCGCCGCCTCTGCACCGCAATCGGTCGCTGGATCCGCCTCGACCCCGGCTTACGCGCCGTAAGCGGCTGGCACGCGCTTTGCTTTGATCAGCACGCTAGTTCGCGGCGTCGGTGACCCCCTCATTCGCCGCCGCGCGCAAGTTACCGGTGGAGCCGGAACCCCCTCCCGGCTCCACCGGTGTTTATCTTGTATTTTCCATTGGCTTTTTTCCATTGGCGCAAATCGCTCCCGGCGATTTGCGCGAGCGCGGCCCTGTGGCCGCATTCGATCTCGCGGCCCAGGGAGCGGCCCTGGGCCGCTTTCTGACTTGCTTTCGGACGGCGCCCTTGTTGAGGCCTCACTCGATCCGGGAATCCAGCGCAATGTTTGCGAGCTCGTAGCCTTTCCTGAAGTCGCGGATGTGCCTGGCCATCCAGCCGCACGCGGCCTCGGCATCGCGTGTGGTGATGGCCTCGAGCATGCGACGCTGCGCGGCGGCGATTCGCGCGCGCGCCTGCGGGACTTTGTCGATCATGACGCGCAGCGATGGCTCGAGGAGGCCGAGCAGCGGCTCCTGTACGAGGCCGAGCACCTGGTTGTGCGTGGCACGCGCCACACAGCGGAAGAAATCGGCGGCGTGATGCACGGCCTTCTCGGTGTCCGCATTGTCCTGCGCGAAGCGCTGACACGCTTGCGCGAGGCTGTCGAGGTCGGGCGTGGTACGGTTGCGGGCCGCAATCTCCGCCATCGGCGGCTCGAGTCGAGTCAGTGCCTCCCACACCTCGAAGAAAGTAACATCGTGCAGCGCGAGAGCCCGGCTGACGTCCTTGGCGATGGCGCGATGCTGCGGCCGGGTGACCGTCATGAGTTTCGAGCCCGGGCGGCGCTCCAGCAAGCCGCCGCTCTCGAGCTCGCGCAGCGCCTCGCGGACGGTCGAGCGATTGACGCCGAACTGTCGCGCGAGCTCCGTCTCCGGCGGCAGCCGCTCGCCGTCGCGCAGCTCGCGGCTCAGGATGCGCTCCGTGATGGCCGCGGCCACCTTGCGGTAGCCAGGCACCAGCAGGATCTGATCGAACTCGACGCTCATGCCGCGCTTTCGTAGAGCTCGCGACCGATGAGCATGCGGCGGATCTCCTGCGTGCCGGCGCCGATCTCATAGAGCTTGGCATCGCGCAGCAGCCTCCCTGCCGGGAAGTCGTTGATGTAGCCGTTGCCGCCGAGCGCCTGGATGGCCTCCAGCGCGACACGCGTCGCGCTCTCCGCCGCGAAGAGGATGCAGGCGGCCGCGTCGCGCCGTTTGACCTTCCCTGCATCGCATGCGCTCGCCACCGCGTAGACATACGCGCGGGACGCGCCGAGCGCGGCATACATGTCGGCCACTTTCGCCTGCATCAACTCGAACGTGCCGATCGGCTGGCCGAACTGCTTGCGCTCGTGCACGTAGGGCAGCACGAGATCGAGCGCCGCCGCCATGAGGCCGATGGGTCCGCCCGAGAGCACCACCCGCTCGTAGTCGAGGCCGCTCATCAACACCCGGGCGCCGCCGTTTTCCGGCCCCAGCCGGTTCGCCGCCGGCACGGCGCAGTCGTCGAACACGAGCTCGCACGTGCTCGAGCCGCGCATGCCGAGCTTGTCGAGCTTCTGCGCGGTGGTGAAGCCACGCCAGCCGCGCTCCACGATGAAGGCAGAGATGCCGCGCGCGCCCGCCCCCGGATCGGTCTTCGCGTAGACGACGAGGACGTCTGCGTCGGGTCCGTTTGTGATCCACATCTTGCGGCCGTTGAGCACGTAGCTTTCGCCGCGCCGCTCGGCGCGCAGTTGCATCGAGACCACGTCGGAGCCGGCCTGCGGCTCCGACATGGCGAGGGCGCCGACATGCTCGCCGCTGACGAGCTTCGGCAGGTAGCGGTCGCGCTGCGCGTCGGTGCCGTTCAGGCGCAGCTGATTGACGCAGAGGTTGGAATGCGCACCGTAGGAGAGCCCGACGGAGCCCGAGGCGCGCGAGATCTCCTCCATGGCCACGGCGTGGGCGAGGTAGCCGAGGCCTGCGCCGCCCCACCGCTCCGGCACCGTGATGCCGAGGAGGCCGAGCTCACCGAGCGCCGGCCAGAGATCGCGCGGAAACTCGTTGCTGCGGTCGATGTCGGCGGCGCGCGGGGCGATCTGCGCCGCGGCGAAGCGCCGCACCTGGTGGCGGACCTCGTCGATGCCCTCGCCGAGGCCGAAATCGCTGTCTACGGGTGAGTTCGCGGACATGAGCTTGTCATCCGTCGAGGTATGATCGTATGATTGTCCGACAATCAGGCCATCGTGACAAGTCCATGCCTCGCATCGCCTCACGGCTCGATCCCCGCTCGCAGGAGTTCCGCGACAATGAGGCGGCGATGCGCGAGCTCGCCGCCGAGCTCAAGGCTGAAGTCGCGCGCGCCGCCGAGGGTGGACCGCCCCAGACGGTGAGCCGCCATCGCGCCGCCGGCAAGCTCACCGCCCGCGAGCGCGTCCAGGTGCTCCTCGACACCGGCAGCCCCTTTCTCGAGCTGTCGCAGCTTGCCGCCCACGGCATGTATGGCGGCGGCATCGCCTGCGGCGGCATCATTACGGGGATCGGACGAGTGAGCGGGCGGGAGTGCGTCATCGTCGCCAACGACCCCACGGTCAAGGGCGGCACTTATTACCCGATCACGGTCAAGAAGCACCTGCGGGCGCAGGAGGTCGCGCGCGAGAACCGGCTTCCCTGCGTCTACCTGGTGGAAAGCGGCGGCGCATTCCTCCCGGCGCAGGACGAAGTGTTCCCCGACCGGGAGCATTTCGGGCGGATCTTCTACAACCAGGCGACGCTCTCGGCCGCGGGCGTGGCCCAGATCGCCGTCGTTCATGGCTCGTGCACCGCCGGTGGCGCCTACGTGCCCGCCATGTCGGATGAGAACGTCATCGTGCGCGGGCAGGGCCGGGTGTTCCTCGGCGGACCGCCGCTCGTCAAGGCCGCGACGGGCGAGGACATCGACGCGGAGTCGCTCGGCGGCGCCGAAGTCCATTGCCGCGAGTCAGGTGTATGCGATCACTACGCGGAGAATGATACCCATGCGTTGGCTATTGCACGCCGCATCGTGGCGCGCCTGCGGCCGCCCGCGGATCGGTCGCCGCCGCACGTGGCGCGCGATCCTCACTACGACCCCCGCGAGCTCTATGGCGCCGTGCCTGCAAGCCTGCGTCGGCCGTACGATGTGCGCGAGGTGATTGCGCGGCTGGTGGACGGCTCGGAGCTCGACGAATTCAAGCAGCTCTACGGCACGACGTTGGTGTGCGGCTTCGCGCACCTGGCGGGTTTCCCCGTCGGCATCCTGGCCAACAACGGCATTCTCTTCTCCGAAAGCGCGCTCAAAGGGACGCATTTCATCGAGCTCTGCGCCCGCGAGCGCATCCCGCTCCTTTTCCTGCAGAACATCACCGGCTTCATGGTGGGTCGCCGCGCGGAGGCGGGCGGCATCGCCAAGGATGGGGCCAAGCTCGTCACCGCAGTGGCCTGCGCGCAGGTCCCGAAGCTCACCGTCATCATTGGCGGCAGCTACGGCGCCGGTAACTACGCCATGTGCGGTCGCGCGTACTCGCCGCGACTCCTGTTCCAATGGCCCAACGCCCGCATTTCGGTGATGGGCGGGGAGCAGGCGGCGAGCGTGCTCGCGACCGTGAAGCGCTCGCAGCTCGAGACCGCGGGGGGCAGTTGGCCGGCCGTGGAGGAGGAAGCGTTCAAACAGCCGATCCGCGAGCAGTACGAGCGTCAGGGGCATCCTTACTACGCTTCCGCGCGCCTCTGGGACGATGGCGTGATCGACCCGCTCGAGACGCGCCGCATCCTCGGGCTCTCTCTGGCAGCCGTGCGCAATGCACCCGAAGAAGACACGCGCTTCGGACTCTTCCGCATGTGACCGCCGCAAGCCACCGACACCCATGGCAAACATGATCCGCAGCCTGCTCGTGGCCAACCGTGGCGAGATCGCCTGCCGCATCTTTCGCACTGCCCGCAGGATGGGTATCCGCACGATCGCCGTTTATTCCGATGCGGATGCAGCCGCACGTCACGTGCGTGAGGCCGACGAAGCCGTGCGCATCGGTCCGCCGCCGGCGGCCGAGAGTTATCTCGACATCCAGGCCATCATCCGCGCGGCGCGCGCCGCTCGCGCCGAGGCGGTTCATCCGGGATACGGCTTTCTGTCGGAGAACGAAGATTTCGCCCAGGCCTGCCTCGATGCAGGACTCGTATTCGTGGGGCCGCCTCCGGCGGCGATCGCCGCCATGGGCTCGAAGAGCGTGGCGAAGGCGAGAGTTCGCGCGGCGGGGGTGCCGGTGCTCCCGGGCTATGACGGCGAGCGTCAGGATATCGATCATCTCGAGGCACGCGCGCTCGAGGCGGGCCTGCCACTGATCGTCAAGCCCGCCGCCGGCGGTGGCGGCAAAGGCATGCGCGTCGTGCGCACGAAGGAAGAGGTGCGCGATGCCCTGAGCGCGGCCCGGCGCCTGGCGGAGAGCGCATTCGGCGATGGCACCCTGCTCATCGAGCGCTATCTGACGCAGCCGAGGCACATCGAGGTGCAGGTGTTTGCCGACGCGCATGGCAATTGCGTGCATCTCGGCGACCGTGACTGCTCGGTGCAGCGACGGCACCAGAAGCTGATCGAGGAGGCGCCGGCCCCCGGCTTGCCGCCGCCGCTGCGCGAGTCGCTGCGCGCCGCGGCGGTGCTGGCAGCGCGCAACATCGGCTACCGCAGCGCCGGCACCGTGGAGTTTCTCTTCGATGGGAGTGAGTTCTTCTTCCTGGAGATGAACACGCGGCTGCAGGTGGAGCACACCGTCACGGAGGCGGTCACCGGGCTGGATCTCGTCGAGTGGCAGCTGCGCGTCGCCGCGGGCGAGCCGTTGCCGCTCGCGCAAGCGCAGATCCGGCTCGATGGCCATGCGATCGAGGCGCGTGTCTGCGCGGAGGATCCGGAACGCGACTTCCTGCCGAGCGCCGGCACGCTGCAGCTCGCCGACTGGCCACACGGGGAGTCGCTGCGTGTCGATGGCGGCTTCGAGAGCGGTGATGCCGTGCCGCCGGTATATGACTCCCTGCTCGCCAAGGTGATTGCGTGGGCGCCGGCGCGCGAGCAGGCGGCCGCGCGGCTCGCGGCTGCGCTCGACCACACGTATCTGGCCGGCATCCGTACCAACGAGCACTGGCTCGGCCGCATCCTGCGCTCCCGGGTTTTCCTCGACGTGCGCCACAGCGTGGCGCTGCTCGAGCGGAGCGCGGCGGAGTTCTCGCGCCCGGCCGAAGTCACGCCCGCGGTGCTCGCATTGGCCGCGCTCGCGGCTCGTCACGACCCGGCGGCCGCGCGCAACCCCTGGGGCGTGACTGATGGCTTCCAACCCAACCTGCCGGCCCGTATCGACCTGACACTCTGCTCGGATGGCCGGCCGCAGCGGGTGCAGTTGACGCTCGCGGGCGGCCAGCCGAGCGAGGCCCTGTTGCTTGCGCCCGCGGCTGAAGCGGCGCGGGCGGATGGCGGCACGCGTCTGCGCGTCGCCGGCGTGTCGGTAACGGAGAGTACGGTCACAGCAGTGCTCGACGACGAGCGCTACAGCGCCCGCTGGTTCCGCCACGGCCCGCGCCTCCACGTGTGGCTCGGCGACATGCATGAGGAAGTGCTCATCGACGATCCACGCACTCAGGAGTTCAGCGCGAGCGCCGCGACAGGCGGACTCACGACACCGCTTCCGGGCGTCGTGTCGGCGGTAGCGGTGCAGGAGGGTCAGGCCGTCACTGCCGGGGAGGTATTGATGGTGATCGAGGCGATGAAGATGGAGCACACCATCGCCGCTCCTTACGACGGCGTGGTGCGCGCGATCCACTTTGGCCGCGGCGACCGCGTACCCGAGGGCAGCGAGCTGCTCGAGCTGTCGCGCGCGGGCGACAAAGCGAGTTAGGCTCCGTTCAGCACCCGATTGCTACGATCGCCGCCAACGAGCCGAGACAGTCGAGACATAACGCGAGTCGCTATCGTAGAAGCGCCACGGCCGGCCGGCCCATGCGCCGGCATAGTCGACGCCGATGCGCGCGCTGCGCGCGATCCGCGGCCGGCGGCTCGAGGTGGGCCTCTCGAGCCAGAGCGCATCGCCGCAGAGATCCGCGCCGTTCAATTTCCTGTCGATGTGCATCGCCCGGCAGAGCAGGCCCGGTCCCCAGGTCTTGTCGTCGATGCCCATGACCGGCTCCAGGGCGCGCAGCAGCACGGCATGCGGTGTGCCCTCCGCCGCCGTCACGATGTTCAGGCAGTGCCAGAAGCCATAGATGAAGTACACATAGGCGTGGCCGGGGGGGCCGAACATGACCTCGGTCCGCGACGTACGGCCGCGGGAGGAGTGGGCCGCCAGGTCCTGCGGGCCCTGATAGGCCTCCGTCTCGACGATCCGGCCCGAGCGGATCGTGCCGCGCTCCGCACGCACCAAATGCATGCCGATCAGCTCTCGGGCGACGGTGAGGGTGCTCCTGGCGTAGAAATCGCGAGTTATTCTCTGTGTCGGCGGCATGCGCCATGCATGTTACAATGGCGAGCGGCCCCGATCGGGCTCAAGAGGTGTGCGGGAATGGGACTGATGCGAAGGCTGATTCGGCCAAGCCACGGCTCAAGCCGGGTCGCTACCGGCGTACTCCTGGCAGCCGGGGTGATGGGCTCACTGCTGGGGACGTCCAGCCAGGCGGCCGTCTTCACTCTGCCGCCGGATGGCGGCTCGCTCATCGGCCAGGATCAGACGATCCAGACGCAGGCCTCCGATACGCTGCTCGACCTTGCCCGCAAGTACAGCGTGGGCTACTGGGAGATCCAGGAGGCGAACCCGAAGGTCGACATGTGGCTGCCCGGCCAGGGCACCAACCTCACCATCCCCGGCCGCTTCATCGTGCCGCCGGTCGATCACAAGGGCATCGTCATCAACCTGCCGCAGCATCGGATGTTCTACTTTCCGAAGAGCGGGCGCCACGACCAGCCGATCGTGATCACCTACCCGGTCAGCCCCGGCGAGGGCGACTTTCCAACCCCGGTCGGTGTGACCCGCATCATCCGCAAGGTGCCGCATCCCGTCTGGATCCCGACTGCACACATCCTCAAGGCGCACGAGGAAGCGGGTGATCCGATCCCGAGGGTCTGGGCGGCGGGGCCCGACAACCCTATGGGGGAGTGGGCGCTGGAGACGACGCTCAGCCACGGTGAGATCTACATCCACGGTACCAACAATCCGATGGCGATCGGCATGTCGGTCACCCACGGCTGCGTTCGGCTGTACCCGGAGGACATCGCGGCTCTTTACCCCATCGTGCGGGTGGGCACGCCGGTGACCATCGTCAACGAGCCGGTGCTCGCGAGCCTGCAGGACGGCGATCTCTATCTCGAGGTCCACCCGCCGACCAACAGCAACCATGTGCCGGCGCCGCCGGACTTCGATCAGATCTCGCAGATCATCGATGCGGCGATCGGCAAGAACGTCGTCGCCATCGACTGGGACAAGGTGCACCAGGTCGCCGCTCAAGCCAACGGCATCCCGCAGCTCATCGGGGTGGAAGCCTATTACGGTCCGCCCGACACCGCGCCCGGGAAGCCCGCCGGCACGCAGACGACGCCGACCCAGGAAACGACGCTCAGCGGGCCTCACCACGCAACGAGCGGATCTGCCGGAGCAACCTGACGATCGCGTTCGCGCGCGACAGCAGCGCCACACCGGCGCCCACCTTGCCGATCCAGCCGAAGACACGCCGCTCGCGCACCATGATGAGCAGCGTCGCGAGCGATACCAGCCACGTAAACGGATGACTCGCGGCGGAGGTTGGCGCCCGCCGGGTGAGCTGCGAGAGCTGCGCCGTCGGGCTGAGCTCCGCGAGCCGATAAGCGATCTCGAGCCGCTGCTGCTCGCAGCGGGCGATGAGGTTGCGCCGGCGCGCCTCGAGCTCGTGCAGCCGCCTCATGATTCCCCTCCCTCGGTGCCGGCGACGCGGCGGTGGTCGTGCTCGAACTGCCCGAGCGTCCCGGCGAGCAGCGGCGGCCGCGCCCGGAAGATGCGGGCGCCTATGAAACCGCAAATGGCGGCCAGGATGAGGAGTGCGGCCATGCTCCCGACGAGACCCGCCATGCGGTGCGTCTGCCAGACCGCGATGATGACCGCGGTGAGGGCGAAAACAACCGCGAGCAGCGCACAGGCGACGGCGGCGAAGCCCCACAGCAGGAGCTGTGCGACGTAGACGAGATAGATCTCCGCTTCGACCGCGGCGAGATCGACGCGAGTCTTGAAGGAGTCCAGGATCGCGGCAAGGAGCCCCCGGATGAGACCCGGCCCCTCCGGTGCTCGGGCTTCGCCGCCGGCCTCATCGGGCCGGTGTGCGACGTGATCGTTCATCAACGGCGGCCCACGACCAAGCCCAGGAGCAACGCGATGCCGCCGACGACCGCGACCGCCGTCCACGGATTGTCGCGCACATAGCCGTCGAGCACCTCGGCGCGGCCCTTCAGATCGCGTTCGATATCGGCGAGCTGACTGCGCAGCGCATGCAGCGATTGCTGGGCGCGATCGCGCGCCTCTTCGGTCAGCTCTTCGGCGCCCTCGGCGCTCGCCCGCAACAGCGCTTCGGCGTCCCGCACCAGTGTCTTGATGTCTTCAGCGAGTTTTCCGGCATCGAACTGTGGACTCATGGGGGCATCCTCGGCGTAGGTTTTGCAGCCAGTGTAGCCACCGTCAGCGCGCCACGCACCATGAGTAGCTCCTCATCGACCGGTACCACCCACACGCTCACGCGGCTGCGGGCAGCGCTGATGCGCGATTCGCTGCCTCGGGCGGCCTGATTGGCGGCCTGATCGAGCTCGATGCCCGCCCACTCGAGACCGGAGGCGATCTGCGCCCGCACCTGTGGCACGTGCTCGCCCACGCCGCCGCCAAAGGCGATGCCGTGGCAGCCGCCGAGGACGGCGAGATAGGCGCCGAGGTACTTTCGGGCCCGGTAGCAGTAGAGCTCGACCGCGAACCGCGCCTGGGCCGAACCGGCGTCCAGGAGCGCCTGCGGGTCGTCGGCACTCCCTGCCACCCCAGCCAGGCCGGAACGCTCATTGAGCATCTCGACGACGCGCGCACCGCTCACACCCAGTCGCCGCTCGAGGTAGGGCACGACGGCGGCATCGATGTCCCCCGACCGGGTCTCCATGACCAGCCCCTCGAGGGGTGAGAATCCCATGGACGTGTCTCGCGGCTGGCCCTGATCGAGGGCCGCGATGGAGCAGCCCCCTCCAAGCTGCAGGGTGATGAGCTTGCCGCCGCCCGACAGCCGCGGCTCGAGCTCCTTGCAGCGCTCCCACATTGCCTGGTGCGCCAGCCCGTGAAATCCATACCGGCGTATACCGAGCTCGACCCCCAGGTCCGCCGGCAACGCATATTCCGCAGCCACGCGGGGGAGGGTGGAGAAGAAAGCCGTATCGAACGTGGCGACGTGCACAACGCCCGCTCCGAATGCCTTGCGGGCGGCGTCGATCCAGCGAAGCGCCACCGGATTGTGCAGCGGCGCGAGCTCCGACAGGGCGGCGATCGCCTCGCGCGCGCCGTCATCGATCAGGGTTGGGCCGGGGAAGCGGGTACCGCCGTGCACCACTCGGTGGACCACGGCCGCGGGGCCATCGGGCAGCAGCTGGCCGAGAAACCCACGCAACGCCGCAGCCGGGTCGGGAGAGTGGCCGGTGAGGTGCTGCGCTGCGAGCCGCCGCGGTGGCGGTCCGGCTTCGCCGGCGCCGCTTTGCACCTCAAAGGCCGCCAGCTTGACCGAAGTACTGCCGGTGTTGACGGTCAACACGATCATGAGCGGTTTATATTAGGCAGTAACATGGCCCGTGCATTTGCCGGGAGGCTCCAGTGGATACACAAGCGGTACGCGCACGTCTGCTCAAGCGCCGGGAGGAGCTACAGACCCGGGCGAGCAGAGCCAGTGCGGACTTGAGACATGAATCCGATCCTTTGAGCGCGGATTTTGCCGAACAGGTGACTCAGCGCGAGTCCGATGACGTCCTCGGGGCGATTTCGGAGTCGGCGCAGCAGGAGTTGCGCCTGCTGCAGGCGGCCCTGCGTCGCCTGGAGGAGGGACGGTACACCACCTGCGCAGCTTGCGGTGAGCCCATCGAGGAGGAGAGGTTGCATGCGGTGCCGTACACGGACCGCTGCCGCACCTGCGCCGAGGGCGAGCCGCGAAGCGGCGAGCGCCCGCGCACGACGCGCGGGCCGGGGGGCCGGCCGTCAGGGGCGAGCAGCGGCACGGCCCGCGCCCCCGGCTCGGCTCCGCCGCGGAAGGGTTGAGCGTGTCCGCTCCTTCCGGGGTCATCACCATCACGACGGACTTCGGGCACCAGGGCCCCTTCGTCGGGGTGATGAAAGGCCGCATCCTCTCGCGCATGCCGGCGGCGCGGATCATCGACCTCACCCATGAGATCGTCGTCCATTGGCCGGCCGAGGCCGGATTCTGGCTGGCGCGGGCGTTCGGGTACTTTCCGGCGGGTACGGTGCACGTGGCGGTCGTCGACCCGGGGGTGGGGACCTCCCGGG
>Ga0335074_10003599_pt1 | contig 21219 bp, 17 predicted proteins | sample Lox_Sample_23_FD_206715 | JGI IMG/M metagenome (GOLD analysis project Ga0335074, IMG submission 206715) | Soil microbial communities from Loxahatchee National Wildlife Refuge, Florida, United States - Lox_Sample_2.3 | ecosystem: Environmental > Terrestrial > Soil > Wetlands | place: USA... | reverse complement strand
CCTGGTTGACCCAGCCGTCCAGGCCGTCGCCGATCCCGTTGATCAGGACCAGGTCCTGCTCGCCTTCCCCGGAGATCCGGTAGTGGATGTCGATCCCGTTGCCGTGTACAAAACCGCTGCTCATCGCATCCCTCGCTCGGTCAGTGCGGCCTTCCAGAACTCGGCCGAGGCCCGCAGGCCGGCCAGCACCTGCTCGTCGTCCTGCTCGAACGCCGGGATGACCTCCAGGATCAGCAGGACATCCTCGGCACCGGCGCCGGCCAGCGTGTCCAGCACCCGCCCCGGGTCGATGCGGCCCGCCTCATTCCGTTCGGGCGTGAACGGCCAGTGACGGTCGGCCAGGCCGTCGGACTGCTGGAGCTGGACCTCGGCGAGCCGGCCGCCGAAGTGCGCGAGCCACGCATACGGATCCCGGTCGGCCCCGGTCGTGCCGGGCACGCACTGGTGCCCGACATCCAGGCACAGCCGGACCGGGGCGTGGGCCGCGTCGCCGCTGGTGAGCAGGCTCTCCAGGCCGGAAATGGTCGACGGCTCGCGGTGGCTGGCCAGGTTCTCCACCAGCAGATGCTCAAGGCCGGCCGTGCGGGCCGCGGCCGCGATCTCGGCCAGCGACTGCTGCAGCCCTGACCAGCGCACGGCCCGGCGCGCCGGGTCGGCCCAGTCGGGCGTGCTCATCGCGCCGACGTGACCGCCGGCGCCGCGCGCCCCGGCCCGCGCGGCCAGGTCCACGAAGCCCAGGTACCACTCCACGGCCGCGCGCCGCCGCGCGGCGTCGGGGTGCATGAGGAGGTTCAGCGAGTAGGCGGCCAGGCCGGTAAACATGGTCTCGGCCCGCAGCCCGTACCGGCCGAGCGCGGACCGGATCTGCCCGGCGCTGTGCTCGCGCCCGGCCGGGGTGCCGGTGTTCTCGATCAGGTCGAGGGAGAGCTCCACGAGGTCGAGCCCGAGTTCCTCGCGCACGATCTGGGCCCAGTCGCCGGGCTGCGGCCAGCGTTTGACCGCGAAACAGGTGTTGATGCCCAGGCGCGCCCGCACGTTCAGATCTCCTTGTGCTCCGGCCGCAGCACCGGTGAGGCCACCAGCGTCTGGTAACGCTGGTACAGGTCGTCATACAGCGCGCGGTGCGCCGGATCCGGCTCGGCCGACTCGGCGGGCCGGTAGCCGGCCGACACCGCCTCGGCGGGGTCCCCGTAGATCCCGGCGCCCAGCCCGGCGAGCATCGCGGCGCCCGCCGCGGTGGAATCGCCGGCCACCCGCACCACCGGGATCCCCGTGACATCCGCCTTGATCTGGTTCCAGACCGCCAGGCCCGCTCCCCCGCCGGACACCCGCAGCTCGGTAGCGGGCGCCGACGTCCGGCCCAGGGTCTCCAGCCGGGACCGGACACCGAACGCGATCCCTTCCATGGTGGCGCGGGCCACGGCGCCGCGATCATGGCGCAGCGAGAGCCCGGTGGCCGCGCCGCGCAGCGCCGGGTCGTCCCGCTCGCCGTCGCCCAGCACCGGCACGAACACCAGGCCGCCCGCGCCCGGCGCGCAGGCCCCGGCGGCCTGCTCAATGCGGGCGTAGTGCTCCCGCCGCGGCGCCCCGCCCGGGCCGGTGTAGAACAGGGCGGCCAGCCAGTCCAGCGCCTCGCCCGTGGTGTTGATCCCTACCTCGGTGACGTAGCCGCGCCGGGCCACGATGCTCGGGTAATGGGTCACGTCCTGGTCCGGCAGCGGCTCGGCGATCACCGAGTTGAAGCAGCTCGAGCTGCCGGCCATCTCGCTGACCGGACCGGGCGCGGTCACCCCGGCGCCCAGCGCGCACCCGATGCTGTCCCCAGCCCCGGCCACGAGCGGGACGCCGGGCGGCAGGCCGAGGCGGCGCGCGACCTTCGGCCGGATCTCGCCCGCCACGCTCCAGGAGGGCACGACCGCCGGAAACGTGGCCGGGTCCAGGTCCAGGCCGTCGAGCAGGCCGGCCGCCCAGCGGCGGGCGCGCAGGTCGAGCAGCGCGGTCGCGGCGGCCATCGACCAGTCGGTCGTCGCCTCGCCGGTCAGCTCCAGCGCGACGTAGTCGGTCGGCTGGACGAAACGCCGGGCCGCGGCGAACACGCCCGGCTCATGCGCGCGCAGCCAGAGGATCTTGGCGGCGACGTGAAAGGCGGCCGGGACATGGCCGGTCAGGTCGTGCAGCTCCTGGTCGCCGAACTGCTCGCGCATCCGGTCCGCCTCGGCCGTGGCCCGGTTGTCGCGGTAGATGATCCCGGCGCGCAGCGGCCGGTCCCCGCCGTCCAGCGGGACCACGCTCGGGCACTGCCCGGTGACCGCGACCGCGCGGACCTGGCCGCGCGGTCCCAGCGCCGACACCAGCGCGGCGAGCGCGGACAGCGCGGCCGAGAGCCAGCGCCGGGCGTCCTGCTCAGCCCAGCCCTCGGCGGGCAGGAACGTCGGGTAGGAGCGCCGGACCTCGTGCAGTGGCGCCCCGGACACGTCGAACGCGGACGCGCGAGCGCCCGACGTGCCCACGTCCACGGCGATCAGCACGTCCGCGCCGCGGTGGTCACCGGCGCTGGCGGGACGTGATCGGGCGTTCATGGCCGGCTGCCCGCTAGCCGCGGACCAGCTGGGCGTCGACCCGGTCCTTTTGCAGGCTGATCAGCGCCCCGTTGAGCGCCCCGGTCGAGTAGTCGCTGCCCGGGTTGAGGATCAGGCCCTTGCGCTTGCCCAGGCGGCGGATGCCGGATGACTCGTGGATGTGGCCGTGCAGCCCGACCAGCGGCTGGCGCTCGGCCACGATCTCGCGCACCGCGGTGCTGCCGACCGCCTGGTACTGGACCTGGCCCAGCGTGGCCTGGACCCGCAGGCCCTCGTCCAGGGCGGGCGCGTCGTCCAGCTGCGTGTCGTACGGCGGGGGGTGCAGGTTGAACACCGCGCGCTCGGGCCGCTCGAGCTGGTCGGCCAGCCCGGCGTAGGCGGCGGCCAGCTCCTGCTCGTTCTGCTCGCGGTAGGTATGCCAGGGCGTGGTGTTCGCGTACCCCCAGCTGATCATCTCGTGCTCGTCGTCCAGCCGGACCACCTTGCCCTCGGCGTGAACGCCCCAGGGCGCCTGGTCGAGCAGCTCGGCGAGCTCGGGTGGGTCGTCGTTACCAAGCATGAGGTAGAGCGGGATGCCCTTGGGCCGCAGCCGGGTGTCGGCGATGTCCAGCCACTCGCTGAGCCGTTCTCGCATGAGCCGCAGGAACAGGTCGTCGAGCGTTCCCTCGGCCTCCATGGCCTCGAGCTCGCCCGGCTCCGCGCGGTACGGGTAGTAGCCGTGGTCGGCGATCAGCCGTTCCAGCTCGGCGAGCTCGGAACCCTCGCTCAGCTCGTGGCGCTGCCCCACGAACGTGCACTGCCACAGCCCTTTCGGGCCGCGGACGATCGACTGGATGGCCTTGCCCGCCACGTCCCCGCCCAGAACCAGAACGGTGGGCTTGTACACCTGTGTGGCGTTGACGAACTTGCGGAAGCAGAGGCTGGAGCCGTGCAGGTCGCTGGCGAAGTACAGCAGGGTGCCCTTGGCCACTATGCATTCACCGCGCTCTGCCGGGCCCGCCGGGCCGCCGTCATGAACTCCGCCGCGCGCACCGGGTCTACCGGGTTCCAGGTGACGCCCCCTGCCTTCAGGCCGGTGCCCACGATCGCCCCGTCCGCGGCGGCCAGGACGTCCGCCACGCTGTCCGCGGTCACCCCGGTGTTGGCCAGCACCGGGGTACCGGGCGCCGCCGCCTTCGCCTCGCGGAGCTGAGCCAGGTCGGTGGGCTGGCCGGTGATCGCGCCGCTGACCAGCAGGGCTTCGGCGCCCAGGAAAGCTGCGCTCCGGGCGCGCTCGGCGATGGTCCGCTGGCCAGCCGAGCTGGCGAACTCGGGCGTGATGTTGGCCAGCAGCGCCACCGACTCCGCGCCGATCGCGGACCGGTAGCCGCCGATCGCGCCGAAGTCCGGGGCCATGACCCCGAGGTCGCTCTCGTAGACCCCGGTGAAGACCTCGCGGACGAAGCTCGCGCCCGTGGCCCGCGCGACCGCGAGGCTGGCCACCGGATCCCAGACCAGGTTCACGCCGAAGGGGCGGGATATCTCGCGCCGGACCGCCCCGATGACCGCGGCCATGCCCGCCACCGCCTCCGGCCCGACGCCGATCTGGTAAGGCAGGTCCGCCTCGTTACAGAACAGCAGCCCGTCCACGCCCGCGTCCTGGAGCACCGCGAGGTCGCGAGCCACCGCGCCGATGACCGCAGGCATGCCCGCCCGCCGGTCGTGCCGCGGCCGTCCCGGCAGCGCCGGCAGGTGCAGCATCGCGATGATCGGCTTGCCGGTCCCGAACAGGTCACCGAGCCAGCCTGGCCCGGGGACAGGGCTGCCGTTCCCGCTGGGCCGCACGGTCATGTGGCCACCGCGAGCGGCACGCCGCTCTGGCCGGCTTCCTCGTTCGCGGCCGTCCCGCGCGTTTCCGCGGGAACGCCCGGTTCCGCGGTAACGGGAACCTCGGGCTCGACCAGGATCACGTCCACGCCCTCGCGAGTGATGCGCTCCACCTCGACCGGGTCGGCGCTGGGATCGGTGACGATCGCCGAGACGCGGCTGATCGGCACCACGGTGCTCAGCGCGACGTCACCGAACTTGGAGCCGTCGGCCAGCACGATGATCCGCTCGGTCTTCTCGAGCGCGGCGCGGATCACGCCGGCCTCCTGATCGTCGAGATCGGTGATGCCCCGGCGCGCCGACACCCCGGCCGCGCCGATGACCGCGATGTCGGTGTTGTAGCGCTGCACGCACTCCACCGCGGCCGGGCCGACGCAGCTCAGCTCGTCCTGGCGGACCATCCCGCCGGCCATGATCACGCTGACCCGCCGGGTGCCGAGCAGGCTGGCCACGACCAGCGACTGCGTGATCACCAGCAGGCCGTCCCGGGGCGCGGCCAGCCGGGCGAACTGCTCCACCGTGGAACCAACACCAATGAACATCACGCGTGCATCACCGGTCAGCTCGGCGGCGCGCATGGCGATCCGGCGCTTCTCCTGTGCGTGGTGCAGCATGCGCGCGCTCTGGGTGACCTCGAACGCCCCGGCCGACCTGACCACGCGCGTGGTCGCGCCGCCGTAGGTCCGGCGCACGAAGCCGTCGCGGTCCAGGCGGCGCAGGTCGCGGCGGATGGTCATCTCCGAGACGCCGAACTCCCGGGCCAGGCTGCTCACCTCGACCGCCTGGTCGGCCGCGATCCGCTCCAGCACCTTGACGCGCCGTTCGACCGCCAGCACCGCGCTCCCCTTAGGGTGTTCGTTCCTGAGATTCAGTGTGATCGTTTCTGTCACAACGATTGACACTTGTTATTGATTATGTTCGACTTTAGCCAGCCTCGCCAGGCCGGTCAACGGGGGGACCAGCGGAGGCATGGGCCATCAGGAGGGTGCTCATGACTGCAACGGGCCGATCAGAAAGCCGGCTGTTCGTCCGCAACAGCACCGGGCTGGTGCGCTCGGCGTCGGCGGTCGACGCGACGATCTTCAACGCCGTCATTTCCGCGCCGATCGGCTCGACGCTGGCCTGGTCGATCTTCTTTACCCTGGTCGCCTTTCCGGGGGCCGATCCGGTGGGGGTGCTGGTCCTCACCGGGATCATCAACATCCCGGTGCTGATCATGTTCGCGCTGCTGGGCGCGAGCATGCCGCGGGTGGGCGGCGACTACGTGTGGGTGAGCCGCACACTGACCCCACCGCTCGCGCTGATCTCGAACCTGTGCATGATCATGGGCGGCCTGCTCGGCGCCGCCTACTTCGCCAAGTTCTTCTCGATTTTCGCGCTCGGGCCGGCCCTGGTCGCGGGGGGCAGCCTGTCCCACAATCACACCCTGATCAGCTGGGGCAGCTCGTTCGAGACCAACAAGGCCTGGATTCTCTGGGGCGCCCTGGTCATGGTCGCGCTGCAGACCTACATCCTGATCCGCGGCACCAAGTCCACGTTCCGCTGGCAGAACGGTGCGTTCCTGATCGGCATGTTCGGGATGATCGTGGCGTTCATCGTCCTGGCCGTCGTCAGCCGGCACGGGTTCGACGCCAACTTCGACAGCCTCAACAAGAGCTTCGGCGGCGGGACGGTCCAGAAGGTGATCGCGGCCGCCGGGGCGCAGCATGCCGCCCCGAACCTCGGCAACATGAGCGCGACGCTGCCCACGCTGTTCTCCATCCAGGGCTTCATGATGTGGAACTTCTGGTCGGTGTATATGTCGGGTGAGCTGCGGAGCGCGTCCAACCGCCGCCGCCAGCTCACGATCATGTTCGGCGCGCTGGTCTTCGATGTCGTCCTGCTGGTCATCGGCGCGGCGCTGCTGTTCCACGTGACCGGGTACAACTTCATGTACGCGGTCAACGTGTCGGCCAACAAGGCATACGCGATCCCGTCCGGGGCGTTCTACCCGTTCCTCGCCGCGCTGTCGGCCAACATCCCGGTCATCACCGTGATCATCCTGGGCTGCTACCTGTTCTGGGCGCTGCCCTCCATGATCGCCAACACCTTCATGCCGATCCGGTCGTTCTTCGCCTGGTCGTTCGACCGGCTCATGCCCGAGAAGCTCGCGGACGTGAACGAGCGCACCCACTCCCCCATCATCGCCATTGCCGTCGTGAACGTGATCATCGCGGCGCTGACCGTCTGGAGCGTCTACTCCAACGTCTTCCAGCTCGTGCTGGGCCTGATCGTGCTGGCCGGCTGCCTGGGCGTCGTCATCGTCGCGGCCGCGGCGATCGCGCTGCCGCTGCGGCGCCCGGATCTCTACCGGGCCTCGCCCGCCAACGTGAAGTTCCTCGGCATCCCGGTGCTGTGGATCGTCGCGCCGCTGTCCATCGCCATCTTCGTCGCGCTGGCCGTGGTCTCCACGCAGTACCCGGCGCTGGTCATGAACGGCAACTCGGCCAACTTCTGGTGGATCCCGGCCTGGTTCGGCGGCCTGATCGTGGCCGGCGCGCTGCTGTACTACATCCCGCGCTTCATCCGGGCCCGGCGCGGCATCAACGTCAGCTTCGTGTACAAGGAACTGCCGCCCGAGTGACCGCTGAGCCTGCTTGGCGGAGCTGGAGTACGTGGGTAGCCTTGGCGGGCTGACCGGCGCCCGGGGGTGGAAGGTCCCGGCCCACCCCAAGCTCAGCCTCGCCACCGCTGGCGAGAGCTGAGCGTCCCGGAACGTCGCTGGGCGCGTGGCGTTCCCGCCGTTGCAGAACCCCCGTCCGCTACCGGGAGACGGCTGGCGGCCGGGCAGCCTTGACTCTCACCTTGGGGGAGCCCGCACACTCACTTTGCCGGGCCGGACCGGCCCGGCGACGAGGGAGTCAGCGTGGAAGAAATCAGCATCGGAGAGTTCGCACGACGGTCCCGCCTTTCGCTGAAGGCGCTCCGCCTCTACGACGAACGCGGGGTGCTGGTGCCTTCGCGCGTCGATCAGGCGTCTGGCTATCGCTACTACGACACAGCCCAGCTCGACGAGGCACGCCTGGTCGTGATGATGCGCCAGCTGCAGTTGCCGCTCGCGGCGATCAAGGAACTGCTCGCGTGCGATCCGGCCGATGCGGCCGAGCGGATAGCGGCTTATTGGCGGGAGGTCGAGTCTGCGCACGACGCGCGGCGCGATCTCGCCGACTACCTCGTCAGCCGGCTGCGCGGAAAGAGGCCTGTCATGTACGAAGTCGCCGTGCGGGAGATGCCCGAGCGGAGCCTGCTCTGTCTCAAGCGCAACGTCGACGAGCAGGGGCAATGGGCGTTCGGCAAGGAGTTCATAGGGATCCTGCGCGAGCGCCCGCTCCCGAAGATCGAAGGACGAGAAGGCGCGGTCTTCTGCATCCAGTGGGGCTGGGTGAGCGCTGACAGCGATGGCCCGGTCGAATGGTGCAAGCCGGTTCCGCAGGCGGAGGCACACGCCCTCGCCGAGCGCTATCCCGAGCTGACGTTGCGAACCGAACCGGCGCACGGGGAGGTGTTCGTCCCGCTGCCAGCTGATTACGGGCTGGCGCAATGGCAGCTCGCTATCGAGTCAATCCAGGCCTGGGAGCAGGAGCACGGGGACGAGGACGAGCGTCTTGCCCTCACGCCCGAGGACCTCGGCATGCGCATCACCTATCTCTGGACCGGACCCGTCACCGCGCCGGTCCCCGACTGCGACTTCGCCCTCCCGTTCGTTCTAGAGCGGTGATCGAAGCCCACGGCCTGGTCAAGCGCTATGGCTCCACCATGGCCGTCAACGACCTCTCGTTCTCCATCCGGCCCGGCTTGGTCACGGGCTTCCTCGGCCCGAACGGCGCCGGGAAGACCACCACCATGCGGATGATCCTGGGCCTCGACGCGCCGACGCAAGGCTCGGTCACCGTAGATGGGCGCAGCTACCGCGACCTGCCGGCACCCATGCGCGAGGTGGGCGCCCTCCTCGACGCCAAGGCGCTGCACGGTGGCCGCCGGGCCCGCGACCACCTGCTGTGCCTGGCCCGCAGTAACGGCATCCCCCGCAGCCGGGTGGACGAGGTGCTCCGCATCGTCGGTCTGGAGAGCGTGGCCAGGCGCCGGGCGAAGGGCTTGTCGCTGGGCATGGGTCAGCGGCTCGGCATCGCCTCGGCTCTCCTCGGGGACCCGGCCGTGCTCATCTTCGACGAACCGGTGAACGGCCTCGACCCCGACGGCATCCACTGGGTCCGGACCCTCATGCGGGAGCTCGCCGCCGAGGGCCGCACCGTGCTGGTCTCCAGCCACCTGATGAGCGAGATGGCCCTGACCGCCGACCACCTGCTGGTGATCGGCAAGGGCCGGCTGATCGCCGATACCAGCGTGGACGAGTTCGTGCGGTCCAGCTCCCAGCAGTCGGTGCACGTCCGCAGCCCCCAGGCGGCCGAGCTGGCCGCCCGCTGCCGCGATGCCGGTGCCACTGTCCGGGCCGGGAGCAACTCACGGGCGGCGGCCGCACCCGGGGCCGGCCCGGACGCCGGGACCGACCCTGACGTCATCGAGATCACCGGGATGGACAGCGCCGAGGTGGGAAAGCTCGCCGCCGCCCATGGCATCGTCCTGTTCGAGCTCATCCCCGTCCGGGCCTCACTCGAGGAGGCATTCATGGAACTAACCAAAGACAGCGTGGAGTACCAGGCGGCTGGGGCGACCCGATGACCGGCGCCACGATCGCCCGTACCGGCCCGGACCACCGGGCGGCCTTCCGCGCAGCCACCTTCGCCGACGTGCTGGGCTCGGAGTGGGTCAAGCTCCGTTCGGTCCGGTCGACGTTCTGGGCGCTGACCGTGACCGTCGTGCTCGGCATCGCCCTGGGGGCCGTCATCAGCGCGGTAGCCGCCCACGGCTACGCCAAGTTCACCGCCTCAGAGAAGCTGAGCTGGGACCCGACCGGGATCAGCCAGTCGGGGATGATCCTCGCCCAGCTGGCCATCGCCGTGCTCGGGGTGCTCTGCATCAGCTCCGAGTACTCATCCGGGATGATCCGTACCAGCCTGATCGCCGTCCCGAAGCGAGGCCGGGTACTGGCGGCCAAGGCGCTGGTCTTCGCCGTGGTGGCCTTCGTCGTGGGCGAGGTCACCTGCTTCGCGGCGTTCTTCGTGGGGCAGGCCCTCATCAGCGGCCATGCCCCGCACGCGGCACTCGGCGATCCCGGGGTGGCCCGGGCGGTGGTGGGAGGAGGGCTGTACCTGGCCGCCCTGGCGGTGCTCAGCGTCGCCGCCGGGGCCTTGCTCCGGCACGCGGCGGCCGCCATCGCCTGCATGATCGCCGTCCTCCTCGTGCTCCCCGCGATCGTCCAGGCTCTGCCGGACTCGTGGCGGAACCCAGTCACCGAGTTCTGGCCGACCCAGGCCGGAAGCCAGCTCACTAGCGTGTACCACTCCGCCCACACTCTCCAGCCCTGGCCCGGCTTCGGCGTGATGTGCCTGTTTGTGGCCATCGTGTACGCCATGGCCTGGACGCTGCTGGACCGCCGGGACGCATAATGGCGGTCAGGGCGCGTCGCCATACCCAGGACGCCACCGGACCGCATAACGGCCGCGGTAACCACGGGCGGGCAGGCTGCGGCCCAGGTTCGCCGACGTCGCGGGAGGATCCGGCCGTGGGAGCGTACGCAGAGGCCTACCAGCGGAGCCTGGCCGACCCGGAGGGGTTCTGGCTGGAGGCGGCCGGGCTGATCGACTGGACGGTCACGCCGTCGGCCGCGGTTGACGCCAGCCGGCCGCCGTTCTACCGGTGGTATCCCGGCGGGGAGCTGAACACCTGCGCGAACGCGCTGGACCGGCACGTCGAGCGGGGGCGGGGCGAGCAGACCGCGCTAATCTGGGACTCGGCCATGGTGCCCGCGACGAGGTCGTTCGGCTACCGTGAGCTGCGCGACGAGGTGGCCCGGGTGGCCGGGGCCCTGACCAGCCTGGGGGTGAGCCGGGGCGACCGGGTCGTGGTCTACATGCCGATGGTGCCCGAGGCCGTGATGACGATGCTGGCCTGCGCCCGCATCGGCGCGGTGCACTCGGTGGTGTTCGGTGGCTTCGCCCCCAAGGAACTGGCCGCGCGGATCGAGGACGCGCGGCCGGCGGTGGTGGTCGCGGCGTCGTGCGGGCTCGAGCCGGCCCGCGTGGTGGCCTACCAGCCGATCCTGGAGGAGGCGCTGCGGCTCAGCGCCCACCGGCCCAGCCACATCCTGATGCTGCAGCGCGACGCGGCCCGCGCCGGCCTAGGGCCCGGCTACCTGGACTGGGACGACGTCGTGCCCGGGGCCACGCCCGCCGCCCCGGTGCCGGTGGCCGCCACCGACCCGCTGTACATCCTGTACACCTCCGGCACCACGGGGAAGCCCAAGGGCGTGGTCCGCGACCACGGGGGGCACGCGGTCGCGCTGGCCTGGTCGATGGGCGCGATCTACGACGTGCATCCCGGCGACGTGTTCTGGAGTGCGTCGGATATCGGCTGGGTGGTCGGCCACAGCTACATCGTCTACGCGCCGCTGCTGGCCGGCGCGACCACCGTGGTCTACGAGGGCAAGCCGGTCGGCACGCCGGACGCCGGGGCGTTCTGGCGCATCGTGCAGGACTACGGCGTCAAGACCATCTTCACCGCGCCGACCGCGATCCGGGCCATCAAGCGAGCCGACCCCGAGGCCGGCGAGCTGGCCAAGTACGACACCGGCTCGCTGCGCTCGCTGTTCCTGGCCGGCGAGCGGCTGGACCCGGAGACCTACCACTGGGCCGCGCAGGCACTGGGCGTGCCGGTCACCGACCACTGGTGGCAGACCGAGACCGGCTGGCCGATCGCGGCCAACCTGCGCGGCGTCGAGCCGCTGCCGGTCAAGCCGGGCTCGGTCACGGTGCCGGTGCCGGGCTGGGACGTCCGGATCGTCGGCGACACCGTCCAAGACGGAACGGCGCAGCTGGTACCGCCCGGCCAGGAGGGCGAGATCGTGATCAGGCTGCCCCTGCCCCCCGGCGCGGCCTCGACCCTGTGGGGTGACGACGAGCGGTTCGTGCGCTCCTACCTCAGCCGGTTCCCCGGCTGCTACCACACCGGCGACTCCGGCTTTCTCGACGAGGACGGCTACCTGTTCGTCATGGGCCGCACCGACGACGTGATCAACGTGGCCGGGCACCGCCTGTCCACCGGCGCGATCGAGGCCGCCCTGGCCACCCATCCCGCGGTCGCCGAGTGCGCGGTGATCGGCATCCCCGACGATCTCAAGGGACAGGTCCCCTACGGCCTGGTCGTGCTCAAGGCCGGCGCCCAGCCCGACCCCGGCCAGCTGCGCGACGAGCTGGTCGCCGCCGTGCGCCGGGACGTGGGCCCGGTGGCCGCCTTCCGCGAGGTCTCCGTGGTCAGCGCGCTGCCGAAGACCAGGTCCGGCAAGGTCCTGCGCAAGACCATGCGCGCCATCGCCAACGGCAAGGATGAGCCGGTCCCGGCGACGATCGAGGACGCCTCGGTCCTCGACGCGCTCACCCCGGTCCTGCGCGGCCGCCAGTAGGCCGGCGCGGGCCGCGCCACTAGAATGCCGATGTCACAAATGAGCGCATTACGCTGGCCCGCTGGCGGTGGACGGTCACTGCCGCGTTCGGGCTGGGCGGGATCACCATCGCGACCTGGGGTCCGCGGCTCCCGGCCATCAAGGCGGGCCTCGGCATCGGCACGGCCACGATCGGGCTGCTCCTGGCCGGAGTGACCGTCGGCGCCATCCTCGGGCTGCTCGTGTCGACCGCGGTCCTGCACCGGCTGGGAAGCCGCCGGGCCATGATGGCCGCGCTGCTGCTCATCGCCGCCGCGATGGCGGTCATGGGCCTGGCACTCATGCTGCGTTCCGTTCCGCTGCTGGCGGCCGACTTTCTGATCATCGGGCTGGGGCTTGGCACTCTCGACGTGCTGATCAACGTGGAGGCCGCCGCCGTCGAGCGGTCCGCCGGACGCACGCTGATGCCGATGATGCACGGCGCCTGGTCCGCCGGGGCCGCGGCTGGGTCGGGGATCGGCGCGGCCTGCGCGGCCCTGGGTATCTCTCCCGCGGCGCAGCTCATCGCCGAGGCCGCCCTCATCGCGGCGGCCGCCTTCGCCACGGCGGCCGGGATCCCGGACGGGAACCACGCGCCTACCGCGCAGCCGCCGCAGGACCGGCGGGCGCAGCTCCGCCAGTGGCTGCGCGGCTGGCTGGACTGGCGGCTGCTGCTCATCGGCGTGGTCATGCTCGGCGTCGATTTCGGCGAAGGCTCGGCGAATAGCTGGCTCACCCTGGCCGTGCGCGACGGCCACGGGCAGACGGCCGCGGTCGCGGCGCTGTTCTTCACCGCGTTCGCGGCCGGCGAGGCGCTGGCCCGGATCTTCGGCGGGCCGGTCGTCGACCGCCTCGGCCGGGTCCGCACGGTCCGCGCCTCCACCGCCCTCGGCGTCGTCGGCGTGGCCGCGTTCATCGCGTCCGGGAACCGCTGGATCGTCCTGGCGGGCGTGCTGATGTGGGCGGCCGGCGTGTCCATGGGCTTCCCGCTCGGCATGTCCGCGGCCGCGGAGAGCGGGCCCGACCCGGCCGCGCGGGTCAGCATGGTCGCCTCCATCGGCTACTTCGCCAACCTGGCCGGGCCACCCGCCGTCGGCCTGCTTGCCGAGTCAGCCGGCCTGCTTCATTCTCTGTGGCTGATCGCCGCTCTGTTCCTGGCCGCCTTCGCCGCGGCCGGGTCACTGCGCCCGCGCCCGGCTGCCCCCGGACCGGCCCCCTCCATCGAGGCTCACCGGTCACACGAATAACACCGGCTGGGGGCTCAGACCGCTCGCTACCCCGTGGCCACCTCGGGGTCTGGGCCGGGTTCGGTGCCGCCAAAGTAGTGGGTGGAGAGCTGGGCCAGGGCCTCAGATCCGGTGCCGTCCCAGCTGATCTTCCTGCGGCGCAGGATGATGCAGCGGTCGGCGATGGCGAGGGCCTTGTGCGCGAACTGCTCGATCACGATCAGGGTCAGGCCGGAGCGCTTGGCCTGCTCCAGGGTCTCGAAGACCATGTCGACCAGCTTGGGGGCCAGGCCGAGCGAGGGCTCGTCGACCACCACCAGCCTGGGGTCCACGGCAAAGGCCCGGGCCAGCGACAGCATCTGCTGCTCGCCGCCGGACAGGCTGCCCGCCTGCTGGCTGCGCCGCTTGGCCAGCGCCGGGAACAGCGAGAGGGCCCGGTCCATGGCCGCGGACCGGGATGGCGCCAGCCGGACCGCGATCCGCAGGTTCTCGGCGACGGTCAGGCCGGGGAAGATCCCGCGGCCCTCCGGCAGGTAGATCAGCCCGGCCCGGCGGCGGCGGTCCGCGCTCCACTGTGTGATGTCCTGGCCCGCGAACCGGATCGTGCCCCGGGCGGCCGGCACGAGGCCCGAGCAGGCCCGGGCCAGGCTGGTCTTGCCCGCGCCGTTGGTGCCCAGGACGGCCAGCACCGATCCCTCGCTCACCTCCAGGCTCATGTCGGAAATGGCCAGCGCGGCCCCGTAGCGGACCTCGAGACCGGACACGGACAGGATGGCCGCCGACTCAGACATGTCCCACCTTCTTGTCGCCGTCGACCGCGTCGCCGAGGTAGGCCGCCCGCACCAGCTCGTCGGACCGGACCTCGGCCGGGGTGCCCGCCGAGATGACCTCGCCAAAATCGAGGACCATGACCCGGGCCGAGCGCTCCAGGACGGTGTCCACGTCGTGGTCCACCAGCAGGAACGAGACGCCCTCGCTGCCGACCAGCCCGTAGAGAACCTCGGCGACCTGCTCAGACTCCTGGCCGTCCAGGCCGGACAGCGGCTCGTCGAGCAGCACGACCTTGGGCGAGGCGGCCAGTGCGCGGCCGATCTCCACCAGGCGGCTGTAGCCAAGTGGCAGCGCGGCCACCGGCGCGTGGCTCAGCCGGGCCAGCCCGAGGCCTTCAAGCAGCTCGTCCACCCGCTCGCTCTCACCGCGGTCCGGGCGCCGCCAGGCCCGCCCGAGCAGCAGGTCCTGCCACATCCGGGCCCGGTCGTGGCGGACCCGCCAGGCGAGCATCAGGTGCTCGCGGATGGACAGGCCCGCGAACAGCTCGGGCTGCTGGAACGTCCGGGCCAGCCCGCGCCGGGCCCGCTGCTGGGCGGACTGCGACGTGACGTCGACACCGTCCAGGCTGACCCGCCCGCCCGACGAGGTGAGCAGTCCGGACAGCACCCCGATCAGCGTGCTCTTGCCGGCCCCGTTGGGCCCGATCAGCCCCATGATGGCCCGCCGGGGCACCTCGATGCTCACGTTGTTCAGGGCCTGCAGGCCGCCGAACCGCACCGAGATTCCCTCGCCGGCCAGCACGGGCGCCGCACCGCTCGCCGTTCTATCTCCGCTCATAGCGCCTCTCCCTTGCCCAGGGTCGCCGGGGCCAGGTCCGCTTGCGCGACCCCGCCACCCAGCTCGGCGGTCTGCTCGGTGATCACGTCAACCAGGGACCGCCGCCGCTGGCGCTTGCTCAGCAGCTGCTCAAGCTGGCGGGCGTGCATGGCCAGCGTGCCTTCGGGGTTGCGGGCGACGAGCACCGCGCCCAGGCCGAACAGCGCGGGCGGGACCTCGCCCCACGAGGTGGGCAGGTAGGTGGCGAAGATCTCCGGGATGAACGCGAACGACAGGCCCGCGATCAGCGCCGCGCTGGTGGACCGGACCCCGATCGTGACCAGCACCGCCATCCAGATCAGGCCGGAGAACGTGGCGAACGACTGTGGCACCGCGGCCGCGGTGTAGATCGCGATCAGGCCGCCGCCGATCCCGGCGGCGGTCGCGGCCAGCGCCGACACCCAGACCTTGGTGGCCACCACGGACAGGCCGGTCATCCTGGCCGCGGGCTCGCTCCACCGCACCGCGCTCACCGCGAAGCCGAAGGTCGAGCGGCGCAAGGTCGCCACGACCAGGGCCAGGATGCAGAAGAAGGCGAGCTCCACCCAGGACAGAGTGGTGTCGGAGGTGGCGAACGCGGGCGGGGGCACCGCGATCCCGGCGCCGAAGTTATTGATGGAGTTGATCTGGAAGAACAGGTTGTCGACCAGGAGCCCGAAGGTCAGCGTGACCAGGGCGACGTACAGATCGCCGAGACGCAGGGTGGCGAAGCCGATGACCGCCCCGAGCACGGCGCAGACCAGCCCGCCGACCACCACGGCGGCCAGCACCGAGACCCCGTGGTTGGTGGCCAGCTCGGCGGTGACCACCGCGCCGATCCCGGCGAACGTGATCTGGCACAGCCAGACGATCCCGGCCTCCCCGGTCACGATCGTGTAGGAGAGGAAGCAGACCGCGTAGCCCAGGCCCAGCGCGACCATCCCGGTCCACAGCCCGTGCAGCACCAGGGGCAGGATCGCAACCACCACGATCAAGGCCAGCGGCAGCGGCCCCGACGTCAGCCGCCGGCCGGCCGTGCCGACGCTGGCCGCCCGGGCCAGCGCCGCGTCACTTCCTCCCTGTGGGGCGATGGCCCGGTCCAGCGGTCCGCCCAGGGACTGCGCCTCACGCACCGCGCCGCGCCGGATGAGCGAGTAACCGAGGAAGATCACGATGAACACGAACGGGATGCTGGGGATCACGTCCGCCGTGAACTGACTGGTCGAGGGCAGGTAACGCTGCACCAGTGAGGTGGCGATGCCCATGAGCAGCCCGACCACCACGGCCGTGCCCATGTTGCGCAGCCGCGCCGCGATCACGGCGGCGAACGCGGCCGCGATCAGGACCGTGAACGAGGTGATGTCGAGCCCGATGATCGGTGCGGCGAGCACTCCGGCCAGGCCGGCCATGAACGTGCTCACCGACCACACGCCGATGGCCACCGCGGACGGCCGGATGCCGGACAGCGACGCCATGGCCTCCGAGTCCACCACGGCCCGGACCAGCAGCCCGGCGTCCGTCCAGCGCAGGATCGCCGCCCCGCCGGCCAGGATCACGACCGTGCAGGCGTACACGATGACCTGGTCCAGGGTGACGTCGGTGCCGAGCACGTGGAAAACGTGCACAGGCTGCGGCGCCAGGCCCGGCGGGCTCACGATCGGCTGGTTGCCGAACAGCAGGATCGCGATCGGGCCGATGCAGACCGACAGGCCGACGGTGACGACGATCTTGACCACGGGGGACGCCAGCCGCAGGAACCGGAACAGCACGGCCCACAGCAGCAGGCCGAGGACCGGCCCGGTCACGACGATCGAGACGATCGCCGAGACGGCCAGCCCCCAGCCGTGCTGCACGTGGAGGAAGTAATAGAACCGGGCCACGAAGTAGGCCAGGGCGGCGAACGCGAAGTTCAGGATGCCCGAGGACACGTAGGTGATCACGAGTCCCGAGGAGGCCAGCGCGTAGACGCCGCCCAGTGCGCACCCGGCGAGGATAGCTGCGATCATGGTCCGGCGATTCCCCCTGCGGAGTCAGCCTGCGTTCGAGTTAGGGACGATCCCGCCGCAGACCGGCTGCGGGTCGGTGACGTAGCCAGTGCCCTTGTACTGGGAGTAGTACATGCAGTCGCCCGGGCCGGGGCCTGGTCCCTCCGCACCGGTCCCGAAGCTGGTCTTCATGTTCTCCGGGCTGACCAGCAGTCCGTCAGCGGTGAAGTTGGTCACCGCGCGCAGGCCGGTGATGAACGAGGCTCTGGTCGGGTTCTTGCCCGCCACCTGCAGGCCCTTGATGATCGCGCTGGCCGCGGCCCACCCGTCGTACTCGTTCTGGTCGGGAGCGGCCGTCTGATGCGCGTAGGTGCGCAGGGCGGCCTGGAACGCCTCGGTCGCCGGTGTGTGCAGCCCAACCGGCGTCCAGTAGCTGGGCACCCACGTGTCCTGAGCGGCGGCGGCAGCCTGGGGGTTCTGGAAGATCGCCGCGGGCGGCGCGAGGTCCATCAGGTAGGCCTTGACGTTCATCCCGGCCTGCTTCATCGTCTCGAGCAGGGAGAAGGTCGCCGTCGGCTCCATCGCGATGTAGATGCCGTTCACGTTCTCCTGCTTCATCTGCTGGACGATCGACCCGAAACCGCCCTCCTGGGTGAACGGGATCGTGTAGTTGAGATACGTCGACTTCAGCCCGGCGGCTTTCGCCGAGGCCCCCACGTTCTTGGCCGCCGCCACCGCCGACGGGCTGTTGTTCCCCACCACCGCCACGTTGGTGGCGCCCTGCTTCTTGAAGAACGCGCCCCAGGTGGCAGGGGCGGGGAACTTCGCGTCCGGGCTCCCGGTGGTCGGGAACATGTTGTTGTTCGGCGGTGACCACTCGGGGCCATCCAGCGGCGTGCCCGTGACCGGGACTCCCTCACGAGTCAGGTACGGCTGGGCGGCGAACCCGACCACGCTGATCATCCCAATGGCAAACGCCTGCTTCTGCTGGACCAGCGTCTGCGCCCCGGTCAGGGCGCCACTCGTCGAGCCCTGGTCGTCGCCGAGCACCACGTTGATGTGGCGGCCGTACACGCCGCCGTGGGCGTTCTGCATGGCGATCCGGGCGTCGAACCCGGTCGCGACGGTGGTGAATCCGGCCGCCACCGGGCCGGTCAGCGAAGTCAGCAACCCCACGGTCACTGACTTGGCGGTCACGCCCGGGGCGCTGGCCGCGCTCGAGCCACCGGTCCCGCTGCCTGAAGTCGAGGTCGAGCCGTTCCCGCAGGCCGCGGCGGTGAGCAGCAGCGCCACCGTTCCGGCCAGCGCGGCGGCGCGCTTGCTGAGCCTCATTGTGGTCACCACGGAAATCTCCTGGTCGCTCAGATGCGCAGGCCCCGCGCCCGCGTCCCGAGTAGTGAAGGGCATCTTCGTTATGAGCGGCATTACCTAGATGGCGTAACGCGGCGCGGCGCCACGGGCGCCGTTACCGGCCATTCCGGCCCATGCCAAGGCACGCGGCAGGGCGGCCCGGCGTCACACAGCCGCCGGCCCGCCCTCGTGCCGCGAGTCCAGGCTCAGACCACCTCGGGAGGCTCGGCCGGGGTGAAGCGGAACAGCTTCTCGGCGTTGCCCCGCATGATCTTGTACTGCTGCTCCGGCGGCAGGTGGCCCAGCCGCTGCTGAGCCAGCTTGCGGCTGCCGGGCCAGGTCGAGTCGGAGTGCGGGTAGTCGGTCTCGATCATGACGTTGTCCTCGCCCACCATGTCGAGCAGGGCGATGCCCGGGGCGTCGTCGATGAAGCAGCCGTAGATGTGCTCGCGGTAGTCCCGCCAGATATCGATCTGGTCCAGGTCCACGGCCGGGTTGGATCCCATGCCCTTGGTGCCGCCGGCCGGGTCGAACTTCACCCCGCGCCCGGCCCAGTACTTCTGCGTGTTCAGCACCTGGCTGGCCCGGTTCAGGAAGAACGGGATCCAGCCGATGTTCCCCTCGGACAGCGCGATCTTGAGCGTCGGAAACTGCTGGAACTTCCCGCTGAAGAGCCATTCCAGCATGGCGCCCGCGGTACGGACCGCGCCCCACGACATGTTGGCCAGCACCGGCGCGTCCGGCGAGATGCGCGGGAGCTGGGAAGACGAGCCGACGTGCATGCAGACCACCAGCTCGTGGCCGGCCGCGGCGGCGAGCATCGGGTCCCAGTAGCCCGCTGGGTCGTGGATGGTGGGCATGCCCAGCGGTGCCGGGTTCTCGGAGAACGCGATCGCCCGCGCGCCCTTGGCCGACACGCGCTCGATCTCGGTCACGGCAAGCCGCGGATCCCACAGCGGCATGATCGCCATCGGGATGTACCGGCCCGGTACCGAGGCGCACCAGTCGTCGATCATCCAGTCGTTGTAGGCGCGCACACAGACAGCCGCGAGATCCTTGTCCTCGGCCTCGTAGAAGATCTGGCCGCAGAACCGCGGGAACGAGGGGAAGCAGAGCGAGGCGATGACGCCGTCGATGTTCATGTCCTCGGCGCGGGCCACCGGGTCATAGCAGCCCGGGCGCATGTCCTGGTAGCTGATGGCCTCGGGGCTGAACTCCTTGCCCTTGCCGACCACGGCGGACAGCCCGGAGGTGGGCACGTTGCGCCCGTCGTACACCCACCGCTCGCCGTCGGAGTCGGTGACGAGCTTGGGCGCGCGGTCCCGGTACTTGGCCGGGACGCGCTTCTGCCAGACGTCGGGCGGCTCGAGGACGTGATCGTCGACCGAGATCATCCAGTCGAGGTTGCTGTGATCCATGCCGGGGTCGCTCCCATCTAGAGGTCTATGTCGAGGATCAGCGACGCGTACGACTTGCCGTACGGGTCCAGGCGCAGGCCGAAGTTGCAGCCGCCCTCCAGCGCCCCCTCGAGGACGAAGTTGAGCCCATGCAGGTTCGGGTACACGTAGCGGGTGACGCTGCCCTTGACCAGGGGGCCGAACTTGTGCCTGACCTTGTCGGCGGTCACCTTCTCCAGCAGCGTGGGCCAGTCCGCCTCGTTGTCGACGAACACGCAGACGTTGGAGATGTCGCCCTTGTCGCCGGCCCGGCTGTACGCGATGTCGTAGACCTTCATGTCGTGATCAGCTCCGTCTCGAGGGACACGGCAGAACGCGGGACGTAGGCGCGGGTCACGCCGATGAACCGCTGCAGCGTGGGCACGGTCGTGGTCGAGCCAGCCAGCGAGAACGACAGGGTCTTGGCCTCGTACACCCACGCCTTGGCCACCTCCTCGTCCGGGCAGCGGGCCGCGAACCTGAGCCGGACCTCGGCCGGAGGTCCGGCCGCCACCTGGTGCCCGAACAGCGAGTCCACGCCGATCAGGTCGGCGCGCGAGTCGACGATGCCGTCGCGCAGCGGCGCGGTCCGGGCGGCCAGCAGTTCCTTGGCGAACTCGGCCCGCTCCAGGCAGCCGGGGCCGCCGAACGAGAGCTCCGCGCCGACCCGCCAGCCCAGGTCCAGGCCGACCAGGACCTTCAGCGTCTCCGGTCGGGGCTTGCCGGCCATCCCGGTCACCTCCACCCGGTCGGGGCCGACCTGGCGCACGGCGGTCTGGCTGACGTCCAGGGTCACGTCCGGGGTGAGGTAGTTGGCCGGGTCCTGGATCTCGTAGCCGAGCTGCAGCTTGACCGTCCGCTCGTCGACCACGCCGCCGGTGCCCGGCGTCTTGGAGATGACGACGCTGTCGTCGCTCACCTCGGCGTAGGGCATGCCGATCGAGACGTAGTTGTCCAGCACCTGGCGCGGCGGGTTGGCCAGCCGGCCCCCGCTGACCAGGATGCCGCACTCGAGCAGGTGGCCGACGGTGGTGGCCCTGGCTACCCGTTCAAGATCCGTAAGATCCCAGCCCAGCTCGTAACAGATCGGGGCCACGAACAGCGAGGGGTCGGCGGTCCGGCCGCCGATGACGAAGTCGGCGCCCTGGTCGAGCAGGTCCATGACCTCGGCGGCGCCCGAGTACACGTTGACCGAGACCACCGGCTCCTTGACCTGCGAGATGCGGCAGCCGAGGTCGGGGAGCTCCGCATCGAGGCCGAAGGCGCGGTCCCGGATGTCGTCCCCGTGCACGGCGCCGACGCGGACGCCGGTCTGGCCCTGCTCGCGGAACAGGCCGACGGCCGTGTCCACGGCGGCGTGGGTATTGCTGCCGCCGAAGTTACCGATGATCTTGAGGCCGTCGGCCACGAAGCCGCCGAAGTCCCTGACCACCGGGGCCAGATTGTCGGCGTACCCGGCGGCCGGGTCAAGCACCCGCCGGAGCTGGGCGAAGGTCATCGTGGCTTCGGCCAGGCAGTCGAAGCCGAGGTAGGACACCACACCGCTGCGGGCCAGGTCGACCGCCCAGTCCAGCC
>Ga0335074_10003598_pt1 | contig 21223 bp, 18 predicted proteins | sample Lox_Sample_23_FD_206715 | JGI IMG/M metagenome (GOLD analysis project Ga0335074, IMG submission 206715) | Soil microbial communities from Loxahatchee National Wildlife Refuge, Florida, United States - Lox_Sample_2.3 | ecosystem: Environmental > Terrestrial > Soil > Wetlands | place: USA... | reverse complement strand
TCCAAGGAAAGGGGCAACGTCGTCGCACTTGGCTTGCCCGCGGGGACTGCCCCCAAGTAGGGATTCTGGGGCTCAAAATCTGGGGCGTTGCCAGTCTGCGCGGCGACGCCGGCAGCCCCGTAAGACACGGCACCCAGGAGGAGCGTGAGGCCAAGTGCAATCAGTTCAGTGCGATGCCTTGTGCGAGTGCGACTGATATTTTCAGAGCCACGAAGTTCGCGGTTGCCCTGCGATCGTTGGACACGTCGAGTAAAGTCGTTTGCCATTGGGTGATGGCACCAGAAGCTAAGGCACGAAACCATTGGACCTTGGTATTGGGGATACTTTCGTATTGGTGCGGCAACGACCCGACGCACCGTGGGATTGTTGGGCGCTGAGGAATTGCTATTCACCAAGCTCGTCGATTGCCGCATCGAGGGCCGACACGAACTCGTTGGGGCGAAATGCGGAGGATCCCCAGCATCTCTTTCCGGAGCGAATGGCCGGCAGCCACCAGCACCCATCTTCGACCGCATGAAAATAGAACAAGTTAACTTTTAAGCCCGCGCACGCATCCATCAGCGAAAGAAGACTGATATTCCGTAGTTTGATCGGACTGAGCACCAGGTCGAAATCGTGGATGCGTGCCAGGGAGAGCGCCTGCAGACTGGAGGACGCAAATTGACATTGGAAACCGCCTTTCTGCAGGCGTTTGGCGAGAATGCAAAAATCGTGTGGATTCTCGCCGACCAACAACGCCTTCGGGACCTTTGCCTCCATCGCTTCCTGCTTTCGAAGAAATCTGACTTTCAGAACTCTAGTGCCTGCACGAAGAATGACGTGACACGTGAACTGTTCGCTCTTGCATTCGCTCCAGGAGGCACAGCTGGGCATAAGCGACCGCGAGTCTTTCGCCTTATGAAATAGACGTTTAGCGACTCCCGCAATTGAAGGCGTGCACGGCGCAGCCGCGACTTCACCGCGGTTGGCGAAGCGGCGAGCGCCTGCGCTGTTTCCTGAATCGAAAAGCCCTCGACGTCGTGAAGTTGAAAGACGATGCGATTTCTCGGGCGCAATCGAGCGATGGCGGTCTCAAGAATGCTATGCAGCTCCGTTTGGGAATAGCGCTGTTCGGGGTTTGGCCCCCAGTCCTCGAGTTCGCGGGGGAAAGAGCCTTCCTCGGTTTGATTGTCGATAGAAATTTCGTTGAAACGCCGCCGGCGTATCCTCATCAGGCCTTCGTTGATGGTGATGCGAACGAGCCAGGTGTAGAACCGGGAGTCTCTCCGAAAACGAGAGAGGTTCTTATATGCCTGCACGAAGGCGTCCTGCATAATCTCCTCGGCGTCCTCGCGGCTGTGAGCAATTCTTTCCGCCACGCGAAACACCCTCGACTCATAGCACTCGACGAGTTGCTGAAAAGCAACACTTGATCCGCGTTGCGCCTCAGCGACCAGATGTTCCTCATCGAACGCAACTGAACCTTCGGTGGGACAAGGTGGGTACGTGATCGCTTCCGTTGGCTGGCTTACAAGGTCTATTTGCATCCCATCCTCCCGCGCGGGCGCCGCATGACTCATTCCACGCCGCCGGTGCGTATGATTTCGATTGCGTACCTCGCGACGAAGCGATCACACCAGAGGCGGGGGAAGCAAACAATTGGACGATGGTATCGGCGATACGTTCGTAGCAGAGCAAAGCGACTGCGTTCAGGAGGTTAGAGGCCGTTCATTTCCTCACGAATCGAAGAGCTTCCGATCGCCAAATCTGGACGGACAGCACAAAGAGATTGACCGGTCGAAGCGATGTCTGTACCTTGATACCCGCAATCGACGTTCATTCATAGGGATCTTGCATTCCGTTGTTGCGCGAAGCTTGCGAAGCGACATCGTAGCACCCTTCGTTTATCGGAAACCTCCAACGCCGGCGCACGATTCACCCGCGACCGGCACTCGAGCAACGTCGAGCACGGATTCGCGCCAAACCTCTTGATCGCGTAAAAAGAAAAAGCTTTACTCGAAAAAAAATGGCGCCTGTTGGACTCGCCGTGAATCCAATCGGCGAATCTCGCGAAACAGGACCGGGCATTTCTTATCGGGCTTGGCGGGAGCCTTTTCAAGGCGAGGACACAGAGGCGGCGGCGTTCGCAAGGGCGACGATGAAAGCACGAATCATCCACTCGATGCGGTCGGTCGTTTCGATTATCGCGCGCGGCGGCGTGTTCGCGTCCTTTTCCTTGCCGGCCGCCCTGCAGTGGGTCGCCGCCAACGGGCCGCAAGCGACTCCCAGCATAAACGCGCCTGCCTCGACGCCCGCCCACGAAATTCAGACGCTCGCCTGGTTCACGCTCTCAATCACCGGGGGCATCTTTTTCGTGGTAGGCGGGCTGCTGACGTATGCAGTGGTCAAGTACCGCGCGAAGGCGGGTGACCCGCCGAGCGAGCCCGCACAGATTTACGGCAGCACCCAAATCGAGCTGGCCTGGACCGTTATCCCGATCCTTATCGTCCTCGTGCTGTTCCTGACGACGGCCCGACTGATCTTCGCAATTCAAGACGCGCCCGAACCGGAGTCGGCGCTCGACGTAACAGTCATCGGGCACCAATTCTGGTGGGAGTTCCGCTACCCGAAGCTCGGGATCGTGACGGCGAACGAACTGCATGTCCCGTTGAGCAGCACCAAGGATCCGCAGCCGACATTCCTTTCGCTGCTTTCCGCGGACGTCGATCACAGCTTCTGGGTACCGCAGTTAGCGGGGAAAACCGACTTGATTCCCAATCACCCGAACACGACGTGGATGGACCCACTGCGGCCGGGGATGTACGTCGGGCAGTGCGCGCAATTCTGCGGCGCGGAGCATGCGCTGATGCTGCTGCGCGTCTACGTCGATACGCCGGACCAATTTTCAGCGTGGGTGAAGAATCAGCAGCAGCCAGCAGCGAATGATCCACGCGTGGAGGCGGGGCGGCGCGTGTTTGAGACGGAGGCTTGCATGAACTGCCACGCGATCCGCGGAACGGCGGCGACGGGCAAGTTTGGTCCCGACCTGACGCATCTGATGAGCCGACAGACGCTTGCAGCAGGAGCGGCGCCCAATACGGCCGAAAACCTGAAGGCATGGATCAAGGACCCGGCGACGTTCAAACCAGGGTGCCTCATGCCGGCCATGCAACTGAGCGATGAGCAGGTCGATCAGCTCACCGATTATCTTTCGACGCTTCGCTGAGGATGGCGCACGAACATGGGTGAAAACTCACTGCCGCTTCCCGGTTCGATGGACGTGGCCCAGCCGCGCGGGACTGCCCGTACGGTCCTCGAAAATCTGCACGAATGGGTGGTGACGGTCGACCACAAGCGCCTCGGAGTTCTGTACGTCCTCTACGGAATCTTTTTCCTGCTGGTCGGTGGCGCTGAAGCCGTTGCGATACGGATTCAACTGGCCGTGCCGCACAACCATTTCATGAGCGCGCAGACGTACAACCGCTTTTTCACGATGCACGGCACCACCATGGTGTTTCTCGTGGGGATGACCATCATCTTCGGGTTCGCCAATTACCTGGTGCCGCTGCAGATCGGCGCGCGAGACATGGCGTTTCCGCGGCTGAACGCCTTCAGCTTCTGGCTGACTGCCTTCGGCGGTCTGCTGCTCTACTACAGCTTCATCGGCGGAGGCGGGCTCTATGGGGTGGGCAGCGCGCCGGACGTCGGATGGTGGGCGTACGCGCCGCTGACGGCGCGCGCATTTTCCCCGGGGCATGCAACCGACTATTGGGCGCTGGCGCTCATCGTCACCGGTTTCGGAACCCTCGGCACGGCGATCAACATCATCGCGACTGTCTTCTCGATGCGCTGCAAGGGCATGACGATGATGCGGCTGCCGCTGTTCACGTGGCTGATGTTGGTGGATAGCTCGCTCACTCTCATCACGATTACTCCACTGACCGCCGCACAGTTCATGCTGCTCGTGGATCGCTATCTGGACGGACATTTTTTCGATACGCAGGCGGGCGGATCGGCGGTGGTGTGGATGCATTTCTTCTGGATATTCGGCCATCCCGAAGTGTACGTGCTGGTACTGCCCGCGTTCGCCATCGCGAACGAAGTGATTCCGGTTTTTTCGCGCAAGGCGATCTTCGGGTATCCGGCGATGGTGGCCGCGTCGGTCGCGATCGCGTTTATCAGCTTGAGCGTGTGGGCGCACCACATGTTCACGGTGGGAATGACCTCGTTTTCGAACGCGTTTTTCGTGCTGTCTACTGAACTCGTCGGCATCCCCACGGGGATCAAGATTTTCAACTGGCTGGCCACAATCTGGGGCGGGAAGATTCGATTCGCGACGCCGATGCTCTTCTGCATCGCTTTCCTGTTCCAGTTTATGATCGCCGGACTGACCGGGATCATGCTGTCGATCGCTCCCTGGAACTGGCAGCTGCACAATTCCTATTTCGTGGTGGCGCACTTTCATTACGTGCTGGTGGGGGCGATCGTCTTTTGCATCTTCGCGGGCATTTACTACTGGTATCCGAAGGTCACCGGCCGGATGCTCGACGAGACGCTCGGGAAGTGGCACTTCTGGTTGTTCCTGATCGGATTTCACGTCACTTTCGACACGATGCACTTCGTCGGAATTCTCGGAATGCCGCGCTCGATTTACACCTATGAGCCGGATCGCGGCTGGAACACGCTGAATTTCGTGGTATCGGCGGGCGGCATGGTGCAGGGAATCGCCGTGCTGATTTTCGCGTTCAATATGGTTTGGTCGTATTACCGCGGCAAGCCCGCGGGCAACGATCCGTGGGACGCGTGGACGCTCGAGTGGTACACGGCTTCGCCGCCGCCCGTGTACAACTTCGCGCAAGACCCGGTGGTGCGGAGCCGCCGGCCCTTGTGGGATCTGAAGCACCCGGAGGATCCGGACTGGGAGTACGAAGGATGAGCGCGGTCACTCAATTGCCGGCAGCGTATGAAGGCGAATGGCGGCTTCCCTCGCGCGGAAGAGTCGCGATGTTCGGGCTCATCACCGGCGAGTCCGCGATCTTCACGATCTTCGTCGTGGCGTACGTTTTCTACATCGGCAAAAGCCTGTCGGGACCGATGCCGCGACAGGTACTCGAGGTTCCCATCTTCGGCACGATCTGCCTTCTCTCGAGCAGCTTCACGATCTGGATGGCTGAGCGGGCGATTGCCCGGAATCGCGTGACGGCCTTCGCCCTGTGGCTCGGAGGCACGATCTGCCTGGGCCTGATCTTTCTCGGCGGCACGGCGATCGAATGGCACAAGCTGATCTACCGAGACGGGCTGACGATCAGCACGAACTTGTTCGGCACGACCTACTACTCCCTCGTCGGCTTGCACGCGACGCACGTGATCATCGGGCTGCTGATGCTGACGATCGTGTTCACTTTCGCGCTGATGCGAAAGGTGAGCCAGCAGCATGCAGAGAGAATCGCGGTTCTCTCGATGTACTGGCACTTCGTGGATGCAGTGTGGGTCGTGGTTTTTACGGTGGTTTACATCATCGGGCGGTGAGGGATGGACGAGAGAGAGCACGCGGCGGCGAGTGGCGAAGCGAATCTGGTCGAACTGCCCGCGTCGACGGCATGGCCGATCGTCCTCGCATTCGGGGTGATGCTATTGTTTGCCAGTCTCGTGACGAATGCGGGCATCGGCATCGCCGGCGTTGCGCTCATCATCTCCGGGTGCGTCGGATGGTTTCGCCAGGTGTTGCCGCAGGAGCATCACGAGATGGTCGCGCGCGCTGCAGTTGTCAGCGAAGCGGTCAGCGTACGAACGAGCGTGGCTCGCCTCGAGGTGAGCGAGCGTCACCGTGCATTTCTGCCGATCGAAAGCTATCCCGTTATTTCCGGCCTGAAGGGCGGGGTTGCCGGGGGGGTGGCCATGATTCTTCCGGCGCTGCTCTACGGCTACATCGCGCACCATAGCATCTGGTACGCGGTCAATTTGCTCGGCGGTGCGGGCGTTGCCCACTGGCGCAATCCCACTACCGCCGACATCGCCGCGTTTCACTGGAGCGGATTGCTAATCGCGAGCGTGATTCACGTGGCCGCCTCCCTGCTGGTCGGCCTGCTTTATGGAGCGTTGCTGCCAATGTGGCCGAAACATCCCATCGTGCTGGGAGGGATCGTGGCGCCGATGGTATGGACTGGCGTTCTGCACTCGACGCTGGTGGTGATCAATCCCGCATTCAACCAGCGCATTAGCTGGCCGTGGTTCGCCGCGTCGCAGTTTCTTTTCGGCATCGTTGCGGGCATCGTGGTGGCGCGCACCGGAAAGATCCGCACGCATCAGTCGGTCCCCTTTACCATGCGCATGGGTTTGGAAACGCGCGATTTCAGGCCCCCGAGGGACGAGGAGAAGAAAGACTGATGCGCCCGGCCGCGCTCATCGCGATAGGGTGCGTCGTCGCAAGTCTCCTTTGCGCTGCGTGCAATGACCCGGTCGAAGGGATGCCGGCGATGAGCGTTCCTGTACGCCCCGACGACGTGGTCGACTTCCGGACGCTCTACAACCAGAACTGCTCGGCGTGTCACGGCGAGAACGGCCAAAACGGCCCGGCGCTTGACCTCGCCAATCCGGTCTATCAGGCGGTCGTCGACGACGCGTCGCTCAAGAAGTGGATCACCAGCGGAATGCCCGGGACGGAGATGCCTGCCTTCGGAAAATCCGCCGGAGGATTTCTGACCGAGGCGCAAGTTGACGCGCTGGTCGCCGGAATGCGCGCGAACTGGGCCAAGCCGGGCGCGAGCGGCGCGACTCCGCCACCCTATGCAGCCAACCTGCGTGGCGATGAGAAGAGCGGCGAACAGGTTTACAAGGACGCGTGCCTCTCCTGCCACCAGAAATCTGGCGAGCAAATTTCAAATGCTTCGTATCTCGCTCTAGCGAGCGATCAGAGCTTGCGAACGATTACCCTTGTGGGGCGCCCGGACTTGGGCCAGCCGGATTGGGAACATGACCGCCCCAACCGCCCTTTGACGAACGAAGATGTGACCAACGTCGTGGCGTATCTGGCGTCGCTGCGAAGCGCAACGCCGGGACAGCCGTACCCGAACGCCACGAAATAGAGATGCGAGGCTGGACGTGAGCGACAACAGAATCGAAGGCGCTGCAACGCCAGCGGACGGAACGGACGCGAACCGGGTCGAGTTCTCGCGCCGCTGGCTGCTTGTGAAGATCGGCGTGGCGTTCAACGCGCTGGTAGGCCTGGTGATCGCGATTCCCGTCGTGAAGTACCTGCTTTCGCCGATCGTCCGCGGCCAAAACTACAATTCGTGGGTGTCGCTCGGCACGGTCGACAAATTCCCGGTCGGCGAGACCCGGCTCGCGACGTTCACGAATCCCAGCCGCCGCCCGTGGGACGGCATGACGGACGGCGTGGCGTGCTGGGTTCGCCGCACGGCCGTCGATCAATTCACGGTTTTCGCCATCAATTGCGCGCACTTGGGATGCCCGGTGCGATGGTTTCCGCAGTCGCAGCTTTTCATGTGCCCCTGCCACGGCGGCGTTTATTACGCAGACGGCTCGCGCGCCTCGGGACCGCCGGAGCGCGGCCTTTTCACGTATGACTCGCGGATTGTCCGCGACCAACTCGAAATCTTCGCGGGCCAGTTGCCGACTCTTTCGACCTCGGCGAAACTCGTGAAGATTCAGGGCACCCAGGGGGGGCGTCCGTGCGCCGGCTGAGGCAGGTTTTCGACTGGTTCGACCAGCGGCTGCAACTGGCGGCGCCCGTCGCCGAAGCAGCCGCTCATCCGATTCCCCGGAAAACGGCAAGCTGGTTCTACGTCTTCGGCAGCGCCGCTTTCACGCTGCTGATACTCCAGGTGGTGACGGGAACTCTGCTCGCGCTTGTCTACGTTCCCTCGGCGGGCGAGGCGTGGAACAGCCTCAACGTCTTGAACCACCAGGTGGAGCTGGGCTGGTTCTTGCGCGCGATGCACGGCTGGGGCTCGAACTTCATGATCGCGGTCGTGCTGGTGCACATGGTGCAGGTGTTCCTCTTCGGAGCCTACAAGTACCCGCGCGAGTTGACGTGGACCCTTGGCGTTTTTCTCCTGCTCATGACGCTCGGCATGGCGTTCACCGGCCAGGTTCTGCGATTCGATCAGGACGCGTTTTGGGGACTCGGCATCGGAGCTTCGATTTCCAGCCGCATTCCGGTGCTGGGGGCTCCGCTGGTTCATCTGCTTTTAGGCGGGCCAATTATCGGCGGGGCGACGCTTTCGCGATTTTTCGCGATTCACGTCTTCATCATTCCGGGAGCCCTTTTGGCGTTCGCCGGTCTTCACGTCTGGATGGTTTTGAAGCTCGGCATCAACGAGTGGCCGATGCCCGGGCGCGTTGTCCGGCGCTCGACGTACCTTTCCGAATATCACCAGATGACTGCGAAGGAAGGAGTGCCGTTCGTCCCCATCGCCGCGTGGAAGGACATCATCTTTTCTGGCGGGGTTGTGGCAGCCGTCGCGGTTTGCGCCGTGGTGTTTGGGCCGTACGGGCCCGGTGGGCCACCCGATCCAACGATCATTCAGACGGCTCCGAAGCCCGACTTTTTCTTCCTTTGGCTCTACGCGATTCTTTCCTATCTGCCGCCGAGCTTGGAGACTCCGTTCGTACTCATCGCGCCGGTGATCGGAATCGCGATCTTGGTTGCGCTGCCTTTCGTCTCGGGCGAGGGGGAAAAAAGCTGGCACCGGCGCCCGGCAGCGATTTTGATTCTCGTGACGTTGGTCGCCTCGGGGGCGGTGCTCACGCGCCTGGGTATGCACACGCCGTGGAGCCCGGTGATGAACGCGTGGAGCGGCGGCCCACCAGTGCCGGTTCGCTACACGCACGCGGCAAGTCCGCTCGAGCGCCAGGGCGCCGTGGTCTTTCAGGCTAAGCAGTGCCGCAACTGCCACTCGATCGCCGCCTACGGAGGCGAGCGTGGCCCGACGCTCGACTCGGTCGCGACGCGGCTCACGGAAGACCAACTGATTCGCCAGGTGCTACAGGGCGGAGGCAATATGCCCGCGTACGGCAAGAACCTCTCGCCTCCGGAAGTAACCGCGCTCGTGAGTTTCCTTGAAACTTTGCATCCCGCCGGCGAGCCGGGCGCGCGGGACGCCTCGCAAACCCAAGCGGCCGGGCCTTCGGGCGGGTCGAGTCCATAAGCCCGCGGAGAGCATGACCTACACCTTCAATCAGCTGTTCACCCTATGGGACGTTCCGCCGATCGTAACGTCGCTCCTCGCCTTGACCGCGTTGATTTACGCGCGTGGCTGGATGCGCATCCGGCGCACGAGAGCGGAACAGTTCCCGGCGTGGCGGCTTGCTTGTTTTCTGGGCGGAATCTTTGCACTGTTCGTGGCGGTTGCGTCGCCGCTCGATACGTTCAGCGAATCGCTTCTCGTGATGCACATGGCGCAGCACTACGTCTTTATTTCTATCGCTCCGCCGCTTATCCTCTTCGGCGCGCCGGTCGTCCCGTTGCTCCGGGGACTGCCGGCGTGGCTTGTGCGGTCGCTGCTGGGGCCGCTTTTTCGGGCGGCTTTCCTTCGTCAGATCGCGAGATTCTTGGTGCGGCCTCGAGTCGCGTGGATAGCGATGAACGTTTCCTTTGTGGGATGGCACATACCGCGAGCCTACGAGTTTGCGCTGAGCTCGGAGAACTGGCATAACTTCGAACACTTCTGCTTCTTCGCGACGAGCCTTCTCTTCTGGTGGCCGATCATAGCGCCGTGGCCCTCGCGGCCAATCTCCGCGCGCTGGATCCTGGTGCCGTATCTTCTGCTGGCCGATTTCGTGAATACCGGACTTTCCGCGTTTCTCTGTTTTTCAGGTCGCCTGCTTTACCCTAGTTACGGCGAAATTCCGCGGCCGTTCGGCCTGAGCGCCCTTGCCGACCAGTCCGCCGCTGGCGCTTTCATGTGGGTGCTGGGCTCGATCGTGTTTCTCATCCCAGCCGTTGCGATCACGGCACAGTTGCTTTCTCCGACGCACCGCGACGCTGTGTCGAGCTTCGGTTCTTCAACTTCTTAGATGACAGCGGACGCCGCGGCCGCGCGTGCTCCTTATTTTGTATGCGCCGGGGCTCTAAGCCACTGATTCTAAGGCATGGCGGAGAGGGTGGGATTCGAACCCACGGTAGAGTTCCCCCTACACTCGCTTTCGAGGCGAGCTCTTTCGACCGCTCAGACACCTCTCCGCGGCGTGTGTAGTTTGGTTAGATTAGCAAAGGCGCGGGATGCTCACAACGGAGAAGCAAAAAGCGCGGCCTGGGAATTCAGGCGTGCACTACGACCGCGGAAGCAGCCAACGCTCATCGTCGCGCGGCGAAGAATTCTCTCAGGACGGTTGCCGCTTCGTCTGAGCGTACTCCAGGTGCGACTTCGACGCGGTGATTGAGCTGCGGGTGATCGAGAACGCCGAAGCAGGAGCGCACGGCGCCGGCCTTCGCGTCATCCGCGCCGTAGATCAATCGCGCGACGCGCGCCTGGATCATGGCGCCGGCGCACATGGCGCATGGCTCGATCGTCACGTAGAGTGACGCGCCGAGCAGCCGGTGATTCCCCACCGCCTTCGCGGCTTCGCGCAGGACTAGAATTTCGGCGTGGGCCGTGGGATCGCAATCGGCGATGGTGCGGTTTGCCGCGCGCGCCACGATCTGCCCGTCGAGCACGATGATTGCGCCGACTGGAACTTCGCCACATTCGGCGGCCGTGCGCGCTTCCGCGAGGGCGGCATCCATGAAGTCGAAATCCTTTGTGTCCGTGCCTTTCGTTGCGTCGTTCACGGCATGCAAGAATAGCACGCCATTGCTGCTTGTCTTCCCGCGTCGACTCGCCAAATGGCGGCCCTTCGTGCAAAATAATTCGCGATGCTCACGGACGCTCCTCCGCGGAAGAAAAATGGCCTATTCCTTGAGAGCGACCGCCTGCAGGACCTTCCACTGCCACCGGATCAGCGATTGCCGAGAATTGCGAGCGCGATCGAGCGTGCGATCCGGGACGGCATGTCGGGAGACGTGCGGCGCACGTGCGAAGAGTTCGTTCAGTGCGCCGGGGACTTTTACCGCGTGCCGAGGTGCGATGTCCGCGTGCTGGCCGCGAGGCCGCTGCGGGTTCGCGAGCGCTCGACCACGGAAATCTTTGGGGACTACCATCCAGACTCGATGCACATTCGCGTGTGGATGCGGACCGCGATCCGGAAAGACATCACCTCGTTTGGGACTTTCTTCAGCACGCTTTGCCACGAGTTCTGCCATCACCTGGATTTTCATCGCTTCGCATTCGGCGATTCGTGGCACACGCGCGGTTTCTACCAGCGCACGGCTGCGCTCTACCACCATGCGAGGGGCACACCGGCGAAGCAGTTGATCTGGGCGCCTTTGCCGCGACGGCGCTGGCGGATCGATTGGCCGCGGACTAATCGGAGCGGTGCCGGGCCGGGCTAAGAGACCCGGCGCTGGGTCTGCACCTCGCTGGGGCAATGCCGAAGCTCGGGGTAAAGCCGCACGGCCCACACCGAACTTGCCCCGGCTATGCGGGTTTCTTGCTTTGGAACAATGCGCTAAGGAAATACAGGGCGGCGCCGGCGGCCACCACCGCGATTCCTATGATGAGCTGATTTGTGTCGCCTGCCAGCTCCCTGCCGTTGCGGACGATTGCCGCGATCATCAGGGCGAGCGGCGGCACTCCGACCGCGATCGTTCCCGCGATTCCTCCCGGCACGCGATACGGGCGCGCGAGCTGCGGTTCGCGAACGCGCAAGGCAACAAGCGCCCAGAATTCGAGCAGAATGCTCAGTCCGGTTAGAAGCACGTCGAGGAAGAGGCTTCGCTCGAAGCCGAGCGGGTAGCAGAGCGCCCAGAAACCGGCGCAGGCCAGAATCGCGACCCACGGAGCGCGCGTTCGAACGTGCTCGCGCGTGAAGATCTTTGGCATATAGCCGTCTGCGGCCATCACCGCGGGCAGCCGCGTAAACGACATCATCAGCGCACCGAAGGTGCCGATCGCGCCGATGACTCCTGCGGCGGCGATGGCGATGGCGAGCGTTTCGCCGCCCAGAATTTGCCCCACGTCAACCCATCCGCCAGTGGTCCAGCGGTTGGGGTCAACGCCCGTTCGAGCCACAGCCGCGACGGGAATCAAATAACTGGCAATGACAAGGATGACGGCGCCCAACATCGCGCGCGAATAGGTTCTCTGTGGCTCCGAGACTTCGCCCGCGATGGTCGACAGGTTGTCCCAACCCATGTAGTTCCACATCGCGATCAGCACGCCGCCGAGCAAGTCGGCATGGCGCAGCGGAACCGCCTTGGTGCCGCCTGCTGCGGCGTGGCCGCTGTGGAGCGCGACTATCGCCAGAACGGCAAACGGGGCGAGCAGCGCGACGTTCAGGAATACTGATCCTTCGCCCACGGCTCCCGCGCCAAAGATATTCCATGCGGTGCAGAGCGCGATCATCCCGAAGCCGAGGATCAGACCGCGATGTCCGGCAACCATCGCAGGCGAAAGCCGGCCGAGGTAATCGACGAACAAGTTCGGGTAGAGCGCCATCTCAAAGACACTGCCGGCAAGGGTAAGCCACGTCTCCTGATAGCCCCAGAAAGGGCCCATGCCGCGTCGCACCCAGATGTAAAAGCCGCCCTCCTCCGGGATGGATGTGGCCAGCTCGCTGACCATCATGGCGGTGGGAACGCTCCACAGCAGCGGCGTGATGATGAGAATCACGAGCGTGGCGGCGTAGCCGGTTTTCCGCACGATGTCTTCGAGGCCGTACGGTCCGCCCGCAACCATAAAGTAGGTGGCGGCGATCATCGGCAGGACCGTCATTTTGCCCACCGGCGCGGGGACGGCGTTTCGACTCTTGTTGTTCAGCTAAGCGCTCCTTTTCGCAAACGCAATCTGCTTTCGCGCCGCAGTGTAAAACAAAACTTTCTCCCTCTGGCAACTTAATCGCACCAGTTAGCACAGAGGCCACAGAGCACACGAAGGCGTGGGAGAACTTCGCAGGCTCCCCTTCGGGGCGTGGAGCGCGCGTGATTCGGCGGAATGACGCCGTGCGATGGTCACGTTATCTATTCGTGGCTAGGGATTTCGTTATAAAATGGGCGCCCCTAACTCACACACAAGGGCCTCATGGAATTACGAAAAGATCCCATCACGCGCAGCTGGGTAGCCATCGGACATCCGGAAGAGGAAGAAGGGAAATCGACGGCGTGCCCGTTGTGCCCCGAGAATCGGATCGAGACGCACGTTCTCTTAAGTTTGCCTTCTCATGGTCCATGGCAAGTGCGCGCCTTCCCTCATCTTTGGCCGCTCTATCGCGTGGAGGGCGATCCGTCGCGCGCCGCGGACGGCATCTTCGACCGCATGGAGGCAATCGGCGCGCACGAGGTAATCGTCGAGTCGCCCGATCACGCCCGCCAGCTGGCGCAGCTTTCCGATGAGGAAATCGAGCGCGTGCTTGAGGCGTGGGCCACCCGGATCGCGGACCTCAAACGCGACGCGCGGTTCAAGTATGTGACCATCTTCAAGAACCAAGGACCGGCAGCAGGCGAGGAATGGACGCATTCGCATTCGCAAGTCGTGGCGACAACCTTCGTGCCGCGGCGCATCTTATACGAGCTGCGCGCCGCCCGCGACTGGTATCGCGACCGCGAAAGGTGTGTCTTCTGCGATATTTTGCGCCAGGAAATCCGCCAGAAGCGGCGCGTGGTGGACAACGTCGGCGACTACTACGCCTTTTGCCCTTACGCTTCGCGCGTGCCGTTTGAAACGTGGATCACGCCGAAAACACACAATCACCTCTTCGAGATACAGTCGCCGAGCGAAAATCGGCGCCACTTGGCGGGGCTGCTGGGGCGCTCGCTACGCCGTCTGCTGAAAGTAACCGGCAACTACCACCTTGTGCTGCACACCGCCCCCAACACGCTGCAGACCAAAGGCGAGTTGAGCGATTACTGGCGCACCATCGCGGGTGACTACCACTGGCACATCGAGATTCTGCCGATCGTTCCGGCGCGCTCGAAGTCCTACAGCATCAAGGAAGTCTATTTCAACGAAATCCTGCCCGAGCAGGCGGCCGAACGCTTGCGGCAGTTCGATCCGGCGAAATAGTGTCTCGCCTCGGCAGCTCGACGTCCGTAATCGCGCGCGACGCGGAGCGCGGCGGAATCTTCTTCAAGTTTCTGGTGCTGATCTTTCTGGCCTGCTGCGTATTCGCAATTTATCTCGCGCGGCATCCCTTGCTGCGGCTCGCGGGCGGATTCTGGATTGTCGACGACGGCCCCGCCTATTCCGACGCCATCGTGATTCTTGGCGACGACAACTACAACGGCGATCGGGCCGCAGAAGCGGCAGAGCTTTTCAAGGCCGGCTGGGCGCCTCGCGTCGTGGCCAGTGGACGCTTCCTCCGTCCTTACGCCAGTATCACTGACCTCGAGGAGCACGACCTGAAGAACGACGGCGTGCCGGAGCAGGCGATCGTGCGGTTCCAGCACCACGCCGAGAATACGAAAGACGAAGCGATCGCGCTTCGGCAACTCATCCTGCAGCAGGGCTGGAAGCGGATATTACTGGTTACTTCGAATTACCATACCCGCCGGGCCCGCTATATTTGCGCGCGCACGTTCCCAGCGGGCACTGTGCTGCGCGTGGTGCCCGCGCGCGATTCCGAATACGACCCCGACCGCTGGTGGGGGACGCGGCGGGGCCAGGTGATTTTCTGGCACGAGTTTGTGGGAATGTTCGTGGCGATCTGGGAGATGCGCCGGCAGGACGCGCAAGCCACCGACGCCGCGCTCCTTGTTGTCGATTACGTCATGAGGCTTGGCGCGATTCGCGCATAGACCCCGTTTACAGGCGGTACCCGCTGTACTATAGTGCCCGTACCGCATAGGACGACTGCCACCCCAGCGCAGCGCCCGGGCTCATCTGGAGGATCGAATCATGTGGCATAAGACTGACGGCAAGCCATCCCCGGAAACGCCCCAGCTTCCTGCTGGGGGAACAATCAAATCGCAAGTCACATCGGAACCGCCCGCGCCTCCGGCCGTTCCGCCTGCTGCTACGGCGCCGGTCCCGACGCCTGCGCCTCGGGCGGAGGCACCCGAGCCCGCTGTTGTGCCTGCGCCGGCCCAGGTCGCAACCGGAACATCCAGAATTCAAGCAGGGCTCAAAATTCATGGAGAGATTTCCGGAAATTCCGATCTATACATCGACGGCGAACTCCAGGGGAAACTCCGGCTGGGCAACGGCCGGGTGGTAATCGGACCGAACGGGAAGGTTCAGGCAGATATCGAGGCTAGCGGCGTTACGATCGAGGGGTCCGTCCAGGGAAACATCAAAGCTACCGAGAGCGTGCGGCTTGGCTCCGGCAGCCGTGTCCAGGGCAGCGTCCTGACGCCTCGCATCGGAATCGACGACGGCGCCCGGTTGAGGGGAAAAGTGGAGATGATCAAGGCAGGGTCGTCACCTAGCGCATCCGCGAACGCCCCGGCGGCGAACACTTCTGAGACCGAGGCTCCGCAGCCAATTGCCGCGAGCGCAAAAGCGAAATAGCGAAGACGACGATGAACTGGATGGCTAAAACTCGCCTTGGTGCGCCGACGGCAACTCCTGTTAAAACGCCTGCGTCCGCGGCAACTGCTGCAGCGCCCAAGGCGGCCGCGAAACCTGGCCCGGCCTCCTCCGTGCCGGCGACTTCCTCGGGGAATGTTCGCATCTCCAATGCTCTCAAGGAGTTTCTATGGCTCCTGAGCGATATCCAACGCCCTCGGATTCTCGATCTCGGCGCCGTGTCGCAATCAACCCTCAACTTTTTCATCGAGAAGGGCTTTCGGGTCTCGACGGAGGATATGCTGCGGGAGTGGAAGGATTTTCTTATCACCCAGGAAGAGCAGCTCCGCACGGCCCCCGTCGGAGAAGAAACCGAGCGGCGGTCGCTTCCCGCTCTAGCGGAGAAATTCGTCACGGACGCCCTGAACTATCCCGAACAGAGCGTGCACGGCGTTCTACTTTGGGACTTGCTCGATTATTTCGATCCTGCGGTAGTGCCCATTCTGATGGAGCGTCTCTATAGCATGCTGCATCCCGGCGGCACCGTCCTCGCGTTGTTCCATAGCCGTCCGGCGGAGCGTTTCCACCGCTATCGGATCATGGATAGCCAGACGGTGGAGCTGCTGCCTGCGGCCACGCTTGCCGTCCATGCACACGTTTTCCAGAATAGGGAGATTCTCGACCTCTTTGGCAAATTCCGGTCGTCCAAGACCTTCGTCGGCCGGGATCAGGTCCGCGAGGCCCTCTTCATCAAGTAGATCGAGGCGCCGGCCCCATTTCGCCTTGTACTAGGTCCCGCAGCTCAAAATTATTTGTGTCGAGATGTGTCGCACCCACCCCCTGGCCACCATCTAAACAAAAGACCGGTCTGTTCGCGGAGGGGGACCATGTATCCAGCCGAAAACGCTTCGTTTGCGCAGTCGCCTCGGTCTGTATTTGTAAACGACGAGGTACGCCGTCCCGCGTTCGTCAGTTACTTCGGATTGCGCGAAAATCCTTTCCGCACCACATCAGACCCTCGCTACCTGCTCCTCACAAACCAAGCCCGGGAAGCATTGGACGGGCTCATCAGCGGCATCCATGCACGAGCGGGGCTGCTCGTTCTGACCGGCGAAGTGGGCGCGGGTAAAACGGTGCTGCTCAATACTCTGCTCGATGCACTCCGCCAGCGCGATATACCTCGAGCTTTCATATTCAACTCCCATCTCGAAACCGACGACCTCCTCGAGATGGCCATGTTCAACTTCGGCATTCCACCCGACCCGCGGGCCAGCACGAAGCCTGCCGTGCGCATGCAGCAGTGGCTGTTCGAGTGTTACCGCGCGAAATCGAATCCCGTGCTGATCGTCGACGAAGCTCAGGGGCTGAAAATCGAGGTTCTCGAAGCGCTCCGGATGCTGCTCAATCTGGAAATGGGCGGCGAAAAGCTGCTGCAGATCGTACTCGCCGGCCAGCCGGAATTCGATGCGAAAATCAATCTGCCGGAGCTGCGCCAGCTGCGACAACGCATCGCGCTCCGTTACCGGCTCGGGCCGCTGGCCCTTGATGAAACGTGTCTCTACATCGAGCACCGTCTGCGCGTGGCTGGCGGCACGGTCGAAAACATCTTCGAGCCTGAGACGCTCGCCGCGCTTCACTACTACGCCCGCGGAACACCGCGGGTGGTCAACGCACTCTGCGAGCAGGCTTTGATGAAAGCTTGCGCCGAGCGGCAACGGCCCATCCCTCCCAAGACCGTCGAAGAAATCGCATTCCAGTTTCAGGTAGACGGGCACAAACCCGTCGGCATGCCCGCGCAACTGGGCGACCTCATGATGATGAACGCCATCGCCGCTCGCTCAAGGCGCGCAAATGGGAGGATCGCAGGCTCTGCTTCGGCGGACTCGACCATCGCCGCGCTGCCTCCGGAACAGAAGCCGGACGAAGCGCACTTCGACGCGCCCGCCCCTCTTCCGGAGCCGATGCCCCTGCCAGTTGCCGGCACACTCGATTCCGGGCAGATTCCGGTTTCGTCAGTTCCTGCGGCGGCCAGCTCTTCGGCAAGCCTCAATCCCGCGACCGTGAATCTCTTGATCGATTTACACGCCGCCCCAAGACTTGAGCTAACGACGCCCGCAAGCCCAAAGGAACCGCCTCCGGACCCGATTGACCTGCTCATCGGCGCCACAAGCTCGCCGAGCATCGCGCCGAAGCCGCCGAAAGCCATGGCGGCTAGCGCGCCCGCGCCTGGAAAACCCGCGTTCGATTCTGGGGCGCCCATAGCGAGATCGTCACCGGCGATGCGAACGCCCAAGGCGGCCGCCGCTATTCCGTCTCCGAGTGCGTTTGCGCATTTACCAGCTAAAGCCCAGCTTTCGCTGGCTGCTTCCCTATCGTCGATCGAACGTGCCGCGACCAATTGGCTTCGCTGGCTGCGCGAGCCGATCGGCTCCAGTCGGGGAACGTCACGCGGAAAGTCTCGCTGAATTTTCGGAATTTTCCGCTTGCCTTGCTCTACGCGCGGGCGTATTACGGAATTGCAGGAGCTAAGACACGGAGGAAGAGAAGAATGACTCCACCGGGCTTAGATTCTTGACAACGATCCGCACACCGCTTTTGCGGTGCGAGCCGATGGCGCGGCCTTGAGCCCGCCCGGCACAAGAAAATAACAAAATGGGGGGCTGCCAGGCTCCCCATTTTGTATTTCAGGCTCAGAGATAGCGCTTGATCGCCTCGCTGTAGCGCGAGTACAAGAATGAAACAACCAGCAGCGCGATGCCGAGCGTGATGAAAGTCACGAAGCGGTCGGAGCGTTCCTGCCGCCAGACGTCGATTAGCAGGATTTTTGCCACGCAGAGAAGCAGCAAGCCGAGCCCCGTCAGGCGGAAACTACGCTCGCCGGCCATCAGCGCGAAGACGAACACGACGAACGCCTCGACGCCCCAGGCCATCGTGACGCGCCCGCTCGCAACGTCGTGAGCCAGAAGAATCGTGAGCAGCAAGAGCGGCGCGAAGAAGAAAACCTGCTCGGGCCGTCGCGCAAGAATCTCCCACGGCCGGTCCACGGCGGGCGCACCGGATTTCACTTTGCGGGCGCGCACCGGAAAGGCGAACGCCTGGGCGGCAAACAGCAGCGCGATTGCCACGCCTACGTGAAGCGAGCGTTCCCCAAGCCACGGCCACACCGGCCCGCTCACCTCCCCAAGGTTGAACAAGAGCGCGCGACAAAAAACCGCGCCGGCCAGCAACAAACTCTGGTAAAGAAACACATCGCGCCGGGCGGCCCAGGCGACCGCAATCGACACGAGCGCGAGCGCCGCCCACCCGGCAGCTACCCAACCCGCGTCCAGCGCGCAGAGAAGAGCCGTCGTGGCTGTCGCGCAACCCATATAGCTCAAGAACGCTGCGGCATATGCCTGCCTTTCGCGCGTGAGGAAATCGCGCTCCTTCGAAAGATCGAGCCGCACATATGCGTAATAGAAAATCGCCGCCACCGGAAGAACGGTGAGCAGCAAATCGTGCCGCGACGCAGTGAGATTCGCGTAGAAAATCCGCAGGAAGGCCAGCGAGAACGCGGCGTAGCCCTGCAGTCTCGCGTTCATCGATTTTCGCGCCATGCCGATCTCGAAGATGACCAGCCCGAAGAGCGCCCAGCCGAGAGCCACGTTCAAGGGGCGAAGCTCGTACAGCAGCGCCAGGCCGACGAGCAGCGACCCCGCCCAGTCGTAGCCGAGGCCGAGGATCTTCGACCACGAAAAGTCGCCTCGCGCCGACCAGCGCGCCGAGGCGTAGAAGATCGCCGCCGTCAGCACGAGCGTCACGAGCCGCAGAGTGATGCGCGGGTACCAGCTGAAAGGTTCTCCGTCCGCCAAATTGACCAGCGCGATTTGCACGAGGCTCCCGAGCGAAAGCAGGAAAGCCTGCACGTGGAGTTCGATCCGTTTCAATCGGCCGCCCGCGATCAGTAAAACCAGCGCAAACGCCGCCCAGACGACCGCGATCCACGGCGACGACACTTCTTCGTAGGCCAAAACAGCCGCCAGGATTGTGCCCGCGAAGGTGTGTAGCGCGGACAAAATGCGCGCGTACGCCGTGTCGCGTGGCCCGCTGAAGTAGGCACAGAAATATAAGAGCGCTGCGACGATCGAAAACGTGATGAATCGCAGCGTGACTCCGTGGAACGTCTCGGTTGCGTCGATATTGATGAAAAGCGTGCGCGGGAATGCGGCCAGGGCGAGCAGATGCGCTTGCATGCTGAAATCGCGCCGCCTGCGCATGAATCCGAGTATGGCGAGCAGAGCTGCGAACGCGCCCCACGCAACCGCCATCCACGCCCAGCTGCATTCGTAGTACGTGATCGCGACCACGATCGCCGCGGCGGCCGTCGTATACATCTCGGAAATGCTGGTCGCGTAGCTTGCGCCCCGCGGCCCGGCCCAGCGCGCGCAGAGATACAACAGCGCGGCAACCAGCGAGAGGGTGACCAGCCTTTCGCTAAGACGAGTGTGCGCGAACGGCATGATCGCCCCGCTGTTCACCACAAACGACGCGCCGACAGCCGCTGCCGCAAACGCGTGCGCCTGATGCGACAGATCCTCGAGATCGACCGACCGGCCCAGCAGGCAGAGGGTGAACCCCGCGGCTGCCCACGCCACCGCCATCCAAACATCGGTGAATGCAAGCCACAGGCTGGCGAACAGCATCACGCCCGCAAGATAGGAAAGCGCGCGGAAGCAAACATTTTCGGCATTCGATTCAATCGCGCTCTTCCAGCGGCGCGGAATCCAGTGCGCGTCCACGTAGAAAAGCAGCGCGGCGAATCCGAACGTGGCTGCCAGCCTATACTCCGGCGATGCATGCGCAGCCATTGCGCGGTCGTCTACAACCGGCCCCAGCTGGATGAGGAGCATGTAACCCGACGCGAGCAAGCCTCCGAGCATCCCGAGAATGCGGAATATCCGTTCGCGCGTGAAGACGCCGGCGAGCAGAAACGCCTGTGCCTCCGCCAGCCAGATAACGGCGACATCCATGCCCGAAAACTTGAACGGGATCGCGGCGACCAGCAGGATCGTGCCAATGGTCGACAGGATCACGAACGCCGGTCTTCGCCGGCGCGTCACAGGCAGCTGCCCGATGGTAAGTTCCGCCGCGCCCAAAACAAGCAGAGCGTAAAACGCAAGCTTCGGCTGCACCGACTGGTATTTCAGCAGCACGATCAGCAAACTTGTGTTCAGCAGCGCCGCGGCTGTCGACACATGCTCCTGTGCCACATTTCGAATTTGGCGCGCGACGTACGACCAGCGGTAAATCGCCCAGTACAAGCACAGCAGCACCGCGCTCGGCACGAACTCCGGAAACATGTGCTTGTGCGCGCCCATCGGCTCGATCACCGTTCGCAGCCAGATGTAGTGATTCAAATACGACGCCACCAACCCGAACACTTCGAGCTCGAACCAGTTTCGCCGGTGAACGATCGTCACGAGGCCGATCGCCAGAATCGCCCCGGCGGCCAGGCAATAGACCGTGTTCTGGCTGATCGCGACTGTGGTGAACGCCAACAGGAAAGCAAGCCCAGTGACGACCTGCGAGTTGTAGCGCAAGGTGTGCGCGACCATCGCCGCCGCCACGATGAACAGCAGCACCAGATCGACCCACTGCGTCTCGATCACCTGCGTGTACTTCACGAAATGCATCGCGTACGTCAC
>Ga0335074_10003597_pt1 | contig 21228 bp, 14 predicted proteins | sample Lox_Sample_23_FD_206715 | JGI IMG/M metagenome (GOLD analysis project Ga0335074, IMG submission 206715) | Soil microbial communities from Loxahatchee National Wildlife Refuge, Florida, United States - Lox_Sample_2.3 | ecosystem: Environmental > Terrestrial > Soil > Wetlands | place: USA... | reverse complement strand
CGCTGCAGGGTTTTATCGACAAAGGATTCGACGTACTCAAGCTCAAGCCGTGGTAAGTCGCGGGCGAGCAAGGACAAGGTGCCGGTAACCGCTAAAGAACTATTCGCGGCAGGTAGGGTGCGGGAAGCGGAAAAGTGGCTGACAGCGCACTTGCGCGAGCATCCGTCGGACGCTGCGCAGCGGGTTTTTCTTTTCGAGTTGCTTTGCTTCGCCGGGGAATACTCGCGCGCGGAAAAGCAGCTCAGCGTTCTTGCGGGAAAGAGCGCTGAGGCGGAAACCGGAGCCATCGTCTATTACGCGGCCTTGCATGCGGAAAAGACTCGGCATGAGCTGTTTGAAAAGCAGGCTTTCCCGCAACACCCTGCAACCTCCCCCAGAGGCGAACTGAATGGGAAACCGTTCACCCAATTAAGCGATGCGGATCCCGATATAGGCGCGCGCCTCGAAGTTTTCGCCGCGGGCGCCTATGTCTGGATTCCTTTTGAGCATGTCGCCTCGGTCGAGATGGGGCCGCCCCAGCGGCTGCGCGACACGCTCTGGTCTCCGGCGCTGGTGCGGGCCGCGCCGTCGTTTCAAGGGATGGACCTCGGGGAAGTACTGCTTCCGGCGATTTACCCATTCTCCTGGAAGAGTGCGGACGAAGCGGTCTGGCTAGGTAGAATCACGGACTGGGTGGCTGATAAGGAAGGCCGCGAGTACCCGTCAGGCCAGAAGATGCTGCTGGCAGACGGTGAAGAAGTTCCATTCCTGGAAGTTCGGTCGCTGACATTTGCCCAACCGGCGGCAACGCCGTCTGAGCAGTTAAGCTCGTCGTAAGCAGGTCGCCGCCATGATTTCTCTCCGAGAAGATATCCTCGCTCCCATTCCCGGTGAAAATCCCAGCGGCATCGACCTTCGCTACGACACCAAACTGCTGATCTACGACAAAATACGCGAAGCCCGGCGGCAGGATGACGGCCTTGCACAAGGGGCATGGCAGACCGAGCGGAAGACAGCGAACTACTCGCTCATCATCAAGCTGACGCAGGACGCTCTGGCCACCGTCTCGAAGGACCTCCAGTTAGCCGCGTGGCTCACAGAAGCTCTCCTGGTCACGGAGCCTTACGGTGGACTCTGCCGGGGACTCACTCTGTGCCAGAGCCTGCTGACTGATTTCTGGGATACGGTTTATCCCGTCGTAGAGGATGGAGACCTTGAGCTGCGCGCCAAGCCGCTCTCCTGGATCGGATCTTCTCGGGATTTGGATCTTCATGTGCGTTCCGCGCCGCTGGTTCAAGCAGGGTACTCCTGGTTCACCCATAAGGAGTCTCGTGACCTCGGTTATGAAGAACAGGCCAAGACTGATAAAGAACGAAAAGCGCGCACCAAGCTGATCGAAGAGGGGAAGATTGCGCCGGAAGTTTTCGATAAGGCCTTTGCCGAGACCCCGAAAGCCTTTTATCTCACGGCGGAAAAAGACCTCGACCGCTGCCTGCAGGCGCTGGAATCGTTGGAAACGCTTTGTAATGAAAAGTTCGAAGAGGAGGGGCCGTCCTTCGTCAAACTCAGGACGGCGCTTACCGAAGTCCGCCACACCGTCCACTCGTTGCTGACCAAGAAGCGGGAGAAAGAACCGGATCCCGTAGAGGAGGTTCCGGCTCCGGTCGCAGAGGCTCCGGCCACGGCGGAGTTGACGGAAGACCAGGGCGCCCTCGCAGTGGTTCCAGTTGCATCGTCACTTGTAGTTACATTGTCGGAGCCGGCGGACCTTCGCCAGGCGGTAGCCGGAGTCGTTGCAGGCGCAGCCTTCCTGCGCAAACGGGAGCCGCTCAGCCCCGCTCCGTACCTGGTTCTGCGCGGTCTTCGCTGGGGTGAGCTGCGCACCGGGTCGCGTTTGGGTGATACCACTTTGCTCGAGGCGCCACCAACGGAGCTGCGGCAAAAAGTGAAACGGCTGGCTCTGGCCAAGAGATGGAACGAGCTGTTGGAGGCATGCGAAGATGCCATGGCTCTGCCCTGCGGTCGAGGGTGGCTCGATCTGCAGCGCCTCTCAGTTGCCGCTTGCTCCGCCTTGGGTGCGGAGTATCGACCTATCGCCACAGCCATCCAGTCGGAGCTTCGCGCACTATTGAACGATCTCCCCGAATTATTGGATGCCACCTTGCTGGACGACACGCCGGCTGCCAATCCGGAAACCAAGTCGTGGCTACAACACCTGCAGGCGCCGGCTCACCTCGACCCGGTCTCCGGCAATGAGGAAAGTTCTTCCTCCCTCGCCAGCATAAATGGAACACCCACATGGCTCGCCCAGGCAGCGGATGCCTACGTTCTCGCCAAGGAAGCCTTGACGGCCGGACAAGAGGAGAAGGCCTTCGCCATCATGCGTGCCGAGGTTTCCAGACAGCGATCCGGCCGCGGACGCTTTCGCCGCACCATGCAATTAGTCGATTTGATGGTGTCCGCCGGAAAAGATGCGATTGCTCAACCCCTGCTCGACGACATGTCGGCCATGATCGAAACCCACAAGCTCGACGCATGGGAAGACCCGGAACAGGTGGCCAGCGACCTCCTGAGGCTGATGCGCAACAGCAAGAAGATTCAGGGCAACGCCGGCGAAAAACAAAAACTATTCGAACGCATCTGCCGCCTTGATCCCGTTCAGGCGCTCAACGTGGGGTAAGCGATGGCAAGGAACCTTGGCGAAACAACCGTCACCATCCCCGTGCTCGACCGCCTGATTGACCTTGAGCCAGGAAGCCAAACGGAGAATCCGCCCAGCCGTTCGCAATCGGAGCGGCTCCTCAAGCGGGCGGTACGCCGCGATCTGGAGTGGCTGCTCAACACGCGTAGAATCGCGGAGCCGGTTGACGAGGGTTCAAGAGAAGCCTATCGCTCGGTGTACATGTACGGGCTGCCGGATCTCTCCACGCTGACCATGGCAACGGCCGGTGACCGTAACAAGCTGGCGCGCCAGATAGTAGCGGCGATCAATCTCTTTGAGCCCCGTTTAGCCAACGTTCGTCTGGCATGGGTAGAAACGCCCGACCAAGTGAAAGGAGAGGTACGTCTGCGTATTGAGGCCATGTTGCGCATGGACCCATCGCCGGAGCCGATCTCCTTCGACACCATCATCGAGCTGAAGAGCGGCAACTGCCGTCTCTCAGGAGCCGACGATGCGCGATGACCTGCTGCTCTATTACGAGCGAGAGCTGGATTACCTGCGCAAGTCTGCCGCGCTGTTTGCGGAAAAGCATCCCAAGGTTGCGTCCCGCCTCGTGCTGGAACCCACCAAGTGTGAGGATCCGCATGTCGAACGGCTGCTCGAAGCCTTCGCATTCCTCGCAGCCCGCGTTCATCTGAAGATGGACGACGAGTTTCCGGAGATCACCGAAGCTCTGCTTACCGTCGTCTACCCGCAGTTGGTTCGTCCGTTACCGTCGATGTCAGTGGTCGAATTTCAACTGGACCCGGAAAAGGGTAAGCTGACCAGCGCTCTGAAAATCGAGCGCAATTCCCCACTCTATTCCAAGCCGGTAAGCGGCGTGCCCTGTACCTTTCGCACCTGCTATGACACGACTTTATGGCCCCTGACCGTGCACGCGGCAGAATGGCGGTCACCTAGCGCGTTGCAGCCGGCAGTTAAGGCCAACGATTCTGCCTGGGCCGTCCGGCTGGAACTCCGATGCAGTCCCGACGTCAGCTTCCAGACACTGAAGCTGGACAAACTCCGCTTCTACCTCGACGGCGAAGGCGGTCTGGTCAACATACTCTACGAACTTCTTTTCAGCCGTCTGAATCGCATCGTGGTACGCGATCTTTCCGCAGGATCGCGGCTTGCGCCGGTAACCCTACCTGCTTCGGCCCTGAGCGCCGTTGGCTTCGCTCCGGACCAGGGGATGATTCCTTATGCTCCCTCTTCATTCGCGGGACACCGGCTTTTGATGGAGTATTTCGCTTTCCCGGAGAAGTTCTTCTTTGTGGAACTGTCGGGTCTGGAGTGTCTCTCTGCCGCTGGTTTCAAACATGCGGTCGAAGTCATCTTCCTCATCTCTCAGGTGGAAGGGGAGGGGCGCATCCAGCGTCTCGAACTCGAGCTCTCAAGGAAGACGTTCCGTTTGGGATGTTCGCCCATCGTGAATCTCTTTCCTCAGGTTGCCGAGCCCATCCAGCTGAATCAGCGCAAGTACGAGTACACTGTTATCCCCGACGTGCGCCGCCCTTACTCGATGGAAGTCTTTTCCATCGACGAGGTGAATGCCATCAGCTCAAACAATCAGAAGATCACCAGCTACGAGCCGTTCTACTCACTGCGGCATTCGGCCCGGAAGGAGGACCGCTCCTGCTTCTGGCTCGCCCGCCGCCGCTTCTCCACCCGTTTGAATGATGAGGGCACCGACGTCGCGCTCTCCCTGGTCGATTTGTCGACGACTGCCGTCGACTCGGAAGCCTCGGTGCTCTCCGTGCGCACCACCTGCACCAATCGCGACCTGCCGTCCCGTCTGCCTTTTGGTAACCAGGACAGTGACTTTGAGATCGAGGGTACGGCGGCCATGAAGCGGATCGTCGCTCTGCGTAAGCCTACTGCGCCGGTGCGTCCCGAGCTAGGCAAGAGCACACTATGGCGACTGGTCTCTCACCTGTCCCTTAACTATCTGTCCCTGGTGGAGCAGGGGAAAGAGGCCCTGCAGGAGATCCTGCGCCTTTACGATGTGGGCCGCACGGCCTATTCGCAGAATGTCATCCAGAGCATTTTGCAAATCCGCAGCCGCCCGCACTTCACCCGTCTCATCTCGGACCAGGGCGTGAGCTTCGCGCGCGGGCTACGCATCGAGATGGAACTTGATGAGGATCAATTCACCGGCGGCGGCGCATTTCTGTTCGCTAATGTGCTGGACAAATTCTTCGCCCTCAGCGCATCGCTGAACAGCTTTACCCAACTGAGTGTCACAACTCCGCAAAGAAAGGGGGCACTGCACGAATGGCAGCCAAGATCGGGCCGGAAACTGCTCCTCTGAAAAACACGCCCCTGGGTGAGGAACTTGCGGAACATGCCTACGAGTTCGAATTTTTCCAGGCGGTCACGTTGCTGCAGCGGCTCAGCGCGGGCCTGCGCCCGGTTGGGCGCTTCTCCAATCCCACCGAGGAAGCAGTCCATTTCCGGGTGAATCCGCGGCTGGGCTTTCCCGCCAGCCAGATCCAGGAGCTGTCATTCCCTGAAAACGCCCCTCCACAAATGGCAGTGAATTTCATGGGTCTTACAGGGCCCTCGGGTGTGCTGCCCCATGCCTATAGCGAGCAAATTCTGGAGCGTATTCGGGCCAAGGATTACGGGCTCGCGGCGTTTTTCGACATCTTTAATCACCGCGCGATTTCGCTTTTCTATCGAGCGTGGCAGAAATCCCGTTTTCCTGTCACCTATTCGGCTGGCGCCCAGGATCTGTTTACGCGTTATCTATTCGATTTGATCGGAATGGGCACGGGCGGCCTGCGCGACCGGCAGGAAATCGAAGATGAAGCCTTGCTTCATTACGTCTCGCTGGTAGCGATGCAGTCCCGCTCGGCAGTGGCCCTGGAGCAGATCATCGAAGATTATTTCGAAGTCCCAGTAGATATTCAGCAGTTCACCGGCGCGTGGTACGGTTTGGACCATTCGACCCAGTGCTCGATGAACGATCTCGACACCCCGTCACGGCAACTTGGCGCCGGGGCCGTGGCGGGCGACGCGGTTTGGGACCGGCAGGCCCGGGTGCGCATTCGCCTCGGTCCGTTGGGAATGGAACGATACTGCGATTTTCTGCCCGGGGCCGGCGCCTACAAGGCTCTGCGCGCCCTGACCCGATTCTTCACTAACCAATGCCTGGAGTTCGAGCTGCAACTCGTACTGGATCGCAGCCAGACACCCGGCATTCAGCTGGACTTCGATGCACCAAGCCCCGCGCGGTTGGGCTGGATCTCCTGGGCCAGGACCGCGGACATGGACCGCGATCCCGACGATACAATTCTCGCTTTGTAAGGGGGACAAGATGGGACTGAATCTGAAAGCTCTTATCGGCAAGCTGAACGACCCCGCCCGCTCCGCACTCGAGGGCGCCGCAGGCCTCTGCCTGTCTCGCACTCACTACGACGTGGAGATCGAGCACTACCTCACCAAGCTGCTCGACTCCACTTCGGGAGACTTTGCTGCTATCCTCAAGCACTTTGAAGTCGACAAGTCGCGGCTGGCTGCTGATCTGGCGCGCGGCCTGGACAAGCTGAAGTCGGGCAACGCGCGCACTCCGGCGATCAGTCCCACTGTGCTCAAGATGCTGACCACAGCGTGGACGATCGGCTCGATCGACTTCAATGCCGGTCAAGTGCGTACCGGCTTCACCATCCTGGCGCTGGTCTCCGATGAGCAACTGGCGCGGCTGGTCAACGATATAAGCCGGGAATTTCAGAAGATCAGCGCCGAAGCGCTGCGCAAGGACCTACTCGGCATTGTTGCGCTTTCCAATGAAACAACCACCACGGCTGCGGCCGCGGCCGCGGCCGGCGATACAGCGAAACCGGCGGGCGGCAAAACGCCCAACCTGGATCAGTACACGGTCGACCTGACCGGCAACGCCCGGAAAGGAAAAATCGATCCCGTTCTCGGCCGCGATGCGGAAATCCGCCAGGTGATCGACATTCTCACCCGACGCCGGCAGAACAACCCCATCCTTACCGGGGAAGCGGGTGTAGGCAAGACCGCTGTCGTAGAAGGTTTTGCTTTGCGTGTGGCCCAGGGCGATGTTCCCCCTCCGTTGAAAAACGTGCACGTCAGGACACTGGATTTGGCGCTGCTGCAGGCCGGGGCCGGGGTCAAGGGCGAATTCGAGAACCGGCTCAAAGGCTTGATCGAAGAAGTAAAAGCCTCGGCGACGCCGATCATTCTCTTCATTGATGAGGCGCATACCATGATCGGCGCGGGCGGCCAGGCGGGGCAAAACGACGCCGCGAACTTGCTCAAACCAGCCCTGGCCCGCGGTGAACTACGCACCATCGCGGCAACCACGTGGTCCGAGTACAAGAAGTACTTCGAGAAGGATGCCGCGCTGGCGCGGCGCTTCCAGGTAGTCAAGGTGGAGGAGCCCAGCGAGCACCAGTGCCTCATCATGATGCGCGGCCTGGTGGCATCGCTCGAAAAGCATCACAACGTACGGATACTCGACGAAGCGGTGTATGCCAGCGTGCGGCTGTCGCACCGTTACCTTGCCGGACGTCAACTGCCGGATAAAGCGGTAAGCATCCTGGACACGGCTTGCGCGCGACTTTCGCTGGGACAGAACGCCACTCCGCCGGCGCTCGAAGACACAACACGCCAGATTGACGCCCTCGAAGTACAAAAGCGCATTCTTGAGCGTGAGACCGTGGTGGGCGCCGACCATCAGGAGAAGCTGGCGGAGATTGAAGCGCAGAAGACCGCCGCCGAAGCGAAGCTCAAGGAGCTACAGGCGCGCTGGGATAAAGAGCGCGAGCTGGTAGGTAAAATTCGCGAACTGCGGGAAAAGCTGGAGGCGGGCCATGCGGCCAACGGATCCGCCGATGCCTCGGCCTCACTCAAGCCGGAGTTGCAGGCCCTCGAAGCCCAGCTCGCCACCCTGCAGGGCGAGACGGGCTTGATCCGCGTCTGCGTGGATGCACAAATTGTCGGCGAGGTCCTTTCGGCGTGGACCGGCATTCCCGCGGGCAAAATGCTCAAAGATGAAATCACTACCGTGCTCGCGCTGCAGGAGCACCTGGGGCGTCGTGTCATTGGGCAGCCGCATGCGATGGAAATCATCAGCCAGCGTGTTCAGACTTCGCGCGCATCGCTCGACGACCCCAACAAACCGGTGGGCGTATTCATGCTGGTTGGTCCCAGTGGAGTAGGTAAGACGGAAACCGCACTCGCCCTTTCCGACCTGCTCTATGGCGGTGAGCACAACCTGATCACCATCAACATGTCGGAGTTTCAGGAACCCCACACGGTTTCGACCTTGAAAGGTTCGCCTCCAGGTTATGTTGGCTATGGCGAAGGCGGAGTCCTGACCGAAGCGGTTCGTCGCCGTCCTTATTCTGTAGTGTTGCTGGACGAGGTCGAGAAGGCCCACCCCGATGTGCTCGAGCTCTTCTTCCAGGTCTTCGACAAGGGCAACATGGAAGACGGGGAGGGTCGCCAGATCGACTTCAAGAACAACATCATCATCCTGACCACCAACGCCTGCACCGATCAGTTGATGAAGTTGGTGGCCGATCCGGAGACGGCGCCCAGCGCACGGGCGCTGGTCGAGACGCTGAAACCGGACCTCAACAAGATTTTCAAGCCTGCGTTCCTGGGGCGGATGGTCGTTATTCCTTATTACCCGGTTCGGGATGAGGCACTGAAGCAGATCATCCGCCTCAAGCTGGGAAAGATTCAGCGGCGGATCCTGGACAATCACAAGATCAAGCTGACCTATGACGATGCCTTCCTCGACGCGGTTGCCAGCCGTTGCACCGAAGTGGAGAGCGGGGCCAGGAATGTAGACAACATCCTCACCAATTCCCTGCTCCCGGATATTTCGCGCAAAATACTCGGCGGGATGGCTGAAGGCGAGAAAATGAGTGCCATTCACGTGGGCGTTGGGGAGGATGGAGAGTTTGTGTATGAGGTGCCTGAAGCCCAGGCCGATGTGGCGGCGATGGTTTGAAACGAAATGAGGCGCCGAAACATTTGGAGGCACTGAAATGGCACAGAGACACAAAAAGAAAGCGGGATCCTGGGGTTTGCGGAGTAATTCATTTCACCTTCTGGAACCTTTGACCGCCCCCGTTGGTTATCAGCCGGAAGGGCTCATCGCTGAAGCTTTGAGGAGAGGGGCAGACACCTTAACTCTCCTGCGTCTTCTGCGCGCAAATCGGAAGGCAAGCAGTCATTCCAGCGTTGAATCGTTTGCGCAATTCGGTAGCTCGAAAACCTTTCGCTTGGACGTGGAGGTCACGTTCGCTTCGGATCTTTCATCCGACTTTGAAATCAACTGCATTCAATATCAAATTCAGCGTTACGAGGAAGAACTTCGGATTGAATTCGCCGGTTTGCCGCCGAATGTGCGGGCGTCTTTTGGCAAAGGGAGTGGAAGAAAAAGGCCGAAGCAACCAGATCAACTCGCCCAGTTCCAGGAGGAAGAAGTTCAGCTGCATTTCATGCACTATAAAAATATCCGGTGGAGGTACTACAATGCGGGATACTCCCGACCGGCTGATCAATTCCTCTCGCAAATCGAAGAAACTACCATTCTTGGGCATCAAGTTGCCGGAGGGCTTCACCAAAGTTTTAAGGAACGTGTGGGTGATCTGGAGAAAGAGCTGGAAGGGTGGCAGAAGGGATTGGCCTCGCAGGTTGGCAAGGCCATTAAGAGCATAGGGGGGTTCTGCCCCCGCACAATTGCCGGCAAGGACAGCCTCAGCAACCACGCATATGGGTTGGCTATCGATGTCGATGCGCCCTGGAATCCTCATGTGAAAGGCCCCAAAACAATCGCTGTTCTTAAGGAAGTCACCGGCTATGACTTCGGGGCCGCCGACCCAGCGGTTCTCACGGCTCTCACTCCTCCCCAGATTCCCAAACTGGATGTGCTCGCCCAAATCAATGGGCGGATGCAACAGGCTTCCGAGCTTTTTCGTAATTGGCTACGATCCGCCCTGCCTCTCTACCTCCAGCGCGTATCGATGACCAATTCCAAAGTGAGCGATGATGCCAAGATCGAGGACCTGCTAAAGGAAGTGAGCCTTGATGACCTCAAGCACTGGGCTGACCGGGGCATACAAACCATCCCCTTGCCGTTTGCCGCGGCCATGGGGAAATTAGGCTTCAGGTGGGGAGCCGAGTACAGAACGAGCAAGGACATCATGCACTTCGAATTGTTAGCTGAGGGAGAATTAGCCCGTGATTCGCCAGCCCGATCAGTCAACAACCTATTTCCCGTCGGGCTCCAACAATTCGACCGAGAGTTGTGAACCTCAGCATCACTTCGACCCGGGATCAGATAGGTAAAGCATGGCGAGCACCAGCTTTTCTCAGATCGGACGTTTCATTTCCCTCACCACACCGTTGGGTGAGGACGTATTGCTATTGGCTGGCTTTAGCGGTCAAGAGGCTATCTCGCGTCTATTCAGCTTTCACCTGGATTTGCTATCGAATCAAGGGACAATCGACTTTGACGACATCATCGGCAAAAACGTAACCATATCAGTATCACTCTCTGATGGCACTCTTCGCTATTTCAACGGCTTGGTGAGCCAGTTTGCCCAAAGTGGCGCGGACGCCCGCTTCACTCGATACCAGATGCAGATCGTTCCCTGGACCTGGATGCTGACCCGCTACGCCGATTGCAGAATTTTCCACAACAAAAAGGTCGGCGAAATTATCGAAGAGGTCTTCCATCGCAGGGCCTTCCAGGATTTCAAACTCTCTCTCAACGGCGACTACTCAGAAATGGAGTACTGTGTCCAGTATCGGGAAACGGACTTCAACTTCATCTCGCGCCTCATGGAACAGAACGGCATCTTTTACTTTTTTCAGCATGAGATGGGAAAGCACACTATGGTTATCGCCGATTCTTCCAGTGCTCATGAGCCGTGCCCTGGACAGAAGAGCGCCGGATACAATCTTGCGCGCGGCGGCATCGACGACACCGATGTCATTCATTCGTGGACCATGGAGCAGGTGCTGCGGAGTGGGAAATACACCTTAACCGACTACAACTTCAAAACGCCGTCGGCCAACCTCACAGCCACCGAGCCCAGCGTCATTGATGTTGGCGGCAACAGCAGCTTCGAAATCTTCGATTTCCCAGGCGAATATACCGCCCGGGCGGACGGAACGAAATTCGCCAAGCTCCGCATGCAGGAGGAAGAAGCCAATCACCTCGTGGGCCATGGCTCCAGCGTCTGCCGCGCTTTCACTACGGGTTACAAATTCGACCTCACCGACCACTATCAGGAGTCGATGAACACCTCCTACGTCCTCATCGAGATCCAGCATATCGCCTCTGCGGCCGGCACTTATAGAGGCAGTGGCGACGGGAATGATAGCTACTCCAATCACTTCACCTGTATTCCAGAGACGGTTCCCTTCCGGCCCGCGCGTCTCACTCCCAAACCCTTCGTGCAGGGGCCGCAAACCGCCGTCGTTATCGGCAAGAGCAGCTACACCGACACCAGCGGAGACGATGGCGGAGGAGACGGCGAAGAAATCTGGGTTGACAGCTTCGGCAGGGTGATTGTTCGCTTTCCCTGGGACCGAGCCGGTGCATGCTCTTGCCGGGTGCGCGTTTCTCAGGACTGGGCCGGACAGGGTTGGGGTGCGATCACCATCCCTCGCGTCGGGCAGGAAGTGCTGGTCAGTTTCCTCGAAGGCGATCCGGACCGTCCCATCATCACCGGACGCGTCTACAACGCCAACCAGACCGTGCCCTACCCGTTGCCCGACAACCAGACCCGCAGCACCTTCAAGACCCGAAGCTCAGAAGGCGGAGGCTCCGACAACTATAACGAACTCCGCTTTGAAGACAAGACCGGGAGTGAACAAATCTTCCTACGCGGCGAAAAGGATTTTGATACCCGGCTGAAAAACGATGTCCGCGAATGGGTAGGCAACAACCGAAGCTTGATCGTAACCAAAGATCAGATGGAGCAGACCGGAGGCGACCTGCATATCCAGGTCACCGGGAATCAGAATGACAAGGTCGGGCAGAATCTGTCCCTGCAGGTGGGGCAGAATCTATACGAGAAATCAGGCATGAACTTCGCCCATGAAGCCGGACAGATTATTCACCTGAAGGCGGGTATGAACCTGGTTCTGGAAGCAGGGGTGGAGTTGACCCTGAAAGTAGGCGGCAATTTCATCGATATAGGCCCGGCTGGCGTCACTATTGTTGGAACCATGGTGATGATCAATAGCGGCGGCGCGGCTGGTTCCGGTCCGGGGTCCAGCCCCACCAGCCCGAAAGATCCGGACCAGGCCGACGACGGCAGCAAGGGCGGGAAAATGAATTGAGGGTCAGGTCGCCTTTTGCGCTGCTGCCAGTGACTTGCTATCGTGAAGGTCCGGTTAATCGCTCATGAAACAGCTCCAACCCGTGCTCTGGACCAAAGGGACGTTCCTGACACCACAGCACCTGCAGGTCCAGGACCGGTTCCTCGAAGACAGCCTGAACTTCCGCCTGCAGGCGCTCAAATTCTGCGCCTGGGGCTTTAGCGAAGTCGTGCTCGACCAGGAATTGCTGGCCGACGGGCACCTGGCCGTCTCCCGCGCTTCCGGCATCTTCCCGGATGGGCTGCTCTTCGATATTCCTGGCTCGGATCCGCCGCCTCCTTCCAAAGCCCTGGCAGAATTCTTCGATCCAGGTGTTCGCGATCTCGACATCTACCTGACCGTACCCGACTACCGGCAGAAGGGACTCAACGTGTCTCCGGTGGGACGCTCCGCAGGCTCCCGCTATCTGGCGGAGATCACCACAGTGATTGACGAGAATACCGGGACCGGTGAGAAGCCAATCCAGATCGCACGCAAGAATCTACGCCTGCTGGCAGCCAACGAGACGCGCGAAGGAAGCTCTGCTTTGCGCATCGCCAACGTGGAACGCTCCGATGCCGGCGTCTTTCGCCTGAACACGCGCTTCGTTCCTCCGCTTCTCGAGGTGCGCGGCAGCGACTTTCTCCGCGGCCTGATCAATGGATTACTGGAGATCCTTTCCGCCAAGAGCACACAGCTTGCTGCCGGCCGGCGGCAGAGGAACCAGAGTCTTGCCGACTTTACTGCATCCGACATCGCGAATTTCTGGCTCCTCTATACCGTCAATTCGCACATTCCGGTGCTCAGCCATCTGCTGCAGGGCCAGCGCTGTCATCCGGAAGAGCTCTTCTCCGCACTCACCGCGCTGGGCGCCTCCCTCACCACCTTCTCCACGGCCATACGTCCGCGTGATCTGCCGCTCTATGATCATCTCGAGCTGAGCAAGGTCTTTCATGATCTGGATCAGAAACTGCGCCTGTTACTTGAAACCGTGGTGCCGACAAATGTCATTTCATTGCCGCTGAAGCATGTGAAGAACACCATCTACGCCACGGCAATTGATCAGGACAAATATCTCAATAACACGCGCATGTATGTGGCCATCAGCGCAGAGACCAGCGAAGACACCATCATCCGGAAGGTCCCGCAGCTGGTAAAGGTATGCTCGGCGACCGATATCGAGCGCCTGATCAGCCTCGCTTTGCCTGGGGTTGTGCTCAACCACCTGCCCAGTCCGCCAAGCGCGATTCCGGTCAAGATGAAATATCAGTATTTCAGTTTGAACCAGTCCGGAGCGGCCTGGGAGGCCATCACCCGCGCGCGCAATCTGGCCCTGCACGTCCCGGGGGATTTTCCGAATCCACAGATGGAGTTGCTGATCCTGTTGCCGCAGGCGGGTTGAAAGCCGATGAAACTACTCAACAAACCCGTCTGGGCGGAAGGGATGTATCTCGGCCCCCACAATTTCCAAGCCCAGAGCCGCTACTTCGAGGACTCACTGAACTTCGTCACCACCAGTCTTTGGCGTGACGCATACGGCTTTGCCGGACTGCAATTTGACGGCGACGCATTGCGGAATGGCACGCTCGCCCTGACGCATGGGCGCGGCTTGTTCCCGGATGGTCTGCCGTTTGATTTTCCGGCCTCAGATACGCCGCCTCCACCGCGCGAGTTCGCAGCGCTGTTTTCCCCGGTCGCCGACCATCTGACCATGCACCTTGCGGTTCCAGTCAATCTGCCGGAGGGCCGCAATATGAGTCTTGAGAATGATGCGCCCGCCGTTCGCTATCAGGGTGTAGACCAGGCTTTGCCGGATGACACCACCGGCCGTGACGAACGGACCATCAAAATCGGCCGCAAAAACCTTCAGATTCTCGCCGAAAACGAGATAACCGCTCAATTTATCAGCTTGCCTTTGTTGCGCATCGTGCGCGACGGCTCGGGTCGATTCGAAAGCGACGTCTCGTTCGTGCCGCCGTGTCTCTCGTTGAGCGCGAGTGGGCCGCTCACCTCGATGCTGACCCGCCTGATCGACATTCTGGATATCAAGAGTGCCGTGTTCGCTCGCGAGCAACAGCAGCGGCACGGGGAGTTCCAGGCAGGCACCTCGGCCAGGCATGTGGCACAGTATTGGTTTCTTCATGCGCTGAACTCGAGCGTCTCCACGCTGCGGCATTTTCTTTTGTCCAAGCACGTACATCCTCAGGAACTTTTTCGTGAAATGTCGAGGCTGGGTGGCGCTCTATGCACTTTCGGTCTCGAGGTCCATCCCCGCTCCCTGCCGGTCTACGACCACCTGTCGATTGGCGCATGTTTTGAAGCCCTCGACCAGCACATCCGCCGCCACCTCGAGATCGTGATGCCCTCCAAAGCGATCACCATTCCGCTGCGGCGAATCGAAAGCTCCTTATACGAAGGGGACGTAAAGGACGAGCGTTGCGTCGGAGGCTCGCGCTGGCTTCTGGAGATTCGTTCGCCAATCGGGGAGGCGGACTTGATCGCGCGCGTGCCGCAACTGGTTAAGACATGCTCCGCGCGCTTTGTGGGGGAACTGGTCAAGCGCGCTTTGCCTGGCCTCGCGCTGAAGCACTTGCAAACGCCGCCGGCAGAAGTCGCTGTCAAGGTAGAAAGCCAATATTTCGTTATCAATCGCAGCGGCCCATGCTGGGATAACATCGTCCAAACTCGAAAGGTCGGGGTTCATGTGCCCGGCGAAATTCCATCGCCCGAAATGAGCCTGATCGTGTTAGTCGATGAGTAGTAAACGGGCTTGTAACAGGGCACGACTTAGTTCGCCCTTAATTATGGAAATATAGCTTCGGCTTTCTTAGCCCTGAGGTATGTTTCTTAGGTGATTTTCTTTTGACACATCGGATCACCTTGCGTCACCGAAAATTATTGTCGAGGAGCCTATGAGCGCTGGGATCCGTGAACAGGATGCGCGAATCTTCTTCGATGCCGCAAAGAACTTCAATGTTTGGTTAGTTTTGCGTCAGACGAATCGGGAGTCCCTCAAGTATATTGGCCTTTCGCGCTACTTTCCCAAGCCGATTACTTGCAAGGCAAAGACCGCCGATTACGACCCTGCTCCGGGTACGGCCGCAACGCGTATAAGATATACGACCGCCGGCCTGGTGGTCGATCCAACTGTGCACAGGAACGTGTTTAGTGGAGGAAAAACGGCAACCCAGGTAGTCGCGCTTTGGACCAATTTCAAGAGCGAATATCTAAACAGCAAGGGATCAGACTATTCAATCGACCGAGATGCCGCTTCAGTTCATTTTGGGTGCGTACAGTACAAAGGTAGATACCTGCACAGCGATTACGACCTATACGACATCATCGTAGTCGGCCATGAGCGCGCCAATCTCGCGCTCGTGGGCGAGCGCGACGGAGCACCTGATTTCCGCCCTCCACGATTGGCCGCGCTGGAACGGTTCATCAACAGTCGGATCGGTTCCCAAATGATTCAGCACGGCGGCCAATTCCAGTTTTCCGAGCACACCAACGACACAGTCGAGGTCTTTGGTCCTAAAGGCGAGTCTTTCGTCGGGCCCGCTGCCCCTTGGTACGCTAAGCACTTCCCCCACCGCCGTGCTCCGGGGCCTCTTGGCGGTTTCGCGGCCATGCAGCATAAAGCGTGAGACTACCAACGCTAAATACGTCTGCTTGCATCACGGATTCCATTGTCGAGGAAACTCCGACGTCCCTCGCGAATAGCATTGCGAAACGACGTCCAGGGTGAACATAATCATCTCCAACAGGCACTGCTTATGAGCAGAGTGGAAGACCAATGTGCCGAACTCAGTCGAGCCCTGGGTGAGAAATACGAGGTCATCCGGCGCATTGGCGGTGGCGGAATGGCGGAAGTGTACCTGGCCCGCCACGCTGCCCATGGAGCGCTATTTGCCGTCAAAGTTCTGGCAGAAAACCTCGCCCGAAACGAGCGAGTGGTAGCGCGCTTCGAAGAAGAAGCCCGCCTCGAAGCTCGCCTCTCTGGTCATCCCAACATAGTTCCCATCTATGACATCGGAGCAGCCGATGGACTTCATTACATTGTCATGCCTTACATCCAGGGGGAAGACCTGGCCAGTCTTGTCCGCCGTGTCGGGCGGCTCCGTCCGAACGATGCGGCAAACCTCGTGGCCCAGGTTGCGGAGGCCCTGAGCTGGGCAGAGGACAAAGGTGTCGTCCATCGTGATTTGAAACCCGCCAACATACGTCTCGATACATCTGGCCGCGCGATCGTTGTCGATTTCGGTATCGCCAAGGCGTCTCAAGGATCGGGCGAATTGACGTTGCCCGGAGAAGGTCTCGGAACACCGTTCTATATGTCTCCGGAACAGTTTCTGGGCGAAGTCTGCGATCCACGCAGCGACCTGTATTCGCTCGGGATCGTGTTCTTCGAGTTCCTAACCGGACAGCGTCCCTTTAGCGGGGACAGTTTCCCTGCCATTCAGAAAGCCCATCTCTCGCCCGCCCGTCCTTCCATCCGATCCCACGATCCAGGCTTGCCCGCAACTTACGATCAATTGATTCAGAAGCTGCTGCAAATTGATCCTGCAAATCGCTTGCAAAGTCCAAAAGAACTGCTGGCGATTCTCTCGCGCCTCGGAGTCCACTCCGGGCGCAGCACCCTGGTGCCGGAGTTCGACCAGGTTGCCCATTCCGAGAAGACCCGGATCAGCCCTGCATCTCAGCAACCCACCACCGGCGCGGCCCGCACCCATCGCCGCTGGCAGGTGATCACGGCTGTGACTTTGGTGACGGTCACAATGCTGCTGGGCATCGCCGCCCTGCTGGTTCTGAATCGGCCAAAGAAAATCCTCTCCGACCCTGCAGGATCGATGGTGCTGGTGCCCGCAGGAGACTTTATCTTCGGCGACAATTCACCCATATCGCCAAACCCTCGCAAGCAGCTCGCTCTGAAAGCCTTCTATGTAGATCAGACAGAGGTGTCGAACGCGCAGTACAAGAGGTTCTGCGATGCCACCGGACACGCCCCTCCAGGCTCGTCCGACTTTCTTGCCAAACCGGACTTCCCCGTTACCGATGTCACTCTTGCCGACGCCCAGGCCTATGCGACATGGGCCGGCAAGCAGCTGCCCACGGAAGAGCAATGGGAAAAATCGGCGCGTGGGGCCGACGGCCGTCCCTACCCCTGGGGCTGGGATCCGTGGACCCAGGACCTGCCTCACCAACTGCAACAGGTGGACTCATTTAAGACTCGACAAAGCCCAGTGGGCGCGCTCAATATGGCGGGGAACGTTTTTGAATGGACACGATCACCTTTCCCCGCGGGCACGCTGGAGTATGCGGATATGGAGAAGCAGCTCGGCAGCAGCGCTTTTTCCAGGAAATGGTTCTCCATCAAAGGTGGCAGCTTTTCTCCTCGGAGCGACCCCCGTCTCCTACTCGCTTACATGCGCCGCGGGTTCCCAGAGGACCAACGATCACCCTACATTGGCTTTCGTTGTGTGCGTGATGTTCCTGAATCGACCTTGTGGGGTAAGTTGAAGTCGCTGCTGTCTAAGTGAGGTGGGCCTATGAACAAGTGGATCGTCCTGTCCGTTGCCGTCGCCATTTGCGGGAGCGCTCAGGCCCAGGAAGCACTGACTCCGCGCGATTCTTTCTGGTCGGCAAGCGATCTTGTGGAAGTGGCTCCAAACCCCGCCACCCAGCCCCCGGCAAAAATCAAGCAGACAGCCGAAACAAAGCCTAAGCAATCTACCCGCGTCTCAGGCCAGGCCACTCCACTGAAGCAAAAGGCTGTACAGGTAGCAGCCAAAGGCTATGGAGCGGAGCCCCATATCGTCCAACTGAAAGCCTCGCAACAGCGGCTTGGACTTCGCTACGCCTTGCTCAAGGTTGGCGACGCTGGTGAGCTTTCTGAAGTGTTGCCGGAAACCACCTTCCACAGTGGCGATAAGTTGAAAATCAGCCTGATGGCCAATCAGCCCGGTTACATCTACATCATTCAGCAAGGTTCCAGCGGCAATTGGCGTCCCTTGTTCCCCTCCCCGGGTGATTTGCCTGAATCGAACCGGGTGGAAGCCGGTCGCATCTATCAAATTCCTTCCGGAAAATCGTTCCAGTTCAATCAGCAAACCGGCCAGGAACGCCTGTTCATCCTGTTAAGCCGTCAGGTGGTCTCCGATCTGGATGGCGTAATTTTCAATCTGCGTCAACAGGAGAAGGATCCCACAGCAACCTCGCGGCCCTCAGAGCAGGTAGAAGCCAGCAACCGGATCAGCGACCAGCTGATCAAAAATCTGCAAAGCCGCGATCTCATGGAAGTGGTCGATCCGCCGCAGGAAACGAAAAACTCCTCCCTGGGAGAAAACGCTGTCTATGTCGTAAGCCAGGGAAAGAGTAACAGCACTGCCTCCCAGGTATTTGCCAACCTCGTACTGGATCATCAATGAAATCGCTCTGGCTAGTATTCGTCACAGGAGCCGGTGCGCTTGGGTGTTGGGCTCAGCAGTCGAACCCGGACCTGCAAATGCGAATTGTCCTAGAGCAGCAGACTGGATCTACTTTTCGCGTGGTTAGTCCCCAGCATGTATTCAAGACCGGGGACATGGTTCGATTTCGTGTACGCTGCTCCTCCGATGGATTTCTTTACGTCAGCAACCGTGCAGCCTCGGGAAAATACAGCGAGCTGTTTCCCGCCAAGGGCGCGGACAACAAGATGCAGAGCGGCCAGGACTACAGAATTCCTGCCACAGCTCATAGCTGGTTTCGCATCGAAAAGCCTCCGGGCTACGAAACCGTCTTTTTCACCTTCACCTCCTCGTTATCACGGAGCGATGAAGCGGCGCCCACAACGAAGTATGTAAAGCCGCAGTCCCAGGCAGCTCCTGCTGAGCTGATGCCTCGTTGTGACGACGCGATGTTCCGCGCCCGAGGCGAATGCCTCGACGTGAATGCCGGCCCAAGTGCGGTTCCAGCCGGCGACCTGGCCGGGCCGGACGCTCTAAAGCCGCGAGACCTCAGCATCGTTCAGGGGCAGGACGGTTCCCTGGTAACTCCTGCAACCCCCGGCGACAGCCCAATCATCTATGAATTTCGCCTCGCTCATCGCTGACCATGGAAGCTCTCACCAGGTCGCTCCTCTTTTTTTCTTTAGCGATGAGTCTTCTCTGCGCAGGACAAGCTCCGGTATCTCAGCAGCAGAGAGATCTGAACGTCGTCCCCGACCAGGCGGCAAAGCCAAGCGCGCCGCAGATACCTCACAGCTACGCTCTTGTCGTAGGCATCGCGAAATACAAGAATCTTCCGGCAAAGGCGCAGTTGCAATATCCCGACCGCGACGCAGCGGATATGTACAGCACCCTCATCAGCGAAAAAGCCGGGCAATTCCCTGCGGAAGGTGTCCACGAGCTGATCAACGAACAGGCAACCCTGGCCAATCTGAAACAGCAGCTTGAGACCTGGCTCCCGAGTGTGACCGGTCCCAGCGATCGCGTGTTTATCTACTTTGCCGGTCACGGGTTCATTTCAGGAGGGAAAGCATACCTGGCGCCGTACGACATGGATCCCACAAAGATTGCCGCCACCTCCTACCCCATGGACGAGCTGGGCCAGGTGATCGGTAATCGCATTCATGGCAAATGGAAAGTCCTCTTGACCGATGCCTGCCACAGCGGAGCAATCACCCCGGAAGACGATACCGCACAACTGAACAAGAGCTTATTAGACCTGAACAGTTCCATGTTCTCCCTGACCGCGAGCCGCGACCGGGAGCAGAGCTTCGAGAGTTCACAATGGGGCGGAGGACACGGGATCTTTACCTACTATGTGATTCAGGGCCTGCGCGGGGAAGCGGATACTTCGGGAGACGGAGTCGTGACCGCCGACGAGTTGGCGGAGTATGTACACACCAACGTGCGGCTGGCAACGCACCTGCTGCAAAATCCGACTTCCGACCGGGGAAGTTTCGATCCCAACATGGTGCTCGCCTATAACCCCGGATCGAGCACAGCCAGGGGATGCTCAGGCACGAACTGCGCGGAACAACTTCGCTACGGAACTTTTGTGATTGAGACCAACATGGATGACGTGGAGGTCTGGCTGGACGGAAAAAGCCTTGGAATCTTCAAAAAAGGTGTCCCGCAACGGTTTCCCGGGCTTACTCCGGGCCCGCACACTCTGAAAGGTGCACATCAGGGTTACGAACCTGACGGCCCGCGCGAAGAACAGATTTACCCTGGACAGGATACGACGGTGACCGTACGGATTCTGTTTGCCCAGCGCCGCAATCACGCGGCCCAGGAAATTTTCGACCGTGGGCTTGATCGATATAATCGCGGCTTCGCAGCCAACTATAGAGTGGCCGCGGATGACTTCGAGAAGGCACTTGCGATAGATCCTGAGTACAGCCAGGCCGCGCTTTACCTGGGCCGCACATATCATGCCCTGTACGAGGAAGACAAAGCGAAGGCCTCTCTGCAGAAAGCAATCGAAATCGACCCCGCATATCTCGAAGCGAGACTTAGCTACGCCGCAGTTCTGCTGGACACTGGAGAGTTGGATGAGGCCATCCGCCAGCTGGATGCGGTTGCCAAACAGGATCCTCAAAGTGGCATGGCAGCATACCTGCAATCGCAAGCCTTTCTGCGCAAGGGAAGTTACCCCCAAGCGGTGGATGCAGGGGAACGAGCGGTCAGGATAACACCGGCGAATGCCGAAGCTCATCTCTGGCTGGGTGAGGCTCTGCGCAGAAATGGCCAATGCGACTCAGCCGTAGGCGAGTACCAACGCTACCTGTCTTTGAGCAACTTCAACAGCGAGTTGGCCGGCAAGTTGAACTACTACCTGCTGGGCAGCCTGTTTGGCATGGGCAGCAAGAAACGGGCAACGCAGCAGGACATCTGGCGCGAACTTCGGGCTCAGGCATACGTTGGCATCTGTGATTGTGAGTGGATGCGAAAAAGCTATGACGATGCGGCAGTTCAATGCCATAAAGCACTTTCGCTGGTCCCAGACGACCCTTTCGCTAACTACCGGCTGGCCCTGGTCTTCGCCGAACAATACAACGCGATCGGCGGTCCGGCGCTACTCGAAGAAGCGAAGAAATACTTCGACGCGGTGATCGCCATTAATCCTGATACCGACGAAGCACAGCGATCACGCAAATACCTCGCCAATATTGACTCGGTGTTAGCCCGGACCCACCCATAAGCCCGAAATAT
>Ga0335074_10003596_pt1 | contig 21230 bp, 19 predicted proteins | sample Lox_Sample_23_FD_206715 | JGI IMG/M metagenome (GOLD analysis project Ga0335074, IMG submission 206715) | Soil microbial communities from Loxahatchee National Wildlife Refuge, Florida, United States - Lox_Sample_2.3 | ecosystem: Environmental > Terrestrial > Soil > Wetlands | place: USA... | reverse complement strand
AGCTCGATCATTGAATTCTTTCCTGTGGTGAGTCGCCCTCGGAACTTTTTCAACGGAGGTGTTCCGTGGAACGTCAAATATGTGATTCCGCCATCGAGGCACCAGTCGAGTATGAGTGGCACCCCGCGATTCGGGCTTTTTCCTGGCTGCTCCGCTGGGCCGTTTTCGCCGCGTCGACTGGCCTTGTGTGGGATTTTGTGGGCAATGGATCGTTACGTGCTGATCGAGTAGTGGCCCGTACGCTGCTTGTGTTGCTGGCGGTCGCAATATTGACGTTCGCCGTTCTCCTGATCGACCTCTTCGGAGGTCTCGCGCAGCATGCATGGGACAACTATCCCTGGGCAGAAGCAAAAAAGATTCTGGGGATGGCGGCAATCGTCTTCTTATTGGTAGTTACCCCATATGTATTGTTCGTCGTTTGGGTGCTGAGACGGGCCTGGCCGCACGTTTTGCGGTTCTCGACGGATCACTTCGCCGAGACGACCGGCTCGCCAGCTTCTTCATCAGGTCACCCCGCTGTCAGTACCTGGATCTTTCTGGTTGTACTCAATGCTGCCTTGCTCGCGTTTGCCCTGGTGAGTGTATTTCGAAAGCCGTTTTACCCATACAATCACGCTGTTCGAGATCTTGGGCTGCGCAAGTGCGTCTGGGGCATCTGCCTGATGGCATGGCTTCGAACGCTGGTGCCACGCCGCGACTTCTTCTTGCAGGCGCCTGTCGTGAGTTGGATGCTCGGGCTTGGTGGGATAGTTGGCGTGCACGAATGCATCCCAATCGGCCTATTTGCTATTACGACTCCCGTTCTGCTTCTCGTCATTGCAATGCCTTTCGCGCTCGGGTGGCTTGCACCGCCACTCTGGATGTTCTTGGGTACGAGTCAGTTGGAGTCATTTCGATTGTTTTACAATCTTCGGACGAAATGGCAGCGGCATGGGTTGACCCTTCTGGACCGAGATGGCAGTGGAGGACAAGAGTTCTACGGAGAGTTTCGTTCGTCCAGAGGCGGATCCGGGGTGTTCTACGATCCCAATATCGGCAGAGTTTGGAGTTTGCGCACACGACCAGGCGTATGGCAGACGGCCGTGCGGTTCTTGGCTCTGTTTGTAACGGTAATCATCGTGGATTGGCGCCAGCAGCCGAGCGATATTGTTCGATTCGAGGTCGACTGGCTCCAAAGGCACGATTTGCTCGCTAAGGTCTACATGGTTGTCTCGCCAGAGTATGCCACGACCATGGGGAATGCACTTCCCGGGGCGAAATATATTGAGGAAGAAGTGCTGTTGGCCTCCGACTGGACTGCTTCAGGGCCGATTAAGAAACTCGTATAGGTTAGTTCTTCTTGGCTGTGATTGCGGGATTGTGACACTGCTTCCATTCGTCAGTTAACCAGCGAGGAAGTTCGCTGTTTGAGATACCGGGAACGATCGCACGCCACTCCTCCCAAAGCCCCGACATATGTTCTGTCACGAATTAGAGGCGACTCAAGCACGCGCTCTGAACAAGATGGCGTTCAAATACCGCTCACGACCGTCACCTCGTTTTTGAAGCCGGCCCGTCGTGTCAGACGGTCCACGAAAATCGACCAGAAACTGGCTTCGGCAAGATCGTTCGTTTCAAGTGAGTCGGCTAGTAACCAGTTGGAATGGGCATAAACGGCGCACGATTTCGGAGTGACGGATCGCCATACCGCTGCGACGGGTTTCCGGGAAGACGTACAGAATGTCTACTTGGAGCAAAAAGTCTGAATCTTTTGAGATCCGCTGAATGGCCGGAGACTCCGCACGGTTCCGACACGCACCGAAGCGAGCCTTGTTGTTGCGTTTTTCGCATCAACAGGTGCGAAGAAAGCCTTGGACAGATAGCAATATTCCGGCCATTATCGCGTCATCGGAGGTCACGATGACGTTTCCCCTTACATCACGCTCTACTCACATCACTGCTCAGGCACGCTTCCCGGTTATCGAGTTCGAGCCGCTTCTGGATGCAGTCGAGGCCGCGGCTCTTCTGCGTATGCACCCCAAAACGCTCAAGAAGAAGGCTCACCTTGGTGAGATTCCAGGGCGGCGCATCGGCAAGTACTGGCGCTTTCGCGTCTCGGATTTGAACGATTGGGTGTGGCGGCAGGAGCGGCGAGGTTGCGGCCCGCGAGCCATCTGAGTACCGGCGGGGTGCGCATTGCCGCCGCACGTTCTTCGGAGGCCGGTTGGCGAGTCGTTGTAGCCGTCGAGATCGGGGTGCTTCCTGTGCCGGGACTCGCATGGGCTGACTTTGGTCCAGAAGGTGTCTGCCGTTTGGTATCCCGCTTTCTGCTCGGTCACTGCTTCGGGGCTAAACCTGCGCCCGGCGGCAGCTCGCTCTTCTGCTTCGACTGGCCACCCCAACAAGTCAAAAGCGGACCTGTCGGGGCCCCCAGCACGTCGCCCTGCGGGTTACGGTTTCCGCTCGGAATCTTGTTCGCAAAGTGCGGCGAAAAGATTCCTCCGGAGCCTCCGTAAATGCAGAGCTTCGGCACTTGGGAGCCGGGCCCCTCGCTGGGCTTCGCACGGTGTGACCCGAGCAAGATGCGGGAACTTCAACAAAACGGAGACGAGATCATGTACCAGAACAAAGTCAGCCTCATCGGATTCCTCGGCGGCGACGCGGAAGTTCGCAACGCCAATAGCCGCAGCTTTGCAACACTGTCACTCGCAACCAAGTCGTCCTATAAGGACAAAAAGAGCGGCCAGTATGTCGCGCAGACCGAATGGCATCGCTGCGTCGTATTCGGCAAACTTGCCGAGTTCGCAGCAACGCTCAGCAAAGGCGCCCACGTTCAGATCGAAGGCGAATTGCGCAGCCGCGATATCGCGGCCAAGAATACCGACTTCAAGCGGCGCATCTGGGAAATCCGCGTCAATTCGATCCTGAAGCTCGACCGGGCCGAGAAAGCCGGCCCGGACGATCAGGATGCCGAGGAGGAACCGGCCGCATAGGCCGGTTTTCCTCTCCCGTGGAGCTTCACTATGAGCTTTGATTTGATCCTTCCATTCCTTCGCCCGATCGAGGTGCTCCTGCTGGACCAGAGCGTCAGCGAGATCATGGGCAATCCCGATGCAACGTGGTGGAGCGAGCGTGACGGAATTGTCAGCCCGGAAGCGAGCGTTCAATTCGATGCCGGCAAACTCCGCACCGGCTTGGAAGTGATCGCCAATCATCTCGGCAAACGCCTGGATGAAGACAACCCTCTGCTGCATGCGCAGCTCCCGGATGGCAGCCGCATCGCGGCCGTCATTCCGCCGGTTGTGCGGCCTGCCCCGGCGGTCACGATCCGGAAGTTCACGAGCCGCAGATTCACGACCGATGACCTGATTGCTCGCGGCACCTTGAGCCACTCGCTCGCCGATTATCTAAGCGACCAGATTCGCAACGGGAAAACCATCCTTATTAGTGGTGGAACAGGGACCGGAAAAACGACCTTACTTAATATCCTCGCCCATGCGATTCCAGAGCAAGAACGGATCGTTGTGATCGAAGATACCGCCGAGTTGCGGATCGACAAGCCCAATGTTCTGGCCGCCGAATGTCAAACAGATACTTTCAAGGCTCGCATCTCCTTTGACGATCTTCTGAAGTCGGCGCTGCGCTGGCGGCCGGACCGGATCATCGTGGGCGAAGTGCGCGGACCCGAAGCACGAACGCTGCTCGATTCCTTCAATACCGGCCACGCCGGTTCCCTCGCAACAATTCACGCAAACTCCGCCGAAAAGGCCCTCCATCGTTTCGCCAATCTTGTGATGCGTAGCCACGCACAGACCACGTTCTCCGACACGGAAGCCGAGATCGCAGAGGCCGTCGATTTTGTGGTCCACATCGAACGCAGACCGGGGCGCCGGGTAGTCCGCGAGGTTCTGGCAATTGGCGGATATGAACGGGAAGCAAGACGATTCCTGATCGAGCCTGTACTGGAGGCAAACCATGCAGCATAGAGAAACTATTGATACCGGAATCGGTGCCGGATTCCTGAACCGATCCTTCGCCTCTTCAGAGACGATTGCGATAGTTCTTCGCAGGGCTTCGCCGGCCACCATCGTCCAACGAATAGTCACGGTGGAGCGCGCGCTTCAGCCCCGGTATCTGGCGTGGCTGGCGCATGAAAACGCAAGCGGAGCGAGCGTCTATTTCGGCGCGAATCCTCTCATTCCCGGCAGCCGGAAACGGACCAAGGAGAGCGTTGCCCAGGTCCGGCATCTGTATCTCGATCTCGATACCGATGGGGAGGCGAAACTCGCGGCCGTGCGGTCGTCGAATATGGTCCCGATACCCACGGCAATCGTGTCCACATCGCCGGGTAAATACCAGGTGCTTTGGCGGGTCGCAGGCGTCCCGTTTGAGCAGCAGGAAACCTTGCTCAAGCTGCTCGCCATAACCTACGGCGGCGACCCCGCCTGTACCGACCGTAACCGGGTCCTTCGCCTGCCGGGATTCCTGAACCAGAAGTACACTCCGGCGCACCTTGTGACGGTCGGATATCCAAGCGAATCGACGGCACATTACGAGGACTTTTGCCTTCCTAATCCGGTCCCTGATCGGGAGCTTATCCCGGGTCCAATCGGGCCCGTAAAGCCCACCGGAAAGCGCTCGAATTCCGAGCACCATTGGGCCTGGATTCTCGGAGAACTAGCCTGCGGAAAGGACCCGGCCAAGTTGACCCGGACGCTGGCCGCAAGGCGCTCCGATAAGCCGAATCCCGTGTACTACGCGCAGCGAACTGTAGACGTTGCATCGGCCTGGCTCTGGCTAAAGGATGGCCTTCCCGTCGCCGACGTTGTGACCATGCTCGAAGTCCGCCGCCGCTTTCAAATCCCTGACAAGCTTTGCTCTGCCCGTGCGCACGAAATTGCGTTCACGGCGCAGCGCATGATCGCCCGCAAGAAGATCGCCTGATTCCAGGCTCAATGGAGGTTGTTTAATGCCGTTGATTGAAGTCACCCAAAGCCGATACGTGAGCGCCACAATTCGCCTCGAATCGGTTACCGCAACCCTGATCGACCAATACGCCGCATTTGTCCACGGATCGGCCGACGATGTCGTGGACAAGGCGCTCAATTACGTGTTCGCCAAAGACCGCGAGTTCCAAGAGTATCTGAAGTCCTCGCAGCCGGCCAAAGTCGTGCCTTCTCTGCGCGTGCGCAGAGCCGGAGCCGAGCACGTAGCCGACGGAAGGGCACCCGTCGTCGGGGTGGAAACACGTCGTGACCCTGCTCCGAAGCCGTCGTCAGTACCCGAAGAATCCCGTTCGGTGCTGCGCACCGGCTGAATCTCGACACTCCACCCCTCGTAGGGCGCTGCAGAGCGCTCTGGGGCGCTCCAGAGCGCCTTGTTTGGTTTCAACAACTAGCAATTTCGAGAGCGCTCCAGAGCGCTCTGAAAAAAACACACGTAAACCGAGGTAAAAATGACAGAAATCATCCTTAATACCAACCAGGACAACGGGCGCGAGTTCCGCACCGTCACCGCGAGCACGAAAGTGACGGACCAGGAGCTTGCCCAACTTGAAAGCGCGGCGGCCGCGCGCGGCGTCCGCCTCGGCGAATGGATTCGCGACGTGCTTTTTCGCGAAGCAAGGCTATCCGCCGATGCGCCCGAGGCCGACCCGCAGATGGTCGAGATCATCGGCCTGCAGATGTTCCTGACGCGAGTGCTTTCGGCCATCGCGTCGGGCGAACGCATGAGCCGCGAGCAATGCCAGGAGCTCATGAGAAACGTGAAAGCTAACAAGCGCCGCGCCGCCCGCGACGCCATGGCGCAGTACAGAAAAGGAGACGAGGAGGAGCATCATGACTGAAGTGACCTGGGGCCGGAAGGAAACTTTCGTCTGGCCTCCGCACAAGCCCATCTACACCCTTGGAGCGTTGTTCCTGGGACTCATTGCGACCGGGTTTTTCGTGTATTTCCGGTTCATTTTTGTGCTGTCCCCGCTCCAGCAGTACTCCCTGCCGACGTACATCAAAGCCGCGGCCACGGCATCGATTCCAATCCACGCCAAGTACCGGATGCTGCTGATGTCGGATGCGAAGCATCGCGTTTGGTATGCGCGTCCTGTGGACGTCGAAGCCGGCGCTACCGCACAGCCGAAGGGCAAGCCGATTCCGCTCCAGTTGTCCGAGGCCGCGCGGCAAAAAGGCGTGGTCTTGCTCTATCGCAGCGCGGCGGTGGCTCTCTCCGGCGCCAGCGTTGAGCAGTACCTGCGACAGCAGGTCTATGACGGTCAAACTCTTTTCGGCTTGTTCGGGATGCAGCTTCTTCTGGGAGGAATCTTCTTCGTTGTGCAGCTCCCATGGTCGATTCCTAGAGACGTTCGCCGGTGGAAGGAAATGAAATATGGCCGGCGCCTCAAGGGGCCGATCTTGGTCTCGCCGAAACAGTTCAATAAGGCTGTCCAGGGGACCGGAATCGGGATCAAGGTGGATCAAAGCCGGGACCTTCTGCGTGTGCCTGAACGCGCCGAAGATCAGCATTTCGAGATCATCGGCGACACGGGCAGCGGCAAGACCACCATCATCATCCAGATGCTCCGCCAGATCCAAACACGCAAGCATTCCGCGATCATTTACGACCCGGCGTGTGAGTTCATCGAGCGGTTCTATTCGGAATCACGCGGCGACGTTGTCCTGAATCCGCTTGACCGCCGATGCCCTTACTGGGGGCCGTCTGAGGAGTTGGTCCGGCGCGCTGAAGCACGGACGATTGCGGCTTCGCTTTTCCAGCCAACCAACGACAGGAAGGGCGAGTTTTTCGTAGAAAGCCCGCAGAAGATCTTTGCCCATTTGTTGCTCGACCTGCCGACGCCGCAGCAACTTGTCGAGTGGATGTCGCACCCGGAAGAGATTGACAAGCGGATCAAAGACACCGAGCTGGCCACCTTGATCGATCCATCGGCCCCTCAGCAAAGATCGGGTGTGCTCGCGTCGTTGAGCTTGATCGCTGACAGCTTCCGGCTGCTGCCAAAGAAAGGGGATGCGGCAGCGGAATGGACCGCCCGCGAGTGGGCGAAGGAGCGCAAGGGATGGATCTTTTTCACTTCGCAGCCTGCCGAGCACGAAGCGCTGCGCCCGCTACACAGCCTGTGGATCGACATGCTCGTCTTGCGTCTGTTGAGCGCACCGAAACCGGAGCAGCATCCGGTGTGGTTTGTGCTGGACGAGCTGGCCAGCCTGCAGCGGCTGCCGCAGCTTCACACCGCCATCACGGAAAATCGGAAATCGCGCAATCCGATTGTTCTCGGCTTCCAGGGCAAGGCGCAGTTGGAGGTGGTTTACGGTCACCTGGCCGAGGTCATGCTCTCGCAGCCGGCCACCAAGATCTTTCTCAAGACGACGGAGCCGAACGCGGCCGAATGGGTGAGCCGCGCGATTGGAAAAGTCGAGATCGAGCGGATGAAGGAGTCGCACTTCGACGGCACACGCTCCATGAGAAACTTCTCGCTCGACCGGCAGACGGAGCCGCTCGTGCTGGACTCGGAAATTAGCGGCCTCGATAACCTGAACGCCTTTCTGAAACACGGAAACTATGTAACCCGATTCTCGTTTCCGGTCCTCGAAATGCCCGCCACGCAGCAGAAGTTTCTGGAGCGGCTGAAGGACGACTTCATTGTGAGGGAGCCCAAGAAAGCGGACGAAAAGCCGGCTGAGGCTCAGGCGCCATCGTCCGTTTCAGCCGCACCACAACCGACGCCAAAGGAAAAACCGCACCTGCCGCTCGTTGCCCCGCCATACGAGTCGAGATCCGCGGAGGGGCAGCAGAGGGTTCTCCCGTTCAGCCCGGAGCTTTGAACCATGCTGACGATTTCCAAGCCCCTCTCGGCCGGTCAGGCGCAGACATATCACGCCAAGGAGTTCACGTCGAAAGAGCAGAATTACTGGTCGCAGCGCGGCGAAATCGCCGGCGAGTGGCAGGGGCGCCTGGCGGAGAAATTTGGGCTTGCTGGGGCCGTTTCCGCCGAGGATTTTGCCGCCTTGAGTCAGGGACAGCGCCCGCAGACCCGCGAGCAACTTGTCCGCCAGCGTGCGTCGTATCAATACAACGATGCCCAAGGGAACACGATCAAAACGATGGAGCACCGCGCCGGCTGGGATGCGACCTTTTCCGCCCCAAAGTCGATCTCGCTGACCGCGCTGGTCGGCGGCGATAACCGGGTGCGGGATGCACATCGCGAGAGCGTTCGCATAGCGCTGGAGCAACTTGAGCATTACACCCAGGCGCGGATCGGCGGCAACCATGCGCCGGAGACGACGGCGAAGTTCATTGCAGCGAAGTTCGAACATGACACCGCCAGGCCTGTGGACGGTTACGTCGCGCCGCAACTTCACACCCACGCCGTCATCTTCAACATCACGGAGCGAGACAACGGTCAATATCGCGCGCTGCAGCCGCAAAGCCTGTTTGCGTCGCAGCAGTTTGCGACCGCGATCTACCAGTCCGAGCTGACCTATCGGCTTCGCCAGCTTGGTTACGAAATCACCGCCGGGCGCAGCGGCGCGCCGGAAATCAAAGGCTACACGCAGGAGTACCTCGATGCGTCGAGCCCACGTAGCCAGCAAATCCGGGAATATCTCGAAAGGACTGGCCGAGCTGGTTCCGAGGCGGCCGAAATTGCTGCGCATTCGACGCGGGATCGCAAAGAGATTCATCCGAGCGCCGAGGTAATGGCCGCGCATCGGAAAATTGCAGCCGAGTTCGGCCATCAGGCCGAAGCGGTTGTCCGTGCGGCGCGGGAACGCCAGCAACACCAGACGAAGCCCGCTCAGACTGTCGACCGGGTTCGCGAATCGCTCTCGTTTTCACGGGACAAGAACTTCGAGCGCGAAGCGGTCGTCGATGAGCGGGCGTTGATCAAGGACGGCCTGCGCCGCGGAATGGGCGAGGTCACGTACTCCCAGGTGCGCGCCAACCTCAATGCGAGGCTTTCCGCGGGCGAATTCCAACTTGTCGAACGTTCAGGCAACTCGCCGGCGCGGCAGTTTACAACTGCGAAAACGATCGCGGCGGAGCATGAAATCCTGCGCAGGGTCAGCGAAGGCCGGCGGCAGGTAGAGCCGGCTTTTTCCCGCTCTCAGGCGATCGCAGTGGCCGATGGGCAATCCCATCTCAATCGGGCGCAAAAGAGCGTCGTAGAAGATGTGCTCAGTTCGCCGGACCGCATCCAGGCAATTCAGGGCTACGCTGGGACCGGCAAAACAACAACACTCTCCGTGATCCGTGCTGCTGTCGAGTCTCAGGGATACACAGTGGAAGGACTCGCGCCGACCTCGCGTGCCGCACGGCAGCTCGCCGAGGCTGGTGTTGAAACGGGAACGCTGCAGGGGTTCCTGGCCCGCGGCGGCAGCCGCGAAGGGACGGAAAAGAAGCACTTCTACTTTCTGGACGAGTCGAGCCTTGCGAGCACAAATCAGATCCGTGAGTTCCTTAGCCGGCTCGCTCCGCAGGACCGCGTGCTTCTGATTGGCGACACACGCCAGCATCAAGGCGTTGAAGCCGGCCGCCCATTCGAGCAATTGCAGCATGCGGGGATGCGCACGGCCCATCTTGATGAAATCGTGCGACAGAAAGATCCTGCCCTCAAATCGGCAGTGGAGTCTCTTGCAAAAGGCGATGTGCTGGGCGCGCTTCAATTGCTGCACCGTCAGGAACGAATCCAGGAAATCCCCGACGCCGGCGTGCGCATCCGCGCCATCGCCCGAGACTACGTCAAGGCGCCCGAAAACACCTTAATTGTGTCGCCAGATAATGCGTCCCGCCGCGAATTGAATGTCGCCGTGCGCGAGGAACTAAAGTCGAAGGGGATACTGGCCCCGGAGGACCACAGTTTCAAAGTTTTGGTCCAGCGCCAGGAGATGACAGGCGCGGAGCGCCGCTGGGCGAGCGGATATGAGATTGGCGATGTGGTCCGCTATGCGCGCGGTAGCAGAGCTGCTGGCATTGAGGCCGGAACCTACGGAGTTGTTGTCGGCTCGAACCCGGCAATGAATTTGCTTTCCATCGAACAGCCTTCCGGAAACGTCGTTACATATGATCCGCGCCGTCTCACCGGTGTCAACGTCTACCGCGAAGTCGCACATGACTTCTCGGTCGGCGACAGGATTCAATTCACGGCGCCCGACAAATCGCTCGGCGTCGCCAACCGCGACCTGGCCGTGATCGATTCGATTACACACACTGGGCACGTTTCCGCCCGCCTCGACAACGGCCGTCAAATCGAGTTCGACACCGCTGTTCATCGGCACTTCGATCACGGATATGCAGTGACGAGCCATAGCGCGCAGGGGCTAACGGCCGAGCGTGTTCTCATCAACGCCGATACGGCGGTTCATCCCGATCTGCTGAATTCCCGGTTCGGATATGTGGCTGTCTCGCGCGCCAGCCGCGAAGCGACGATTTTCACAAACGACGCGAGTAGGCTGGGTCATCAGCTTTCAACCGATGTCAGCAAATCCTCTGCGCTCGAAATCAATCAATTCGTGTCGATTGGGCAGGGGCTCGGAATGGGCTGATCCAGCAGGCGAATTTTGCAGACACCGTCTGCAAAATCCAAGCTGGCAAATTTGCCAGGCCGTGTCTGACAGATTCTCGCGACAGTGTCGCGAGAATCCTGATCCTCCGCGTAACACGCATACAATAAATAGATTACATACTATATGTGCGTTGATAAGCCATGTCAATATAGTTCTATTATGGAACTATATTGACATATCCTCGCGGATGGCCCATACTCGCACCATGCCCCGTTCGCGGATGGACCAACTGATTGCGATTGCCGAGGAGAACGATGGCCTGCTGACTTCAAAACAGGCTCGAAAGGCGGGCATCCTTGATTCAGTACTCGTGCGTCTGGCGCAACGTGGCCGGCTGGAGAGAGCCGCGCGTGGAGTCTATCGGATCGCGCATTTTCCGCAGTCCAAGTTCTCCCAATATCGAGAAGCCCTGATGTGGGCAGAAGCCAATCACGGACCAGAAGAACCGGATGTTGCGCTTTCCCACGAAACCGCGCTCGCTCTCTATGGGTTCTCTGATGCCAACCCGACACTGATTAACATCACCGTTCCAAAGGCCGCCCGGCTCCGACGGCAGCGGCCTCAATGGATTGCCATTCATCGGGGTGATCTCGGTCCATTCGATGTGACTTTGCATGAAGGATTAACAGTAACAACTGTAGCGAAAACCATCACCGATGTGCTTAACAAATCAGGCCGCATCGATCTGGCCCGGCAGGCTGTAACAGATGCCCGGCGAACTGGGTACATCAGTGATTCCGAAGCTGCCCGTTTGAAACGGCAGATCAATCAATTCGCGCAGCGATTCGCTGAAAACCCGGCGCAACGCAAAGAGGCCCAATTATGAGTCCAGTTTCCAGGGAGCGGCTGGAAAAGACGCTTGCGCGCGTGGCACGCGAGCACGGCCTAGATCAAGAGCGACTGCGCCGATGGGTGTCGTTTTTGGCGTTGTGCGGAGTGCTGGAACGCGGAATCCACGAGAGAATCCTGACCAGCTATTACCTCAAAGGCGGCGTCGCCATGGAACTTCGATTTGCCGGAGCCGCGCGCGCTACCAAAGATCTCGGCGTCGGGCTGGATGGTGACCGCGCTCACCGGCTTTCGAACTTTGCTTCCGCCCTTCAGCTCGGGTTCGACCAATTTACTTTCCGGCTCAGTTCCCAGACTCGTCACATGGAACTGGCCGACACGGTCCGCGTCGAAGTCGCAATCGCGTACAAAACCCGTGGCTGGCAAACCGTTGATGTTGATCTGGGTCCGTCCGCCGTCGAAGCTCCAGATCTCGTGGACCCTGCTATAACCGGGTTAATTGAGATGGGACTTCCCGTAATCACACCCGTTCGTTGCCTCAACTTAAGCGAGCAAGTCGCACAGAAGCTCCACGCCTGCACGGGCCAGCGTCTGGCGACCGCGCCCGCGACGTTTTGGACATTCTGCTGATCGATGCAATGGGAAAGCTCGACTACGTGCAGACCCGCCGAGTAGTCGCAAAGGTCTTCAAAGCCCGCGCCGCTCACCAGCTTCCGGAAGCCTTCGCAATTCCCTCCGACTGGCGGCTGGAATTGGAATCGCTCGCTTCCTCACTTCAATTGCCCTTCAAGACTGCCGACGAAATTTCAGAAAGGTTTGACTCCATTCTTGAGCAACTGACGACAAGACAAGGCACATGAACAAATGCTGAGATCAGCCCGAGGTCCGTTTCTCGAAATATTCCAGGTCCCAGTCAGCACATCAGCCAGGGACACACTGGCGAGCATGTGCTCATACAGGCAGACACCTGCATTCATCTCAATCGCAATGATCGGCCTGAGTCGATTGAGGAAAAGATGTCGCTGCGAATGATGACCCAGGAGCATCCACAGCAGATTTGGTTAACAGTGGTACGATGACGAAGAGGCCGCACCCAGATGCCATCGCGTAAGAAGTTCCTAAGGAGACATATCGCAGAGGTAGTTAGCGCAGCAGTCCTGCTTGCGGTTGTGTGGATCATCAAAACACCAGCCCACCTTAACGAGGGGCAGGTGTGGCTAATCGACCTATTCACCGCGATCTTGATGGTGAACGTGGCGATTCTTAAGTGGCACTTCGACGAAACAGCCGAGGAAATATCTCTACGCGATGAGCCGATAAAACACATTGGTAGCTTGATAACCGGTGCTTTGGCGCGTACTAGCGGCGAGCGTTATGAACACGCGCTTACAGTAATAAAGGAGGCGTGCTGTGACCTCGATGCCATCGAGAACGGAGTATTTCCTCTAAAGCCCCGGGACTATTATGACCGGATTGAGCAGGCTATCAACACGGCAGCGCCGAAATCCGAAGTCTGGGCAGTGACTTCGGCGGATCCCCTTCAATGGCAAGCCGACGAGTTCCAACGCCACTGGCTAGATCTTAATAAAGAAACAATAAAACAACGAAGGCTGGACATTGAACGGATATTCATATTCGATCCTGCGCGACTGAATTCCGAAAATGGAGACACTATCAAGCAAGTTATCAAAGACCATGTCGACCACAAAATTAAGGTCCACCTCGTCGACCCCAAAACGATCGCGTACCTTGGACCAGAGGTCAAGGACAGCTTTGTGCTATTCCGCGGTACAAATCATCTTTACAAGGATTACCCGGACGAAGCCTATCCAGGGCGAGTGCTGAAGGGCGAGTTGGTCCTCAATGACGACCTGATCAAACAAAGCGAGGCAAACTTTAAGGCATTGATCTCGAACAGAATTAGGCAGGACATCTTCGCGGTGAGCACCGGTAAGTGATTCTTCCGTCGAACATTTCGGGGCGCTGTTCGGAGCCACCGGGCTTCAAGCTGCCGCGTATGCAGCTGAATTCGCCCGTAGTAACGTGCGAGCAAGCCGCCGCTGCTAAAAAAATACCACTAGAAAACGAATTAAAGACACTCGTACTATATACATCCTGCGGGTTGCATTCGGTTCACGTGCGTGGCGACCATCGTGTTTCTATGAGAAAGGTGAAGCGGTTCTTGTCCTCCGACGAGGCATTCATGCTAGCCCCCGAAGAGCTCGCTAAACTGGGATTGGCCGCGGGAACGGTCTCCCCAATCCTGCCACCTCTATGGGAAGTACCCCACCTTATTTCCGAATCGGTGATAGACCTCGATTTTGTTTCCACGAATGCTGGCACGCTGTTAACCTATTTCAGGTTTTCGCCACGCATTTTACTCGGCGCCCCGAAGGTTTTCCTAGGGGATTTCGAGGGATAGTCTCTATCAAAGTCACCACGCGGGAATATCTGGGGGATTTCCAGAAAATGTCCTGCCGCATATTTCTCCTATATAGAACGACCGTACAAGGCAAGCTCCACCTGATGCCGAACGGGAAAAATGCTGCGCTTCGGAGCCGCAGCGATTCCCCCCACCGCCAGCGCACCATGCAGCGTGACCACAGTGACGGGTGTAGCCACCTCAGAGTCAGGGCTCCGTGTCCGGCGTCTCGGTTGTTCCGCTTTGATGAATTCGCTGAAAAACTTCTTGGGCCAGATATTCCTGTGCAACCGCACGAAACTGCTTGTCGCTCATCACGCGGCGAAAGATTTCGTCGTTGCCTTCCATTCGCTGGATGAACAGGTCGTCGAGCACACGACCAAAGAAGTCTGAAAAGTTGCCCAGGCTGTTAGCCTTTGCTGCCTCGACAATCTTCTCGTCGCGCTCAGCTGTGGCGCGCACCTGATCGAAGAAGAGCTGATCGGCTTGGGTGAAGTCAGTGCCAAAACGCTCGTTGAGCTGGTCGACAAGCGTGGAAAGCGGGACGGCTTTATCAGTTTGCGCTCCGGTGCCTACGTCGGTTGGTCCCTTGAGTGGATCCGCTTCACCTTTTGACAGATCGATCGTGCCATCGCTCACCTGTTGCAGACGGAAGAACTTGAGCGCCACGTCATCGTCGAGCGTGAATTTGGCGCCATCACCGGGTAGGGGCAGCTTTGATATCAGATTGCGCACAAAAGCGTAGAGTCGCTCCAACTCCTCGTCGAAGTAGGGAAGGATCTGTGACAGGAAACCATACAGATTGCGAAAGGTTACGAGCAGCCCCCGGAAGTCCTCCTGTTCAACCTCCGCACGCTCTTTGAAACGTGCGACACATCGATCGAGGACGGCATTCATCAGTCTGTGATCCTGACCGCTCGGATCACGGCGTGCTTTGAACCAGATTGCGGCGAATTCCGTTACATCCTGGGGCGTAAAAATGGCGGGCTGCAGCAGCTTGTGGTGTAGCTCATTGAGTTTCTGCGGCTCGACATTCTGGCCTACGGGAGTTGCCTCGTAATAAGGCTTGAACGATTTGAAAATGTCGTCTTCCTCATTACGAAAGTCGAGGACGAAGGTGCGCGTCTTTCCTGGCGCGGTGCGGTTGAGACGCGAGAGCGTCTGCACTGCCTGCACTCCCGCCAACCTCTTTACGACATACATGGCCTGTAATAAGGGCTGGTCGAACCCAGTCTGATATTTCTCCGCAACAATGAGCACCCGGTATTCTTCACCTGAAAAGCGCTCGGGTAGCTCACGTTCCGGTAATCCGTTGTTCATCCCAACTTCGGTAAAGGCAGAGCCTGGCTGGTCCGGATCCTGGACAGTGCCAGAGAAGGCGACTAGGGCGCGAATGCCGATGTAGCCCTTTTCCTTTATGTAGCGATCGAACGCCTGCTTGTATTTGACCGCGGAGAGACGCGAGGCAGTGACGACCATTGCCTTTGCCCGGCCACCCAGTTCGTGCATTACCTTCAAGCGAAAGTGCTCTATGATCACCTGCACAACCTGTTCGATGTTGACGGGATGCAACTCCAGAAATTGACCTAGCGCCTTCGCCGCCGCCTTCTTCGGCACTTCGGGGTCATTCTCGATCTTCTTGATCAGGCCGAAAAAGCGCTTATAGGTCGTGTAGTTCTGAAGAACGTCAAGAATGAATCCCTCGTCGATTGCCTGCCGCATCGAATATAGATGGAACGGTGAGGCGCCCGATGGCCCCGGCTCATCGAACACCGCCTTGGTCTTGAACTTCGGGGTTGCGGTGAAGGCGAAGAAGCTGAGATTTGGCTGGCGCGCCCGGCTCAGCATCTCTTTCTTTATCGTGGCTCTGGCTTCCTCGGATAGTTCTTCGTCTTCCTCCTCGCTGAGCTGCGCGGCGATGGCTTCCGCTATGCCGTCCTTGTTCAAGATGCCCTTGAGAGCCGCGACGGTCTCGCCGGATTGCGAACTATGTGCCTCGTCCACGATCACGGCGAAGCGCTTTCCAGCGGTGTTTACCTCCACCCCTTCGCCCTTCTTCTCCAGTGTGCGAATCGCCTGGCTGATAAAAGGAAATTTCTGAATTGTCGAGATAATGATCGGCGTCCCGCCTGCCAGCGCTTTGGCGAGCTGCTGCGTATTCTCCTCGATCTTCTCGACCACACCGGTCTTGTGCTCAAACTGGTAGACGGTGTTCTGCAGCTGCTGGTCGAGCACACGCCGGTCGGTGATGACGATGACCGAATCGAATACCTTGGCGTCGGCAGCGTCATGCAGGCTTGCCAGCCTGTGCGCTAGCCATGCGATGCTATTCGATTTGCCCGAGCCGGCCGAGTGCTGAATGAGGTAGTTGCGCCCCGGCCCATGCGCACGCGCGTCGGCAACAAGCTTCCGCACGGAATCGAGCTGGTGGTAGCGCGGAAAGATCATGGCCTCTTTCCGCGCAGTGCGCTTACCGGTAGGCGTATCCACGGTCCGTTCGGTGACTTCGAGATGCATGAATCGCTGGAGAATGTCCAGCAGGCTGTCTGCGCACAGCACGTCATCCCAGAGGTAGTGCGTCTTCCAATTGCCTTCCACAGGCGGGTTGCCCGCGCCGAGGTTATGTCCGCGATTGAAAGGCAGAAAGACGGTCTCGTTGCCCTTCAACTCCGTCGTCATCCACGCCTCGTCAGGATCGACGGCGAAGTGAACGAGCGCCCGCTCCTTGAAGCGGAACAACAGATCACGCCCGTCCCGGTCGTTCATGTACTGCTTGCACGCATCCTCGGCACGCTGCCCCGTGTGCGGATTTTTCAGCTCCGCGGTGACGACCGGCAGACCATTGACGCTCAGCACTACGTCAAGGATGCACTTGCGCGGCGTGCCGTCGGGCTTTTTGAGCACATTGGAGATGAAGCTCACCTGGCGCGTGATGGTCAGCCGGTTCGCGGCATATCGTGCAGCGCTTTCCGGATTCATGCTCGAATTGGGCTGAAAATAAGCGAGGCGGAGTTCTTTGCCGTAGCATTTGAAGCCATGGCGCAGCACTCCCAGTGCGCCTTTACTCGCCAGTTCCTTGGTCAGGCTGTCGAGGACGGTGGCGGCGGTGCGATCCTTGAGCATCGCTTCCAACTGGTCCCAGCGCGCCGGCTGACTGGCGCGAATGAAGCCGATCACATCATCGGGGAAGAGAGCCGTGGCGGGATCGAACGCCTGAGGCTCGCGCGTAGCGTAGCGATCACGCGATGCCAGACCGTTCTCTATTGCGGATTCGAAGGCGAGTTCGGTATGGCCTGACATATCTCTAGACCGTCCTTACAGATGTATTCTCCAGTGTGTCGAGTGTAAGCCCATTTAGCTGGTCATAGTGATAGTGCCGAATGGATGGGTCCCGCGCAAGATACCTGCCAGCCGCATCCAGGTATGCAGCTGGATTGTCGTTTTCGGTCAGCACGAACTTGCGGATGCGAAGAGTTCGATCATCGCCTGTGTATTGACTCACAACCCTTCGCAAGCTGGCACACCAATGTTCGCCCGATTTCAGCTGGTCGATGATCGACGATGGGTCCAGGCTCTTGGTCTTGAACTCGAACAGGTAGGCGTTGATCTGGCGGCGATGGCACTGAAATACAACGAAGTCGCAGCGTTTTGACCATTGCTTACCGTTGTCGTCAAGAAAGTGAAATAGAGGTTCCTTGTGACCGTCGAGCTTGAGGGCAAAAGCCTTTCCATTGAAGGGAAGCGTCACTTTGCGGCTCGTTTTCCTGGTCTTGTCTCCCTGGAAATACTTTTCAACTAGAGTAATTGAACCTGTCACACCGTCATCTACGACATAATCCTTGGAAAGGTACGCTCGCAGATGGTCGAAGTAGCTGGCGGCTTCGAGACTCATCGCAGTCCCTCGATTTGGCCGGTGACAGCGGCAGTAATGAGAGCAGATCGGTATTCAGCCAAAGTTTCGACGCTTTGCAGAACCTTTTTCGCCTGGCTGTCGTGGGCGACAATGGTTTTGTCGATGTAGGTTGCAATGTCGATCTGCTCTGAAAGAGGCGGCAACGTGACCACGACCTCCTTCGAGGTCTCGACATTAAAATGCTGCTGTAGAGCGCCCTCCGCACCCATCGCATACTGGGTATTGGCAACGTCGCTGTTCAGAAACCACCCTAGGTATTGCTCGGAAGCTCCGAGTGGGCGACGGATTATCACGAGGTCAATGCAATTCGAGCCGGATAACTCTTCTGGTACAACTGCCGTGGTCCCAGGTGCTCCCGTTCGCACAACAACAAGATCCCCCGACTGGAGCATTGACTTGATATTTAGCCCATGTCCTTCCGATGTGATATTTCGAATATCGGAGAGGTTAAAGCCCATCGGTCTGATATTCAGACCACGCAGCGCGAGGACGCCTTCATCCGCATAATAGGCTGCGGGGGTGACGACGATGCCAACTGTCACGCGCGGTGAAATGTATTTCAGCCGCTTCACGCTCCAATGGGCTGGGATTTGGCCGAGCCAGTCAATGCCGTTATGCTTCAGCGGGGCGGCGGAATTTAAGCCCCGGGTGACAGCTTGGGTGATGATTGCCTGCCGTCTCTCCGCTAGACGATCCAGCAGGGCTCGCTTCCTTTTCAAAAGGGCGTCAATCTGCGCAATTTTCTTATCAAGGAAGGTGGAGATGCGCCGCTGCGCCGCGAGGGGAGGCAGAGGAAGCGGTTGATGTCCGACAGTTTCCCAATCAGCTCGTGGCATCTTGGAGCCGAACGTTTCAGCATTCACCGCATCGACAAACGCTTTGGAGCTAATCACGTAAAACAGGTATCGCGGCAATACCTCATCATTTCCCCGAAGACACAGCAATTCGCCCGAGCATACTCCAGCGAATGATGCGTGATAGACCTTTGCCAAATATGGTCGCAGCTTGTTGAACAGCACATCGTCAGGCTGAAACTTCCGACTGTCGGCCACGACTGGCTGAGGATCCGGGTTAAGAAGCTTACCCGTCCAAGATTCGATATCCTCATTAGCAATGTACGGCAGCGCTTCTGCTTCTTCATCAGTTGGCCGGTCGGTTGAAAGGCGTACACGCCATTTCAGCCAATCGGCTTTCCACCCATTAGGCGGGACGCCGATCCAGGCTGGCAGTTCGGTGCTGTGTTGAAAGTAGCTCACGACACCAGCCCCTTGAGCAGTCCAGCGATCTCGCCTTCCAGCGCCGCTATGTCCGTCTCGATTTCCGCCAAGGGACGCGGCGGTTTGTAGACATAGAAATACCGGTTGATCGGGATTTCGTAGCCCACCTTCGTCTTGGTGTAATCCACCCATGCATCGGGCACGTGGGGCAGCACCTCCGCCGCGATGTACTCGTCAATCACTGGACGCATAGCCTCCACCAGCTCCTCATTAGGCTGGTCGGGGCCGAATCCGATTGGAAGCGGCAGCACGGTGCCGTGAGGCAGGGGTATGTTCTCAGTGTCTCGGAGCTCGCTGTCAGGCTCTGGATCTCCATCGGCATTGCGGCAAATTTCCGCCTTCGGATCGCGCTCGCCCAGCGCTGCGAAAATAGCCTTCTTGATGGGCGCGGGCAGCTTCACCTCGGCGCGTTTCGCGGCCCCATCCAGATCATCCGCAAATCGCTCGCGATCCATGTAGCGACCGTTGCGCGAGAGTGTCTTTAGGAGGGATCGAATCTCATCCTGCAGCGCGCGCCCCGCCTCTTCTTCGGCTTTCATAGCCTTGGCGTCCTTGCGTTTCTTTGACACCGCAAGTCCGGCGAAGGCGGATTGATCGTCGAGCAGTGCGATGCGCTCTTTGGTCGCCTCAAAATTCAGGCGCAGAGGCCGCTCGACCGTCACTTTGAGGAATCCAAACTCGCGGTTCTCGAAGATCCGGCTGACGACCCGCTTCTCGTGCTTTCCGTCGATCAGCAAGGTTTCGCGCTCGCCGTTCTTGAAGTTCCCGTAGATCTCGGTCAGCCGGGTGATCTGCGGTTCGCTAAGCTCGTTGCGTTTGTTGTTGAGGCTCTTCTTCATCTTCTGGGAGAAGCGAGTGCCGTCAATCAACTGCACCTTGCCTCGCCGCTCCCGCGGCTTGCGATTGGTGACGAGCCAGATGTAGGTGAAGATCCCGGTGTTGTAGAAGAGCTGGTCGGGCAGGGCGACGATGGTGTCGAGCAAGTCGTTCTCGATGATCCAGCGTCGGATGTTGGACGGACCAGAGCCCGCATCGCCGCTGAAAAGGGGCGATCCATTGAAGATGATCGCGATCTTCGATCCCTCGCCTTTCCTCTCTCGCGGATCCTTCATCTTTGAGATCATGTGCTGAAGGAAGAGCAGAGAGCCATCATTGATGGCAGGTAGGCCCGCGCCGAAGCGACCGGAAAAGCCGAGTTCCTCGGCTTCCTTTTCGACGACCTTTTGTTGATCTTTCCACTCGACGCCAAACGGTGGATTTGCGAGCATGTAATGGAATTGCTTGCCGGGAAACCCGTCGCGAGTCTTGCCGTCGCCGAGCGTGTCGCCGAGAACGATCTGGTCGGTTTCCTCGTCCTTGATGAGCATGTCGGAGCAGCAGATCGCCCAGCTTTCGTCGTTGTACTCCTGCCCGTAAAGACCCAGGTTGGCATTCCTGTTGCCGGCGCGGATCGTCTCCTCGGAGACTGACAGCATGCCGCCGGTGCCGCAAGCGGGGTCGTAAATCTCCCGGTACACGCCGGGCTTGTAGACGTCCTCCTCGCCGGTATATACGAGGTGCGTCATGAGCCGGATCACCTCGCGCGGCGTGAAGTGATCCCCGGCCTCTTCATTCGCCTGCTCGTTGAACTTCATCACCAGGTGTTCGAAGATGTAGCCCATCTCAATGTTGCTGATCCGATCCGGGTGCAGATCGATGCCGGCCATGGCCTTGACGATGACGTACAGGCGATTGCTCGAATCGAGCTTCTCGATCTGGTCACCGAATTTGAACTTCTCGAAGATGCGCCGAGCCGTCTCGGAAAATCCATTGATGTAGGCAACGAGATTGGGGGCAATGTTCTCGCTGTCGCCAAGAAGCTTCTGGAACGTAAATGGGCTGATGTTGTAGAGGGGCTGTTTGCGGTCGAAGTTGACAATCTTCGTGAGAAGACGTGGCAGCGCCTTTTCCGGCGTATGCGCTGCTTTGAGCCGCTTATGCTCCTTGAGTACCGCATCCTTGGTGAGCTCAAGCACGGAATCGAGGCGGCGTAGCACAACCATGGGGAGCATGACCAGCCGATATTGCGGCGGACGGTACGGCCCGCGCAGCCGGTTGGCAATCTCCCAGATCTTGTCGGTAATTTCCTTGTGGCGTTCGGTTAGCAAGCTTCCCCCGATGACATAGTGTGGGTGTTTTGCCCGCGTCCAGTGCACAACTATCTAGCGCATACCGAGCAAGCCAAATCAGACAGTGCCAAGCCGGTAGCAACATGGTTAGACTGACCCGTTCGCACTCGG
>Ga0335074_10003595_pt1 | contig 21233 bp, 17 predicted proteins | sample Lox_Sample_23_FD_206715 | JGI IMG/M metagenome (GOLD analysis project Ga0335074, IMG submission 206715) | Soil microbial communities from Loxahatchee National Wildlife Refuge, Florida, United States - Lox_Sample_2.3 | ecosystem: Environmental > Terrestrial > Soil > Wetlands | place: USA... | reverse complement strand
CGCGTCGTGGCCGAGGCAGCGGTGCGAATAGCCCAGGCTGTCCCATGCCGCGGCCTCGCCCCTGTCATCGCCGATCTCGTTATGCAGGTCGATTGCCTGGCGGCACATAGCCAGCGCCTGCTGGTGCTCGCCCAGGTGGGCAAGGTACAAGCCGACGTTGTTCAGCGCCCGGGCCTGCCCGGGCACATGCCTGGCCGCCCGGAACAGTGCGAGCGCTCGCTCTGCTTGGCGAAGGGCTTCCGGGTACCGGCCATCCCGCTCGCTGGCGATGCTCAGGTAGTGGTGAACCCGGCCTTGGCCGACCTGATCGCCGAGCTGCTGGTGCAGCCGCTGTGCCCGCCGCAGATACTCGCCCGCCTCTTGGTCGCGGTCGGCCAGCAGCAGCGCCCCGCCCAGCTCGCGCAGGGTATGCGCCTGACCGGACACGTCGCCAATGCGCTCGGCGGCCGCGAGCGCGATATGCATGACGTCGATCGACTCTGGCTGGTACCGGCGCAGAGCGAGGAACCCGGCCAGCATTCTGGCTAGCTGCCAGGCATGAGCACCCAGGTCGCCGTCGGCTGCCGCTTGCCTGATTGCCGCCTGCAGTGCGGGCTGCTCGGCTTCGAACCAGCTTATGGCCTGGTCGCGGCTTGCCATGGGAGCCGCCATCACACCCAGCTCGGGTGGCCCCAGGGTGAGCGGGTCCCGGGCCGGGTTCAGCAGCATCGCGGCGGCATGCGCTGTACGCAGGTAGTGGTCGAGCAGGCGGCTGACCGCCGCCCGCCGGTCCGGCCCGGCGTCGTGACGCTCCGACTGCTCGGCGGCGTAGGTGCGGAGGAGGTCATGCATGATGTGACGGCCCGGCCTGGCCGGCTGGATCAGATAGGCGCGAGCCAGGGTGTCCAGGAGCAGGCGAGCGTCCCCGACGCCTGAGCCGGTGAGGGCGGCCAGAGCGTACGGCTCGAATCCGCCGCCGGGATGCAGGCCGAGCAGGCGGAACGCGTGCACGGCGGACGCGTCCAGGTACCGGCAGGACCAGGAGAGCAGCAGCGGCCGCACCTGCTTTGCCGAGCTGGCGTTGTCGAGGAGCACCAGCACGCTCCGCTGGCTCAGCAGGCTCCGGTACAGGGCCGCGCGCCCCGCCTCATCGGCCGGCATGTCCTGGCCGGTCACGCCCAGCGCCCGGATGAACCCGGCCAGCGCGTGGGCCACCGGCAGCGGATCGGCCGGATCATAGCCATGCAGGTCCACATACAGCTGACCGTCCGGGAACCGGTCCGCGACCCGGTGCGCCCAGTAGATGGCCGTGGCCGTCTTGCCGACTCCGGCGGTGCCGGTGAGCGCGCAGACCGACACGGCGTCGCCGGAATCGTCCAGGATCCTTGTCAGCGCCCGCAGTTCGGCCGCACGACCGGTGAACAGGCGCACGGGTGCGGGCAGCTGGCGGGGCACAAGCGCGTCGCCGGACCGGCTGGCGGTCAGCACGGACGGCGCTGCGGCCGCGGGCGCTCCTGGTGCCTCGGCCGGAGTCAGCGCCGGGTCGGCGCTCAGGATCTGCTGCAGCAGCAAGCCCAGCTCAGGACCGGGCTCGACACCGATCTCATGCAGCAGAGCCTCACGCGCTCGCTGGTAAGCCGCGAGCGCCTCGGCCTGCTGGCCGTCGCGGTACAACGCGAGCATCAGCTGAGCGCGCAGCCGTTCCCGGAACGGATGCTCAATGGTCAGCTGCTGTAGTTCAGCGATCACTTGCTCGTGCCGGCCCAGTCGCAGATCGGTCTCGATCCGGCTCTCGACGGCCTGCAGCCGCAGCTCTGCCAGCCGCGGCTGTTCCCGCGCGGTCAGCCATTCCGACGAGACGTCAGCGAGCGGCTCGCCGCGCCACAGCGACAGCGCTGCGTGCAGCCGTTGCGAAGCGTCCTCCCAGGCTCCTGCTCTCACCAATGTCTTCGCTTCGGCCAGCAGCGCATCGAACCGGGCCAGGTCCAGTTCCTCGGCCGTGACCCGGAACTCGTATCCCCCGGGCACCGTGCTGAGCCGGGACCCAACGGTATCGGCCAGCCTCTTCCGGATCTCCTTCACATAGTTGCGCAAGGTGCCACGAGCCGTGGCCGGGGGGTCGGACCCCCAGACGGCCTCGGCCAGCTCGTTCAGCGAGACCATGCGGTTAGCCCGCAGCAGCAGGGCCGCGAGCAGCACCCGCTGCTTACCGGGCAGGGCCGGAAGCGCAACGCCCCGGCTGCGCACCAGCAACGGCCCCAGCACGCAGAACTCCACGTCAGCTGACACAGACCCATCCTGGCCAGCGGCACTATCAGCTCACTACCAGGACGCTATCCGCGCAACTGAGACTGGGCAGCCGTGGGCGCAGTGCCCGTGAAGCGGGCGGCGCGTCACGCAAGGAGGAGGGAGGTGCAACGAGGATGACGAAGATCAAGGTCCGCAAGCTCGGGAAGCTGGAAGCAACGCAGAAAGTCAGGTACGGATCCAGCTGACGATTGCGGTGCTAACGGCCGGGGCTGCCGCTCAAAGAGCGGCAGCCCGGCGCCCCGGCCACCGTTCGTCTCGTTTCGGGAGATTGTTATGGGCCTGCAGATCAAGCCGAACCATGCACCGCACCGACTGGAGAACGGCGCCGTGTGGCTCGGCCCGCAGATGCCTGGGGAAGCCACCGAGATCACCGACGAAGCGGGGGTGGTCTGGCCGATCTGCCGCCGTCTGGACGGGACGCGCTCGCGTGAGGTACTCGTGGCTGAGGTGCTGGCGGAGCAGCGGCCCGACGGTGAGGCCACAGCCGGGGACATCGGCGAGATCATCGACTTCTTCATTGCTTCGGGCTGGGTGCTCGACACGGCAGCTCCCATCCCGCCGGAGCTGTCAGAACACGAACTCGAGCGATACCAGCGCAATGCCCAGTTTTTCAGCGCCATCGATCTGCGGCCAGGCAGCACCGGGTACGGCCTGCAGGCCCGGCTCAAGGTCGCCAGGGTCGCGGTGCTGGGGCTGGGCGGGGTGGGCAGCGCCGCCGCAACCAGCCTGACCGGCTGCGGCGTCGGTTCGCTGCACTGCGTCGACTACGACACCGTCGAGCTGTCGAACCTCAACCGGCAACTTCTCTACACCGAACGCGACATCGGCCGGAGCAAGGTCGATGCTGGAGTAGAGCACCTGCGCTCCCGGCAGCACTCGACGGGCATCCGCTTCGACCCCGAGCATGTCATGCCGCGCGACCCGGCCGAGAACCCGGTCATCGCGCCGACGGCGCAGATCGCGGGGCATTTCCTGGCGATGGAGACCATCCTGCTGCTGCTTGGCATGAAGGTCCCGACCGCCGGGCGCGAACTGCACCGGTACGTGGTCGACTACGACGAGCAGTACTACCTGGACGCCGAGCCCCAGCCGGACTGCCCGGTGGGATGCGGAGCGTTGATGCCGCGATGACGGGGGACCGCGCCACGCTGCAAAGCTGTATCTCGTTGCATGATCTTGTTTCACGCAACGACGGCGAGGAATGGATTGTCGGGCGGCCGGACACCGGCGAATTCGTGGGCTTGCCCGTCGAAGCGATCACGTTTCTCGGAGTACTGCGCGACGGCGGAACGGTTGCTGACGCGAAACAGCGCACAGACCTGGCCCACGACGAGAACATCGACGCGCTCGACTTCGTCAGCGATCTCGTCGGCCTGGGCTTCGTCGCCGCAGTCGACGGGGAGTGCCTGGCGGAGGAAGATCCGCGGCCGCCCAGCTTGCCCTGGCTTCAATCCCGCCATGTCTCCTGGCTGCTGCGGGCACCGGTCATGGTCGCCGTGGTTGCGTTCATCGGGGCCGGAGTTACGGTGTCAGTGGTGTCCGGCTCACTCCCCGGATATTCCGCTTTCTTCGCCCTCCCCGAACCAGGGCTCAACTTCGTGCTGGCTGCCGCCATCACCATGGCGGTGGTCGCATTGCACGAGTTCTGCCACCTTGCGGCGGCCCGTGCGGCCGGCGTGCACGGCTGGATCAGCTTGAGCACCCGGCTATGCTTTCTGGTCGCGCAGACCAGCGTGCCCGGCTTGTGGGTGGCCAGCCGCAGTGTACGGCTCCGTGTCTTCCTGGCCGGGATGGTCTTCGATCTGACGGTCTTCTCCGCGTGCGCGGTGGGCATGGCATGCACCCCGCGAGCTGGCGCCGCTCACCATATCCTCGCGCTGACCTGCTTGATCACGCTCTTTGGCGTCATCGATCAGTTCATGTTCTTCATGCGCACTGACGTCTACCTCGTCGTTCAGGAGCTGACCGGCTGTAAGAACCTGTTCGGCGACGCCACCGACTATCTTCGTTACCTCGCCACCCGGCCGGCACGCCGCTCAGCGTCGGTCCGGCCCAGTCCGCTGGCCGATCTCCCGCAGTGGGAGCGCCGCCCTGTGCGGTTTTACGCCGCCGTCATGGTGGTTGGCTGTGCGGCCATGGTGCCAATGCTCGCTTTCTACTGGATTCCGATAGATATCGGCATCTTTGTGCGTGGAGTGGAGGAGTTTGCCCGCGGCCTGTCCTCGTCGCACATCGCGCTCGTCGCCGACGCGGCCGGGGTCCTGGCCGTGACCATGGTGTACCAGGCGCTGCTGCTCAGGGCACTGCTGCGCACCTACGGCCCGCACCTGCGCCGCCTGTTGCGGCGTTCCAGCCATCCGGAAGCCGCGGGCGAACGGCTCCAGCAGGCTGAACTCCACGTCAGCTGACACAGACCCACCTCGCCAGCGGCCCTACCGGCTCACTACCGGGCTGCCGCGATACAGGCGGCAGTCCGGCGGTTCAGGGCGCTGGAAACTCGGTTGGCCGGGCTGACGTGCGCAGATAGAGTGCTGGAGCCTAGCCCCGAGCTGAGATCGGACGTCAGTCAATGTTTGCGCGTGCGGTCGTGCGCCGCCTCCCGGTGCTTGGCTGGCGTGACTTCCGGCTGCTGCTGGCCGACCGCCTGCTGGCACCGGCGGCGTTCGCGTTCTCGATCGTCGGGGTGTCGTTCGCGGTGCTGGACGCGACCGGCTCGACGGCCGACCTGTCGTATGTACTGGCCGCGCAGATCGCTCCGTCGCTCGTGTTCACGCTGGTTGGCGGGGTCGTCGCCGACCGGCTCCCGGCGCAGTGGGTCATCGTCGCGAGCAATGCCATGATCGCGCTTGGTGAGGGCACGTTCGGCGTCCTGGTGCTGACCGGGCACCCGAGGCTCTGGCAGATGATCATGCTGGAGACCGTCACCGGTACCGGCATGGCGCTGTTCTACCCGGCGTCGCAGGCACTGCTTCCCCGGCTGGTGCCCGGCAGCCTGCTGCAGCAGGCCAGCGCGGTCAGCCGCCTTGCGATGAACGGAGGCCAGATGGCCGGGGCCGTCGTCGCGGGCCTGTGCGTGGCTGCGTTCGGGCCCGGCTGGGCGCTGGCCGTGTGCGGTGCCGGCGTCCTCGTCTCGGTGCCCATGCTGCTGAGCATCCGCGCCCGGGGTGCCGTGGCGCGGGCAACGACCAGCATGCTGCGCGACCTCCGGGAAGGCTGGTCGGAGTTCCGGTCGCATACCTGGCTGTGGGCGATCGTGGCCCAGTACGGCGTGGTGCTGATGGCCTGGTACGGCGGGTTCCAGATCCTGGGGCCGGTGGTCGCCCGGGCTCACCTCGGCGGCCCGTCGGCCTGGGGCGTGATCACCGCCGCCGAGTCGTTCGGCTACATCGCCGGAGGCGTCCTTTCGCTGCGGTTCACGCCGAGGCGGCCGATGATGTTCGTCGTCTTGATCGGCGCCGCGATCGCGGTCTCGCCGTTGTCGCTGGCCATGCTGTGGCCGCTGCCGCTGATCTGCTGTGCCGCATTCGGGCTCGGGATCACGATCGAGATCATGATGGTGCAGTGGACAGTGGCCCTTGCCCGGAACATCCCGCCGGGCAAGCTCGCCCGGGTGTCCTCCTATGACGCCCTCGGCTCGGTCATGGCGATGCCGGTCGGCGCCCTGATCGCCGGCCCGCTCGCGGCAGCCGTTGGTGTCCGCGCAACCCAGTACGGCGCAGCGGCACTGATCATCGTCGCGTCGGCGCTCGCGCTGATCCCGCGCGACGTCCGGCACATGCGGGCAGTGGGTGACCGCAAGTCCGGGCTGCCCGCGGTGGCGGTGCCACAGCAAATGCCGCTCGCAGCCGGTGACATCGGCGATGAGATAACGTCTGCGTGCGCGTGACGGAAGCGTCGCCTCTGATCGAACGGGTACACGCCATTTTCATTACCCAGGCGGACGCCACTCTCGTCCTAAAACGCATCAAGGTAGCGATCGTTTTTTGCCTTAGCCAGATGATCCGCTGGTCTTTCGCTGACCGGACAGGTACCAAATTCTGACGCGCCAGCGGCATTTTTGTCTGCTCTGAGCGCACCATAGTCCTGGCAATCACGGAGTGGCGTGAGCTGAATGTTTACGCTTCACGACGTGTGGTGATGTAGCTACTGCTGCCGAAGGCGGCAGTACGCCAGCCAATTGCGGGGCAATGCCGATATTTGGCTGGCATCGTTCTACCGGGGGGAAGCGCCGCATGCCAGGACTATGGCATGACCGATTCGCGGGAGTCACGCGCCGGACAAGTATCATGGTCGCCACGGCTGTGGCCGTCGTCGCCTGCACTTTGTCCGGGACCGTTCTTGATCACATTATGAACCAGGCCGGCACGCCCGCGGTGTGCGTACGTGGCGCTGTCTCGGGAACGTCCGTGCTATCGGGCGCGCCGGACGCGCTCGCTGCGGACATTGCTGGATCGCTGCTGGGCTGCGCACCAGAAGTGGTGGTAGCCAACGCCAGCAGCCAGGCCGACGTGGCCACGGCCGTCACGGTGGCCGAGCAGGACCACGCGCCTCTGCTGCTGTCCTCGCTGCTGACTACCGCTTCCTCGCGCGGCGGCCCAGGTACACAGCAGCCCCAGCTCACCGCGGCCTCGGGCACTGCCGCGGTGCGGGAAATCAGCGCCCTGCATCCGAGAAACGTGCTCGCTATCGGCCTCACAGCAGGCGATCTGTCGGCAGAGCTGCCAGGGTCGTCAGTAACTGCATATCCGGCCGGGCTTCCGGCGATGTCCCGGCCTGCGCTGCGCAAGCACGTGGTCGTCCTGGTGCATGCCGGGCAATCGCCCGCCGCCATGGCAGCATCGGCTACGGCTGAGGCGGTCGGCGCCACGGTCGTGGCCGTCAACGGCTACGACCCGCGAGGCGATCCGGCCGCGATCGCTGCCCTGGACGCCGCCAGGCCGCGGGAAGTGATCGCGGTGGGCGCCGGGTTCGGCCCGGAGAGCCGGCTGGCGTCCCGGCTCGGTGTCGTGATGACCGGCGTGCAGCTTCCAGGCGGCGGCCAGCTCATCGTGCCCACGCACCGAATCGTGGCCCTCTACGGGTGCCCAGGAGTTCCGGCGCTGGGGGCACTGGGCCAGCAGGGCCCGCAGGCCAGCGTCACCAAGGCCGAGCAGGCGGCCGCGCCCTACAGGGCGCTGAGCACTGTGCCGGTCATCCCGGCCTTCGAGATCATCGCCACCGTCGCCACGGCGGCTCCTGGAGCCGACGGCGGCTATTCCGCCCAGACCCCCATCGCCGCGCTCACCCCCTGGGTGCGGGCGGCGACGGCAGCCAAGATGTACGTGATCTTGGATCTGCAGCCAGGCCGGGACAGCTTCCTGGCCCAGGCCAAGGAGTACGAGTCCCTGCTCAGGCTGCCGAACGTGGGCCTGGCTCTGGACCCTGAATGGAAGCTGCAGCCAGGGCAGCTGCCGCTGCAGCAGATCGGCAGCGTGAGTATCGCCGAGGTGAACAGCGTCGTCAGCTGGCTGGGCCAGCTCACCGCGCAGTACCGGCTTCCGCAGAAGCTGCTCGTCCTGCACCAGTTCAAGATCGGCGAGATCGCGAACGAGCAGCAGCTCGACACCAGCAGCGACAACGTGGCGGTCGTCCTGGACATGGACGGGCAGGGCGCTCCGGCTGTGAAGCAGCAGACCTGGGATGCGATTACCTCTTCCGCGCCGCCGGGAGTCCCGTTCGGCTGGAAGAACTTCTACGTCAAGGACCAGCCCATGCTGACCCCGTCGCAGACCATGGCCTCCACTCCGCAACCGGTAATGATCTCCTACGAGTAACCCCGTGGCTCAGCTGACGAGTTCGGCTTCGCCGGTGAACGCGGCCCACATGGAGGCGTAGGTGCCCTCGGCTGCCAGCAGCTCGTCGTGGGTGCCGGTCTCAGCGACACGGCCCGCGTCCAGAACGATGATCCGGTCGGCTCGCGATGCGGTGGTCAGCCGGTGGGCGACGAGCAGGGTCGTACGCCGCGCCGCCAGCTGCTCGGTGGCCCGGTTGACCTCGGCCTCGGCCGCCAGGTCCAGCGCCGCGGTCGCCTCGTCCAGCAGCAGGATGGCCGGGTTCACCAGGTAGGCCCGGGCCAGTGCGATCAGCTGGCGCTGCCCGGCTGAGAGGTTGCGGCCGCGTTCTGAGACCTCATGCATGAAGCCCCCGGGCAGCCGGGCGATCATCTCGATCGCGCCGACGCCCCGGGCCGCCGCCTCGACTTCGGCGTCGGTGGCCTCGGGACGGCCGTAAGCGATCGCGTCGCGGACCGTGCCCGGGGACAGGTACGGTTCCTGCGGCACGACCCCGAGCTGGTGCCGGTAGGCGGGCAGGTCGTAGTCGCGCACCTCGGTCCCGTCGACTGCCACGCTGCCCGAGCTGACGTCGTAGAACCGCGCGATGAGCTTGACCAGTGTCGACTTGCCCGCCCCGGTCTGGCCCACCAGCGCGACCGTCTCGCCCGGCGCTATCGAGAGGGTGACCCCGGCGACCGCTTCGTCTCGCTGCCCCGGATAGGTGAAGTGCACGTCCCGCATGTCGATCTGGCCGCGCAGGCGGCCTGGCTGCACAGGTGACGCGGGCTCGGGTGTGGACGTGGGCGTGCGCAGCAGAGCCTTGATCCGCTGCAGTCCCACGTTCGCCTGCTGGTAGCCGTCGAAGACCTGGGACAGCTGCTGCACGGGGGAGAACAGCAGGTCGATGAACAGCAGGTAGGCGATGAGCGAGCCCGCGGTCAGCGCCCCGCTGTGCACCTGCCCGGTCGCCACGAACAGCACCAGCGCGCCGCCGACAGTGGACAGCGCCTGCACGAACGGGAAGTACAGCGCGATGTAGCGCTGGGCGCGCATCCGGGTGTTCAGGTAGGAGCCGCTCAGGTCGGCGAAGCGGTCCCGGTTCACCTGCTCGCGCCGGTAGGCCTGGGCCACGCGCAGGCCGGCCACGTTCTCCTGCAGGTCAGCGTTGACCGCGCTGACCTTCTCCCTGGCCTCGCGGTAGGCCCGCGACGACTTGGCCCGGAACACCACGGTCGCCGCTACCAGCACCGGGATGATCGAGAACAGTGTCAGGCCGAGCTTGAGGTTGATGACCAGCATCGCGATCAGGACGCCCACGAACGACAGCACCGAGTTGACCATCGTGATCAGCCCGGTCTGCAGGAACGAGGACAGCGCGTCGACGTCGGTGGTCATCCGGGTCATGATCCGGCCGGTCAGCTCGCGTTCATAGAAATCGAGCCCGAGCCGCTGCAGGTGCGAGAAGATCTTGACCCGCAGCGAGTACAGCAGACGCTCGCCGTTCCGGCCGACGACAACTGTCTGGGCGGTGTTCACCCCCCAGTCGGCCACCACGATCACCAGCGCGACCAGCGCGATCATGATGATCGCGTGCATCGCGTGGGCCAGCACGCCGTTGTCGATCCCGTTGCGGATCAGCAGCGGCATGATGATGCTGGCCAGCGCGTCCAGGCCGTCGAGCAGCAGGCCGATGGCGAGCGCGGCCGCGAACGGCTTCAGCAGCCGCCGCAGCGTGAAGTGCGGGTCGGCGGCCCGCGACCAGGCTTGGCTGACCTTGGGCTCGTCGGTCGCTGGCGGCAGCGCGGCCACCCGGGCCAGCAGCTCCGGCGTGGCCGGGATGTCGGCCAGCATGCTGGCCGCAGCGCCAGCGCCGCCGCCCGAACCCCGCAGGCTGCCCCGTGGCCGCGCGCCGTATCCGGTCCGCATCCCGCCCGGTGCTGAACCGGCCAGGGGCTCGGACGACGTCGCCAGGCCGTCGCCATCGCCCGCGTAATCAGCGGGCCACAGCGAGGGCGTGATGCCGTCGGCACCCGGCTCCTTGCAGGTGGCCGCGCGGCGGTCGGCGTCGTCGGAGTAGGACCCCAGCTCGCCCGCGTCCACCCCCTCGGCGTCGTCGCCTGGCCCGGCCAGCAGCAGCCGGTAGAGCGGGCTGCGGGCGATCAGTTCCTCGTGGGTTCCGCAGTCCACCAGACGGCCCTCGTCCAGCACCGCGATCCGGTCAGCGAGCTGCAGCGTGGAGCGGCGGTGCGCGATCAGCAACGTGGTGCGGCCGGCCATGACCCGCCGCAGCGTGGCGTGGATCTGCGCTTCGACCCGGGCGTCGATGGCTGAGGTCGCGTCGTCCAGGACCAGGATCGACGGGTCGGTGATCAGCGCCCGGGCGAGCGCAACCCGCTGCCGCTGCCCGCCGGACAGCGTGAGGCCCTGCTCACCGATCACTGTGTCATAGCCGTCGGCGAGCCCGGTGATGAACTCGTCGGCCTCAGCCGCCCGGGCCGCGGCGACGACCTGCTCCTGTGTGGCATTCGGGCGGCCGTAGGCGATGTTGGCCGCCACGGTGTCGGAGAACAAAAAGCTCTCCTCCATCACCAGGCCGATCGAGGCCCGCAGCGAGTCCAGCGTCAGGTCGCGGACGTCGTATCCGCCCACGCGCACCGCGCCGCCGCGTACGTCGTAAAAGCGGGGGAGCAGCATCGAGATCGTGGACTTGCCCGACCCGGACGTGCCGACCACAGCGAGCGTCTCGCCCGGCTCGACCCGCAGTGACAGGCCACGCAGCACCGGCTGCGACGGCACGTACCCGAAGCTGACATCATCCAGCTCGACGTCAGTGGCGCCAGCCGGCAGCACCACAGCATCCGGCTTCTCGGTCAGCACCGGCCGGGAGTCGATCACTTCGTAGACACGGATCACGCTCGCCCTGGCCTCCTGGCCGATCGTGATCATCCCGGCCAGCGCCCGTACCGGGCCGACCATCTGGGCCAGGTAGGCGGAGAACGCGAAAAAGGTGCCGATCGATATCTCGTGCCTGATCGCCAGCCACCCGCCGAGTGCGAGGACCCCGACCTGGCCCAGCGCCGGGACCGCCTGCAGCACCGGGTTGAAGCGCGCCATCAGCCGGACGGCGCGGACCCGAGCCGCGTAGAGCAGGCCACTGGCCCCTTCTACCCGCTCGATCTCCTGCTCCTCCTGCCCGAAGCCCTTGACCACGCGGACCCCGGTGACGGCGCCGTCCACGACCCCGGCCACGTTCCCGGCCTGCTGCTGGGCGTCCCAGCTCGCCGGGAACAGCCTGTTCCGCGACCTGACCGAGATCAGCCACAGCGCTGGGCCGACAGCGATCGCGATCACTGTCAGCAGCGGAGACAGGAACGCCATGATCACCACGGAGAGCACGAACAGCACAGCGCTGCCCATCAGCATGGGCACGGTGCTGAGCAGCGCCTGGATCATGTTCAGGTCGGAGATCGAGCGGCTCACGATCTGCCCGGTGTGCAGCTGGTCCTGGCGCGCTCCGTCCAGCCTGGTCAGCGAGCTGAACAGCTCCGTGCGCAGATCATGCTGGACGTCCAGGGCCACCCGGCCGCCGCGATACCGCCGCATGTACACGGCACCGAAGTTGATCAGCGCCGCGATGATCAGCAGCGTCGCCCCGGGCCAGATCGGCTGCCGGTGGCTGAAGATCACGTTGTCCACGATGTCCCGCTGGATCAGCGGGATCGCAGCGGTTACCACGGTGGCGAGCAGCGCGCCGCCCAGCGCCAGCAGGACTCCCCGCTGGTAGCGCCAGCAGTACCCGGCCAGGCGGCGCATCCAGCCCTGGCCGTAGCCTGCCCCGGCCGGGGCCGCCGCCGTGGTCCCGCGGCGGAAAGGTGCCCTCATGCGCGCTCCACCGGGGCGCCTTGCCTTAGCTCCCCTATGGCCTGGTCGAGGAGGTCCAGCGCGTCCAGCACCCGGTCCGGGTCGCTGACGTGCGCGAGCAACTGGCCCATCCACCATCCGTAGGCCTCGTCGGCGCGGTCAACGGCGGCCCGGCCGGCTTCGGTCAGGCAGAGCCGGACCACGCGCCGGTCACCAGGCTCGGGGTCGCGCCGCGCGAACCCGGCAGCAACCAGGCCATCGGCGATCGCAGTGAGCGTCGGCCTGGCAACGGCCAGCCGCTCAGCCAGCCGCGCTGAACGCTCGCCACCCGCGCCCGCCAGTTTCAGGATGCGGTACTGCTGCGGGGTGAGCTCAGGGCTGACCCGCTCCAGCACGCGGTAAAGCCGCAGGATTGTCAGCACCGCCTGGGTGGAACGCTGCTGAGCCGGCTCGTGCTGAGCCGACTCGTGCTGAGCCGGCTCGTCATGGCCGGGGGCACTCTGGCTCAGCATGGAGCCTCCACTTGGTGCGACAGTCTCATAGTTCGTGATTCTAACAACATTCTGAACGGTGCCATTCCCGGCCGTGGCCGCGCGAGATCTTCCGATCTCAGTCAAACTCTCGATAACATCGCGGATGTCACATATCATGTCGTTTCGTAAGCCGGACTGAACCCGGGGGCTCGCCGGACTTGCGCTTTCCGCTCCTCCTGGCTCGCTCTCGGGCTCGCTGCGCCTGCATAGGCCACAACAACTGGCGTCACGACATCGGTGGCACTCATGACGGATCCCGCACCTGGAAAAGGCACCTTTCCCGCTAACCCCGTGAATCGCAGACGGGTGCTCGCGGCGTTCGGCGGGGCGATTGTGCTGGCCGGAGGGGCAGCGGCCGGCGTGAGGCTGGCCCAGATGTCGGCCTCGGCCCCCCAGACCCGGCCTTTCCCCGGGGCCGGCCCGGCCACTGCCGCCGCCCAGGAGCAGCGCGCCGCCGCCGCAGCTGACCGCGCTGTGGCCTTCGCTCGCGAGGTACCAGGCCACGCGGGTCTGCCTTACCCGCTGGACAAGCCGCTCTTCTACATCGAAGACACCAACAAGGCCATCGCGCTGACGATCGATGACGGTCCCGACCCCGTGTACACCCCGCAGGTGCTGCAGCTACTCGAGCGTTATCACGTGACCGCGATGTTCTCGATGATCGGCATCCACGTGAGTGCCTACCCGCACCTGGCCCAGTCGGTCGCCGACGCAGGCCACCGGATCGCCAACCACACCCAGACGCACGCCGACCTGCCCACCCTGAAGGCCTCGGCCGTCCACGACCAGATTGCCCAGGCCACCGAGGCCATCAGCACCGCGACCGGCATCCAGCCGGGCCTGTTCCGCGCTCCCTACGGTGCGTGGTCGCCCACGGTGATCGCCGAGTGCGAGCAGCAGAAGATGATCCCGGTGGACTGGTCGGTCGACCCGAGAGACTGGGCGCGGCCGGGAGTGCCCAGCATCGTCAGCAACATCATGAAGAACACCCGGCCCGGGTCGATCATCCTGGAGCACGACGGCGGGGGTGACCGGTCGCAGACGGTCGCCGCACTGGGCATCGTCCTGCCGCAGTTGCTGGACGAGGGCTTCGAGTTCGAGACTCCCTGACCGCGGGCCCGTCAGGTCCGGCTGGCCCGCGCCGCCGCCCTTGCCTTGGTGGTGAACGGGGCCACCGACATCAGCAGCACGAACAGCAGGAACGTGATGATGTGCACGCTGGTGCACCAGAGGCAGATGTTGCCGATCTCGATGACCTCGGCGTAGACCAGGTAGAGCACGAAACAGATGCCCGAAATGATCGCGGCCGTGCGCAGCCATGGCATCCACGGGAGCTGAGCACGCCACGCCCACGGCGTGTTGATCGCTGTCATGAACACGTAGAAGGCCAGGCCAAGCACGGCCACCGGGAAGATCCCGAAGACGACCGACTCGGCACTCGTGGTGACCTTTGCGCAGTTGACTACGCCGCTGTTGGAGCAGGCCAGGATCGACGATGACGTGTAATGCGCGATCGTCAGGTAGATCGAGACCCCAAGCCCGCCCAGCGACAGCACCAGCGTCGTGATCTGGAACCACAGCGGGGCCACCGGCCGCGCCGTTGCCTTGGCTGCCGGTGATCCGGCGGTCTGGGTGGCCAGCCTGGCCTCGGTAGCCGTCGCCCGGCCCTGGCCCGCGCGCTTGCCTGCGGCCTGGGTGCCCTGTCCCCGGTCGCCGCGTGGCTGGCCGTTGTCGCCACGTCGGGCCTGACCGTTCTGGCCGCGCCCACCGCGGCCCTGGCCGCCGCGGGCCTCACCGCTGCCACTGCTGCCGTTGCGTGACCTGTCCCGGCCGCCGCGGGTGGAGGTGCCTGAGCCTGCCCGCGTCGCCCCGCCGCCACCGCTGCGCCCGGATGCCGCCCGGGCCTGCTTCTGGCTGGCCATCAGAGGTGCGCGCTCGCTGCCTTGACGCCAGCGGACGTGCAGACGTCCGCGGGCTTGCCGCCGGTCATCTTGCAGATGGCGGCGGTGATCAGGTTCGCGGTGCCGTCGGCGCCCTGGGCGACCGGGCTCGACGGGTTGTGCAGCGCCGCGGCGACCTGTGACCAGGTCATCTTGGCCAGGACTCCCGGGTCATACGACGGGTTCTTGATCACGTACTTATTGCCGAAGTCGATGAACGGGAAGCCCTGCTCCTGCACGCCGTCCTCGGTAGTCGTGTCGTACTTCACCCAAAGCGCCTGCTGGGCCGAGGTCGTGTTCTGCAGCGGCGTCTTATTGACCGTCTCGTTCTCCACCGGCGTGAACACCAGGTACGGGCTGGTGTAGGTGGACTTGTAGAACGTCAGCGTGGGGGTGCTCGGGTCGACGTCGGTGCTGTTGGAGTGAATACCGCGCAGCGGGGAGAACGTGCCGAACCGGCTCAGCGCAACCGCCATCGCCCACCGCTCGGCCCCGCAGTAGGGGCAGAACTCGGCCCCGATGTAGAGCATCTCCGGCTTCCCGTTGCTGGTCAGCGGTTTGTCGGAGATGGGCACGATCGGGCTGTTGCTGGTGTAGCTGAGCACCGAGCTGAGGCTGACGCTGTTCAGCGTGCTGGCCGGCACCGTGGTGATGTCCTTCTGCACGCTGGCGGGCAGAGCCGTGCCGGTCGGGCCGGTCGTCCCGCCGCTGCTGCCGGAGTTGCGGTTGACCGCGTACACGACGATGACAACCACTATCGCGATGACCGCGAGGACGCTGCCGCTGACAATCAGAACCTGGTTGCGGATCTCGGCCCGCCGGGCTGCTGCCCGCTGGGCCGCAATCCTCTCCCGCGCGTTCTGCTGTCTGATCCTGGTGGCCTTGCTCATTCCCGTCCTGCCCTTAACCGGTGGGGATTCCGTCTGGCCCGACAACGACATGGCCCGACAAGGACACAGCCATGTTTCAACGCCGGCGCACCGCCGACACCCATGCTAAGACCCCGGAGGCGATGCGGTTAGCCCCCAGAGTGAAGCTCACTAGCCTGAAGGCAAGCTGAATGCCGGCTCTCACCCCGCTTGGCCAGAGATGTCAGGGGTTCTTGCGTAGCGCAAGTGACGCTGGCTATGTTCGGGCGATGAGCAGTTTTCAGAGAACCTGGAGCCGCGCGGGCGTCCGCGGGCTGATCCTCATCGCGTGCATCGGGCTGGCCGCGGCCGGCTGTGGCAGCTCCACCACTTCCTCCTCCGCCGCGGCCAAGCCCACGGGCACGGCCAACGTCGCCGCCGCGTCCTCCCTCTCCTTCCTCAGCGAGCACGTCGTCGGCCCGGCGTTCACCAAGGCCGAGGGCTACAAGTACCAAGGCACCTATAACGCGTCCGGTGACCTGGAGTCGGACATCGCCTCGGGCGAGATCAGCCCGAACGTGTTCGAGAGCGTCGGCGGTGACAACATCACGCCGCTCGAGCCGCAGTTCACCAAGTGGTACGTCCAGTACGCTGGGACCTCGATGGTCATCGCCTACAACCCGAACAGCAAGTATGCGAGCCAGTTCAAGGCCTACGCGGACGGCTCGCAGCCACTGAGCGGGCTGTTCGGGACGCTGCTGCAGACGCCAGGTCTCAAGCTCGGCCGGACCGACCCGAACATCGACCCGCAGGGCCGGGACTTCATCTACATGCTCGAGCTGGCCCAGTCCTACTACCACCTGCCGTCGGACACCGTTTCCAAGATCCTCGGCACCACGGACTACGGGAGCTCCTCATCGTCGCAGATCTACGCCGAGTCCTCGCTGGACGCGACGCTGGAGTCAGGCCAGCTGGACGCGTCGAGCGCGTTCATCACCCAGGCAGTCGAGCTGCACCTGGACTACATCCCGCTGCCGTCGGCCATCAACCTCGGCGACGTGGCGATGGCCTCGACGTACTCCACGGCCACCGTCACGATCACCAGCAACGGCAAGCCAACGACGAAGTCCGGGTCGCCTCAGTGGATCGACATCACGATCATCGGCAAGCCGACGGCAGCGGCGACCGCTTTCGTCAAGTACACCCTGTCGCCCGCTGGCCTCGGCCTCTACAAGAAGGGCGGCTTCACGCTGGCCAAGCCGGTGGTGACCGGCGATACCAGCGCGATCCCGGCCGCTATAAGAAGTGAGCTGGGCAGCTAGCCCGGCAGCCGCCGCAGGCGGCGCTGTCCGGGGTGCCGATCCCTCGGGGGAGCAGGACCCTTCCGGGCAGCGCCGCAGGCCAGGCACGGGCGCCGAAGCGCTGCGCCGTTACCGTTCCGCTTCGGGCATCGCGTCGGTTCTCGGCGCGCTGGTGATCTGGCTGGCGCTGCTCGGCCCGGTTATCGCGCTGCTCACGCACCTGTCCGGCAGTGCCATCGTCAGCGCGCTCACCGGGGCGGGCGACCTCGACCCGCTCGTCACCTCGCTGGCGTCAGCCGGAGTGACACTGGCGATACTGCTGGTGTTCTGCACCCCGCTGTCCTGGATGCTGGCCCGCGGCTCACTGCCATTCCCGCGGGTCTGGGAAGCGGGAGTGCTGTGCAGCCTGCTGCTGCCGCCGCTCGTGATCGGCCTGCTGCTGATCTTCATGGTCGGCCCGTACACGCCTATCGGCCAGCTGGTGAACGCGACGCCATGGCACCTGTCGGCGACCAACACGTTCCTGGCCCTGGTCATCGCGGAGGTCTACGAGTCGGCGCCGTACTACGTAGTGGGCGCGCAGGCTGCTTTCGCCGACGTTGACCGGCGCGTGGAGCAGCAGGCGGCGCTGCTCGGCGACCGGCCGCTGCGGGTGTTCCGGCGGGTGACGCTGCCCCTCGCCGCTCCCAGCCTGGGCGTCGCGCTGTCGGTGGCGTGGGCGCGCGCGATGGGCGCGTTCGGCGCCGTGATCATCATCGCCTACCATCCATACGGCCTGCCGTTGCAGATCTACAACACGCTGCAGGAAACAGGCCTGGCTTCCGCGTTGCCGTACGCACTGTTCCTGCTGGTGGTCGCGCTGCCCTTGCCGCTGGCCGCCTTTACCTGGAGCGCTCATGCTCGACGCCGACGTCGAGGTTGACCGCCGGGAGTTCACCGTCCGCGCCGCGGTGCAGGTGGCCCCGGGTGAGCGGCTGGCGCTGTTCGGTCCGTCCGGCGCGGGCAAAACGACTGTCCTTGAGGCGATCGCCGGGCTTGTCCGGCCGGCCCGCGGGCGGGTCGAACTGAGCGGACGGCTGCTGACCTCGACCGAGCCGCCGAAAGTGCAGCTCCCGCCGTGGCAGCGGCGTATCGGCCTGCTGCGCCAGAACCCGGCCCTGTTCCCGCACCTGTCCGTGCGGGACAACCTGCGCTACGCCTGGCGCCCGTCCCGGTCGGGCCGCTCACCCGCTGAGCTGTCGCAGGTCGCCGAGGCGCTCGGGATTTCCGGCCTACTTCCGGCGATGCCCGCCAGGCTGTCCGGGGGCCAGGCCCACCGGGTGGCACTGGGCCGCCTGCTGCTCGCGCGCTGCGACGCGCTGCTGCTCGACGAGCCTTACACCGGCCTGGACGCCAGCCTCCGCCGGTCACTGACCGAACTCGTCGCCAGTCTGGTCCAGGAGCGGTCCGTGCCGGCGGTGCTGGTCGCGCATGAGCTGCTTGAGGCGCAGGCGTTCGCCAGCCGCCTGGCCATCCTCGATCGCGGGTCCGTACTGCAGGCCGGGGCTCCCGATGAGGTGGTGCTGGGCCCGGCCTCCAGGCGGGTCGCCGAGCTTGTCGGCTACCAGGGCTTCGTGCCAGCCCCCGGAAACGCCACCGCGAGCCCCGACGGCACGGTCGTCGGCATCCACCCGGAGCGGGTTGTCGCTGGCGCGCAACGCGGCCGGGGCGTCGTGCTGACCGGCATCATCAGCGCCTGCAGGCCGGCAGGCGCCGGATGGGAGGCCGACCTGGCGATCGGCGCCGCCACGATCACCTGCCGGCTGCCCGAACGGCCCGCCGTACCGGGCGCTGAGATGGTTGTCACCGCGCTGGATCCGCCGTGGTTCGGTCCGTCGGGCGCCGCGATCACGCCGCCAGGCGGGGCATCCACCGCGGGCGGGCCCGCGGGCCAGGACCAGGTGACGCGGTGACCGATCAGGGCGCCGGCGGTGACGGGACGCGGCTTCGCCTCGCCCGCCAGGCCCGCGGGTTCTCGCAGCAGCAGCTTGCCGGGATGGCCGGGGTGTCCCGCCAGGCCGTCTCCGCCGTGGAGTCAGGCCTGTCCGACCCGTCGCTGCGGGTGGCGCTCGCCCTGGCCCGGGCCCTGGGCCTGACGGTCGAGGAGCTGTTCGGGCCGGGCAACATGGTCTCCCCGGTCGCCGCCCGCCCGGTGGCGCCGCTGGGCGGCTACGAGGCCAGGGTCACGCTCGCGCCGGTGGGGGACGAGTTCGTCGCCCTGCCGCTGTCAGGCACCTCGGCCAGCCGGGCCGGGTTCCTCCCGGCTGACGGCCTTGCCTGCGTGGCGGCTGAGCAGGACCCAGGCACCCGGCGCGGGGAGCGGGCGGTGCGGCCGTTCGCCCCGCCGCGTCCGACCCTCGTGGTGGCCGGCTGCGATCCGGCGATCCCTCTGCTCGAGACGCCGCTCGGCCTCCTCGACCCGCCGGTGGAGCTGAGCTGGTGGGAGTGCCCGAGCGCCGAGGCCCTCCGGCTGGCGGCTGAGGGACTCGTGCACGTCGCCGGCGCCCACCTGCGTGGGACTTCCGGCGAATACAACACCGGCGCCGCCGCCGACCTGCTGCCCCAGGGGAGCGAGGTGATCGGGTTCTGCTCCTGGCGGGAGGGCCTGGCGCTGCGGCCTGAACTCGGTGATGACGTCACTGGCCTGGGCGACGTGGCCCGGCGCGGCCTGCGCCTGGTCAACAGGGAACCGGGTTCCGAGGCGCGCAGCGTGCTCGACCGCGAGCTGGCCAGCGTGGGGGTCGATGCCAGCCACGCGAGCCGGCTGCCCGGTTACGGCACCCGGGCGGCCGGCCACCTGCAGGCCGCAGCGGCGATCGCCGCTGGCCTCGCCGATGCCGGGGTGGTCAGCGAGCCCGCTGCCCTGGCCTACGGCCTGGCGTTCGTCCCGCTGACCGCCGAGCACTTCGACCTGGTGATCCCGGCCGCAGTCCACGGCTCACGCGAGGTCCAGGCTCTGATCAGGGTGCTCTCCTCGCGCTGGCTGCTGGACCAGCTCGCCAGCCTGCCTGGCTACGATCCGGCCAGGTGCGGCGAGCGCATAGCGACGCTGCCGCCGGCACTGGGCTTACGCAAGTGCCCGGCCTGCGGCCCGGTTGCCTGCCTACCGGCGGCCGAGTGACCGCGGCGTATTCACCTTGTCCGCGGCGATCTTGAGGATCACGCGTCCTTGCGGGCCGATCGGGTTCCGGTAGTCGGTGCCGACGTACTTGTGCGACAGCTTGTCGATGTGCTCACGCGCCTCGCTGCCGTCCACCTGCTCGACGACGTGACCCCGCACCTCGGACCAGTCCCATGGGTTGCTGTCCGAGTGGATCAGCACCGTGATCCTCGGGTCCCGGCTGACGTTCTTCGCGCGCTGGCGCTGGGGCTCGGTGTTCACCAGCAGGTACTCGCCGTCGCTGTCCACCCAGGTCAGCAGGGCCTGAGGCTGGCCGTCTGGCATCAGTGTCACGACAGTGGCCAGGTTCTTGCCCTGGGCCAGGCGCACGGTGTCCTCATCGAGTGGCATGTGCTGTGTCCTCCCCGCCGCTCAGAGCCCGAAGACGGGGATGACCATGCCCCGCGCGATCGTGTGGAAGCGGAGGTTGAACCCGGCGATGGCCGGCATGACGTCGGAGTCGATGCCGAGCTTGTCAGTGTCGAGCGCATGCACAGCGAAGACGTACCGGTGCGGCGGTTCGCCTGCGGGCGGTGCGGCCCCGCCGAAGTCCTTGGTCCCGTAGTCGTTCCGGACCTGGAACGCCCCCGCCGGCAGGCCCTTGCCGTCGCCGCTGCCCGCGCCGGCCGGCAGCTCGGTGACCGACGCCGGGATGTCCAGCATTAGCCAGTGCCAGAACCCGGATCCCGTGGGGGCGTCGGGGTCGTAGCAGGTCACAGCGAAGCCCTTGGTCTCGGCCGGGAAGCCGGACCAGCGCAGGTGCGGCGACACGTTCTCGCCGGTCATTCCGAAGCCGTTGTACACCTGCTTGTCGGGCATCTGCGTGTCGTGGCTGACGTCATCGCTCTCCACCGTGAACGATGGCACCTCGGGCATGAACTCGTACGGCAGCGGTGCGCGTGCGGGCATTGATGTCCTCCTGACGGGGGTATGCGTAACTGCCGGGCCGGCGCTACCGGCCGACGATGACCGGGTTGACGATGACCGGGCAGGTTGGGCGTGTCTTCAGCCGGGCGGCTTGAGTCGTGCGGCCGGTGCGCTGAGCGGGCGAGCACCGGTTTGTGCTTGGAAAGCTGGACCCGACGAGGACAGCCGCGGCAACCAGGCCGAGAGCGACCGGGAACCACAGTGCCGTCCGCAGCCGGGCCCGGCGCGGCGCCAGCAGCCACCGGACGGATCGGGCGAGAGCGCGGGCAGGACGGCCGAACAGGCGGAATACCAGCAGTACCACGCGGGCGCGTACCTGCTCGATGCGCGGCATGTCCTCGTCCGAGTTCAGCCGCGTGAAGATCGAGAACAGAGCGGCGAGGCGCGGGTCAGAGCCCCGGAGAGCGCACTCGATCCGGTCCAGGACCCTGCGCTGCTTGACGGGAAGACCCATCGAGACCTCCGATCGGGGTCGTGCTTTCCTCCCGGGTCACAACTTAGCATCGGTGCGCCGGCCGGATG
>Ga0335074_10003594_pt1 | contig 21246 bp, 24 predicted proteins | sample Lox_Sample_23_FD_206715 | JGI IMG/M metagenome (GOLD analysis project Ga0335074, IMG submission 206715) | Soil microbial communities from Loxahatchee National Wildlife Refuge, Florida, United States - Lox_Sample_2.3 | ecosystem: Environmental > Terrestrial > Soil > Wetlands | place: USA... | reverse complement strand
GAGGTGGCCGCGATGACGGACGTAGCACACGACCACAGATGGAGCGTGGCGGAAGCTAAGGCGCGGCTGAGTGAACTGCTCGACCATGCACTCAACGACGGCCCGCAGGCGATCACCAGGCGCGGCAGGGAGATCGCCGTCGTTGTGTCCACTGAGGAGTGGCACAGGAAGACGTCTCGTTCCGGCAGCCTCGCCGAGTTCCTGGCCGCGTCCCCGCTGCGTGGCTCCGATCTTGATATCGAGCGAGTGGACGCGCCAGCGCGGGACGCCGCCCTGTGAGGTACCTGCTCGATACCAACGCGATCTCGGAATGGGTGAGGCCACGGCCCGACCCCGGGATCGTGCGCTGGCTGGACGAGGTCGATGAGGATCGCACCTACCTGAGCGTGATCACCCTCGGCGAGCTGCGCAAGGGAGTGGACCGGCTCGCCGCGGGCCGGCGGCGAGACCGGCTGGAGCAGTGGCTGGCCGGTGAGCTTCCAGACCGCTTCGGCGAACGCATGCTGCCGGTTGACGTCGCCGTCGCCGATGAGTGGGGACGAGTGCTGGCACAGGCCGATAACGCTGGGACTGCCGTCGGCGGCATCGACGCTCTGATCTCGGCGACGGCCAAGGTGCACAGCCTCCAGGTCGTGACCCGCAACGTCGCCCACTTCCAGCACACCGGCGTCGACGTGATTTCGCCGTGGCACGGCTGACGCCAGCCTTGGCCGCCGGGTACCGCTAGCCGAAGTCTTCTAGGTAGCGGTTGTAGAAGAGCGGGAACTCGGCCGCTGGCGGAGTGGCGTCGCCGAGAAGCGCTTCGAGCGAGGCGAGGCAGATGTCCCAGCCCGCGGCGGTCCTGGCCGCCTTCTTCCGCGGACCGGCCGGGTGCGGGATGCCGCTGCGTTCGGTGAAGGTGTGAATGAAGGTGAGCCGGCAGCCCTTGGCGGTGGGCTCAAGCTCCCAGCGCAGGTCCTCGTCGCCCCAGGTGTAGGCAAGCACGTGCGGCGGTTCGAACTCGGTGATCTCGCCGTCGAGATCCTCGGGGTCGTGCTCGAGAAGTTCCGGCATATCGGCGGCCCGGGGAGCGGGGTCACGGAAGACGAAGCGGAGCTTGGCCCCGGGCGCGCGCTCGCCCTCGATGGCGGCGGGGAACCACTGACTCAGCTCGGCCGGCTCGGTGAGCGCCCGCCATACCCGTTCGGGCCGGTGGGCGAGTTGGCGTTCGTAGCGCAGCACGTACCGGCCGTCGTCGTGAATCGTGAGAATCCCCATCGCTTCCGGATTGCCTGCCGGTGCGGGCATTTTGCTCACGTCCCTTCTTGGCCGAGATGACGTTCCAGGGCATCAAGTCGGCTGGCCCAGAACTGGCGGTAGGGCTCGAGCCACGCGTCGAGTTCGGCCAGCGGTTCCGCGTGCAGCTGGTACCAGCGCCGCTGTGCGTCACGCCGGACCCGGACCAGCCCCGCCTCACGCAACGTACGCAGATGCTTGGAGACGGCGGGCTGGGTGAGCCCGAGGCGCGCGACCAGCTCACCGACCGAGCACTCGCGCTCCCGCAGCAGATCCAGGATCTGTCGGCGGGTCCCGTCGGCCACGAGTTCAAAAGTCGTCGCCATGAAACGTATATTGCCCGCCAGTTATATACCTGTCAAGGCATATTCGAGCGTGTGCTGGCTCGGGTGCCTGGCCTTCGCGGCCGGTTTCAGGCGCCGGAGGAAGCCGGGTCAGCGTCTTTTGCTTGGGCCCGGTCCGGCCGGAACCCGAAGACGGTGACCAGGGCTGGGTCGCCGAAGGAGGAGACCCGGCGGATGCCTGCACTGGTCACGGTGAGGACGCAGACTCCGTAGGGCCGGTAGTTCCCGTCCTGGTCGCGGGTGTAGATCGCTGCGGCAGGCTGCCCGTTGGCGCTGGTGGCGAGCATGCGCCAGTCACCAGGCGATCCCAGGAGTTGGCTGCGCAGGAACGGTATGCAGGTCTTCCGGCCGGAGAACCAGGTACGCAGCGGCGTCGCCTCGAGGGTGGCATCCTCGGTGAGGAGCCGCTCCAGGGCGGCGGCGTCGGCATTCTCAAACGCCGCGATGTACTGGTCGAGGAGCGCGCGGGCTCGCGGTGCGGTCGGCTCGGTGATCTGGCCGGCGGCCAGGCCCAGTTCTTTCAGCCGCGCCCGGGCCCGCTGCAGCGCGCTCTTGACCGACGCCGTCGTGGTGCCGAGCATGGCCGCGACCTCGGTGGCGGGAAACGCCAGCACGTCCCGCAGCACCAGCACCGCCCGCTGCCGTGGCGGGAGGTACTGCAGGCTGGCGATGAGCGCCAGCCGCAGTCCCTCGCGCGCCTGGGCGATGGCCGCGGGATCAGCCGAGTCCGGGGTCACCATCGCATCCGGCACCGGCTGCAGCCAGTTCACCTCCGGCCCGGCCTCTTCCGGGTACGTTGCGGGATCCGGTTCCGGGTCGTACAGGCCGGACGGCAGCGTTCGCCGGCTGTGCCGGGCCAGCTCGGTCAGGCACCCATTGGTGGCGATCTGGTACAGCCAGGTCCGCACCGAGGACCGCCCCTCGAACCCGCCGTAGGACCGCCAGGCCCGCAGGTAGGTCTCCTGGACCAGGTCCTCAGCATCCTGGATCGAGCCAAGAATGCGGTAGCAGTGCGCGAGCAGCTCACGCCGGAGCGGCTCGGCTACCTCGACAAAGGTGGCGCTATCGGGCACAGCTCACACCGTGCGGCCGAGGAACGCGGCGAGCTGGTCGGCCGGTCCCGCCCCGGCCGGGGCCTCGCGAGCCGGCCCGAACAGGGCCTGGCCGTCCGGCCCCCGGTAGGCGTCGATGACCGCCAGCCTGGCCTGGCTGAGCAGCCCGGCGGCCAGCCCGGTATCCAGATCCGCGGACCGTCCGATAGCGCGCGCCAGATCCCAGCCGTGAGTGAACTGCTCTATCGTGGCCAGGTTCAGCAAGACGGTGCCAGGGAACTCGCCGAACGGCAGCCGGATCGTCTTGGCCAGGGCGGCTTCGTCTCCGAACGCCGCGACTGCGGTCCGGATGCTCTCCTCATACGCGGCCACGAAGTCCCCGGCCGCGTAGTCCGCTTCGGTCAGACCACCATCCTCGGAGATGATGGCTGCCCACCAGCGGGCCGTGCCGACGAAGTGATTGACGAGAGCGCGGACGTCCCACGACGCACACGGCGTCGGCTCGTCCAGGTCCTCGGGCCGGACCTTGGCCAAGATGGCCAGGGTCCCCTGAAGAGCCCGGTCCAGTGAGCTTTCCATCAGTTGCGATCCTCTCCTGCGTGATTCGCCGTCAACCATGCAGACATGGTGAAGGCGGGAAAGGAATCGCTCCGGGGAACGACAGTGATCTGGGCGGGCGGCGCGGAACGGTCAGGGTCCCGGTAACTCTGCCCGGTGAAGCCGGCCGTCGACCGTGGCGAGATCGTCGCGCAGGCCACGCAGCATGCCGGCGCATTCGTCGCGGGCTTTCCTGCCGCGGTGGTCGAGGATCACCAGCGCATCCGCGATGCCCTGGACGGCCCGCTCGACCACCGCCGCGGCGGCGTCCCTGGCCTCCGCGCGCCGTTGCTCCACCTGCGCAGCGGGGTCGTCCCCGGCCCAGCCGCAGTGGGTACATCGGTAGCCCAGCAGCCGCGGCGTCTGGTACACCGGCCCGGCCGCGGCGCCGCAGCCGACGCAGATGAGGTCGTTCACCCCGGGCAGGGCATTCCGCGCGCCGGACCGGACCCGCTCGGCCTCGGTGATCCGGTCCATGACGTGGTCAAGCGCGGCGTGGCAGCGCAGCACCGCCTCGTCGTCCCCGGCCTGGTCGGCCTCGTCCAGCCGGACCAGCACCTCGGCCTGCAACCGCGCGAGCTGGAGTTCGTCAGCCAGCGCCCGGTGCACCGCGCGATACCGTTCTGGATCGTCAGTGCTGAGCCGGTCGGCACCGGTCAGCGCCGCGGGGTTGTCCTCGTGTGGCACGGCCGTCGGCTGTCCTCTCGTGTCCGCTGCCTTAACTTCGGGGGATCGGCGTTCGGCCAGCATGACACCGGGGCCTTGACAGAACCTGAACGATAGCCGCCGAGATGCCGAGGACCCCGCGAGTGCCCGGTCAAGGTGCTGCAGGCGGCTCGCCGCAGCCTGGGCACGACCGTCAGTGCGAGGGGCTACCGTGAAGGAAGGCGCTGCCTGCGGTGATCGCGAACGAGGGGGCCTGATGACGGCACATCCTCTACATGAGGACAATCCCGACGACCCGGTCGAGATTTTGCGAATCCTGCCCGAGGAGTATCACGCGCAGTTTCTCGGCGATTACGAAGATGCCGTCCGCAGGGCACGGCGACCTGAGCAATTTCGCGCGCTGCACGAGCTGCTGCGGCTGTGGCGGCTGCGCGCTGCCGCTTACTCCAGCGCGGGCTACGGTGACCGGCTCGCGGCTGCGCGCGAGAGTGAGTCGGCTGACTTTGCCCCGGCTGCACACGTGGTACGCGGCTGGCCCCGAGAGTGAGCTTCCGTGTCGAGTTCGGCGGCGGGGCCCAGATGGGCGGGGCCCAGATGCAATTCCACACGCTGCCGGAGGAGGCGAAGGAGGCGTTAATCGAGCGCGCTGTGGACCTCGCCGAGCGGCCCTGGGACGCTGTGGTGCGGCCCCCCGGCCAGGACGGCAGATTCCGCGAGATAGTGTTCGGGTCGGGCAACGGCATCTTGGGGTTCTTCGTAGACGAAGATTCTGAGGTGATCCGGATCTTCGATATCGTCTGGATCGGCTAGCGATAACCTGACCTAGGTGCCCGTGTCGGCAGGGCGTGACCCCCGCATCGGGCGATTGTCATGTTCCGGGGATTACCCTGGGGGTCCGCAGCCGGTGGGAGCCAGGCGAGGACGCTGATTCATGTTGCCGCAGTGGGAGAACAGCCAGCCGGTGCTGCATGCTGCGCCCGGAGTCGGCAACTGGATCGGCGCCGCCAGCGCTTTCATCCACGATGGCCACATCTATCTCGCTTATCGTGACCGGCATCCGGTCGACAAGGGCCGGGGCAACCGGGCCTATGTGGCCCGCTCGCCGATTGACGACGGCGTGCATTTCGAGACGCTGTGCGCCATCGATAAAGCGGATATGGACGCGGAGTCGCTGGAACGCCCGGCTCTGGACGTTACCCCCGACGGCGACTGGGACCTGTACCTGAGCTGCGCCACGTTCAATTCCAAGCACTGGCGTATCGAGCGGCTGCGGGCCAGCCGTCCAGAGGATTTCAGCGCCACGACCCGGCAGACCGTCTTTCCCGGCAGCGCGGAATTCGGCATCAAGGACCCGGTGCTGCTCCGCGGTCACGCTCCGGGCCAGGACCGTGACCAGGAGCGTGACCAGGACCTCCGCATCTGGGCGACGCTGCATCCGCTGACCGAGGGCGACGAGAACGCTGACCAGATGATCAGCGTGGACGCGCTGAACGGCCAGCGGGTCATGGTGCCGCAGCCGGGCACCTGGTACAGCCGTGGCATGCGGATAACGGCGGTCCTGGGCGAGCACGCGTACTTCGACGGCCGGGCATCGGCCGCGCAGAATTACGAAGAACGGACCGGCGTCGCGAAATGGAACGGGTCGCGGTACATCGCGGAAGCCGGCCCGGCGTCCAGTCCTTTCGGTGGTGGCGCGCTGCGTTATGTGTCGGTGATCACGCTGCCCGACGGGATGCTTCGCATGTACTACGAAAGCGCGACCGAGTACGGCAGTCATGAAGTGCGCACCGAATTGCGTGCTCATCCGTGAGCGGTTGCTGGTAATGGACCTGCGCTCGCTTCGGTACTTCGTAGCGGTCGCCGAGGAGCGCCACTTCGGGCGGGCCGCCGCCCGCCTGCACATGACCCAGCCGCCGCTGAGCCGCGCCATCAAGCAGCTCGAAACCGATGTCGGCGCCCTGCTGGTGCACCGCTCGCCCGCCGGAGTCACGCTCACGCCCGCGGGGACCGCGCTGTACGACGAGGCGCGCGCCCTGCTTGAGCACGCGGAGCGGGCCCGGGCCCGGGTCAGCGCGGCCGCGGGAACGGCCACCTTCACCATCGGGAATCTGTCCGGCAGCGCCGAGGAGGCCGGCACCGGTCTGGCCGACGCCTTCCGGGAGCGTAACCCCGGGGTTCACGCCCGCGTCCGGGAAGCCGACCTGACCGATCCGACCTCGGGGCTGCGAGCCGGGCTGGTCGACGCCGCCCTTACCCGGATGCCGTTCGACCGCACCGGGATCAGCATCCGCGTGCTGCGCTCGGATCCGGTTGGGGCGGTCTTGCGCGCGGACGACCCGCTCGCCCGTCGCGACACCCTCCAGGTTCGCGACCTAGATGACCGCGGGTGGTTCCAGTTTCCCGAGGGAACCGACCCGGTGTGGCGGGCCTACTGGAACGGCACCGCGCCCGGCGGCACACTTCGGGACGGACCCGTGGTCCGCACCGTCGGCGAGTGCGTGGAGGCCGTCCTGTGGAACGGCACGGTCGGGCTGGCGCCGCTGACACCGGCGGCGCACGCCCTGCCACCTGGGCTCACCGTGGTCCCGCTGGTTGACATGGCGCCCAGCCGCCTGGTCGTCGCCTGGAACAAAACCGACGCTAACCCACTGATCCGCTCGCTGATCCAGGTCGCCGCGACGGTCTACGGATCCCGCCCGAACGGCTAGCCGGCCTCCTCGGCCGGAGACGTTTCAGCAACGGCCAGACGGCCCGGTCGTTCGCCCGCGGCGCGGCGCCGGTGATGGCGCCCATCACGCCGCGTGCTCGGTGTACAGGCAGCGCACGCCGCTTTCGATCCAGTCCGGCTGCGCCCAGTCCGGGTGGCGCCCGATCATCACCGCCCGGACTTCAGCGGCGGCCGCGTCCTCGTCCAGGCCGGCGTCCCGGCGCCGCCAGGTTTCGTCGCGCAGATCCCGCAGGTAGTCGCGGACATCGGTCAGGCGCTCGAGGCCGCCGATGTCCCCGTGACCGGGCACCACCACCCGGGGGTTCTCGCCGGTGAGCCGCTGCATCACCTCGATCCACCCCACTCCCGACACGTCGGTCTCGTACGGAGGGAACCAGGGGAAGATCGCGAACTGGTCGGCCTCCACCAGATCACCGGTGAACATCAGCCCGGCGTCGGGGACCGTGATCACCTGATCGCCCTTGGTGTGGCCCCGGCCGGTGGGCCGCAGCTGCACCAGCCGGCCGCCGAGGTCAAGATCGCACGAGCCGTCGTAGACGACGTCCGGAACGACCAGCTCGACACCCTCCAGGTGGCGGGCCACCCACTCGCCGAGCCCCCGGAACTGCTCCAGGGTGGCCGCGCCCTTGGCGGCGAGCTCGTCCGCCTGCACCCGGTTGGCCAGGTACGTCGCCTGCCCGGCGAACACCGACGCCCCGAACGCGTGCTCGGGGTGGAAATGCGTGGTCGTCAGGTACAGCCGCCGGCCGTGGGCGTAGCCGGCGGCGAACTCGAGCACCTTCTCCGCATTCCGCGGTCCCAGCCCGGTCTCCACCACCAGCACCGAGTGGGTGCCCCCGATCAGTCCGATGTTCGGCACCAGGAGCGCATACCGGTCCGGCACCACGACGAGGTCCGGGGCAAGCTTGCGCACGCCGGTAATCTCCACCACTCCCGGCTCCGGCCGATCCTCTTCACGCATCACACATCCGCTTCCCATCCGGGGCCGCCGCCTCCCGCGGCGCACGATCACACCCCCCATGCCACCCGCGGCGGCCGCCCGGCGTCCAACACCTATCCGGCACCCCCGATACCCCACGGGTATGGCCGCTGGTTATCGACCTGCTGGCCGTGGCTTTCCGCATAAACCGGGGCGGAGCCTAGCTAATGCGGCCGAATACTAATTGCGGCCCAATGCGGCTTCAGCTGCTGCCTGCCAGGTCAGCGGCGGCTGGTGCGGAGGGGCAGGACCGATCGTGGCCCAGGCTTGGTCGATGAGTTGTTGCTCAAAGCCGAAGCGGAAGACGTAGCCGATGTCATCACGGCATCGCGCGGCCGCACCGAGCAGCCGCTGGCCAGCAGCGGCTTCGCCCCGCTGACTGGCCAGGACGCCGAGGCCTTCCAGCGCATCGCACACGAGCAGCAGGTATTCGCTGGATGCCGCGACAGACAGGACGTCGGCCCACTGCTGTTCGGCGAGCCCCGCATTCCCGTCGGCCATGGCGCGGGCCGCGTGCACGGCAACTTGAGCAGGCGTCTCATCTCAGATCCTCCTTGCCATCAGCCGGCGTTGTTGCCGATGTCACCGATCCTGAGAGACACCTGCCTCCGCCCCCAGTCACAAAGCCCCCACATCGCCCCCACATCGCCCTTACACCCCGCAACCAGGCGGCCCGGTGCCGGTCATGCCACCCACCGCAGCCCCGCACCGCGGCCAGGGCCGGACACGGCTCCGGTGGGCAGGGGATTTTTAGCTCCCGCCGGCGTCGGCCCCCGGCCGTCGGGGACGCGACCGTGCGAAATAGGTGTTGTCATAGCAACACCAGATCCGCACGGACAGCGCCACGCCCGTGGTCAGCCGGGCGGTGGGTCAGGAAATGTCCGAGCAGAGCAGCGGCCGGAAGAAGATGGTCGGCGCGCCGCTGCTGGTGAGAATGTTGGCGTGGGTTCCCTGGTGCAGGTTGAAGTACCAGCCGCTGGGCGGGATCGGGGTCCTCACGCCGGTCACCGTGCGGGCCTGGTTCACGATCTTCCCGTGGGTGTTGGCCAGGAAGTCCATCAGCATGTACTTGACCGGGCCCTGGTTCTGGCAGCTGCCGGTGTGGATGTGGGCGGCGTGCGCGCCCGGGGTCAGGCCGCTCGCGGTCACCACGACGGTCAGCGTCCGGGCGTCCGGGTCGTAGATGATGGTCACGGTTCCTTGCGGTGTCCCGTAGCTGGCGCCCGCCCGGCTGACCTCGACCGCGGTGAGTTTCACAGCCGGGCCGGGAACGCGTGCCGCGGCCTCGGCGATGGGCACACCAGGGACGCCGCCGCTGGTGGTGCCGTTGCGGATGACCAGGATGCTGCCGCCCGGGACGCCGCCGGTGTGGGTGCTGCTCAGGGTCGCCCGGGCCTGGCCCACCCGGTTGGCGGTCAGCGTGCCGAAGCTGACCGGCGCGGCGCCGCCCGGCCGCATCAGCTGTACCGCGTGCGCAGAACCGGGCGTGAGGCCGGCCACGTCGAGCCGGACGGTCAGGTGGCCGCCGCGGCCCCGGCTGAAGGTGACGGTGCCATACGGCATTGCCGTGAGGGTGAGGTGCTTGACCACCGGGGCGGTGGTGCCCGAGGCCTGCGCCCCGGCCGGAACCAGGGCCAGCGCGCCCAGGCCCAGAGCGAGGATCACACTCACCAAGCGGGCAGGCCACCACGGGCGGCGGCCGGGCCGTGACTCGAGCAGACGCCTCATCGCAATTCCTCCTCGCGGCCGAGCTGGCCAGCCCGGGGTCATTGCTGCCTGGCCGAACCGGGGCCGCCGGCCCGGAAGATCCGCTGAGCCCAGTCGGCAAATGAGGTCCAGCCCAGCTTTGGGTAGTCATGGCGCAGGGCCGCGATGTCGGCCTGGTACCCCTGACCGCGCAGGAACTCCCACATAGCGGTCATGTCCGGGTTGCGGATCCCGGACACGGGCACCTCCCGGAACCGGACCGGCCGGTCCAGAGTGGCCGACAGGGCCTGGCTCATCTGGGCGGGAGTCGGCGCGTCGCTGGCCAGCTCGAACCGGCGGCCGGTGAACGGCCCGGGATCGTCCAGGATGAGCTTGACGAATGAGCCAAGGTCGGAGCGGTCGAGCTGCTGCAGCGGGTGATCTTCGGGCAGGGGGAGTTCCAGGACGCCGCGCAGCAGGTCCTGGCGACCGCCGAGGGCGTTGTCGTAGAAGTAGGTGGGCGCCACCACGGCATGCGGCAGGCTGCTGCCCGCCAGTTCCCGCTCGACCGCTGCCTTGCTCTCGAAGTGCGGCACACCGGTGCCTGCGGTTGCCCCGGCCACCGAGGAGAACACCAGATACGGCAGCCGGGCCGCCGCAGCCGCGGCGATGATCGCCTGGCCCTGCCGGACCTCGGCGGCAGTCCCGGATTCGAACGGGGTGGTCAGCGCGAACGCCGCGGCTGTCCCGCGCATGGCCGCGGTCAGCGCTTCGGGGTCGGTGAACTCGGCCACGGCGAGCTCGGCACCCGCCGCCGCGAGCTTGGCCGCCCCGGCTGAGGCCGGATCCCGGACCAGGGCGCGGACCGGGCGGCCGGCCCGGATCAGCGCGGCGGCGACCGCGCCGCCCTGGCCGCCGGTCGCGCCCAGGACCAGCACCGGCCGCTGCGGGTCATGGTCGGCCGTCATGTTTGCAGTGTGCCCGGGTCAGCCTGGCATCAGTCGTGGCACGTTTATCCGCCACGGGAACGGACACGATCGCACCGAATTTCGGCCTTCGTGCTGGCATCTGGCAGGCAAGCAGCCAGGTGGAATCCATCCAGACGGGTGGAATCCATAGCAGAACAGTCCAGACACAGAACGGGGAGCAGCAGCATGAACGCAGCAGCCGAAAACGTCTACGACGTCATCGTCCTTGGCGCGGGCCCGATTGGGCAGACCGTGGCCGACCGGACCGGTGCGGCCGGGCTCAGCGTCGCGGTGGTGGAGCGGGAACTGGTCGGCGGTGAATGCTCCTACTGGGCGTGCATCCCCAGCAAGGCGATGCTGCGGCCGGTCGTCGCGGTCGCCGACGCCGACCGGGTCGAGGGTGCGCGGCAGGCGATCAGCGGGCCGATCGATGCGTCGGCGGTGTTCAAGCGCCGCGACGGCTACGTGAGCGACTGGCATGACGACGGGCAGGCCGACGGGGTGCGCAGCATGGGCGCCACGCTGGTGCGCGGGCACGGGCGGCTGGACGGCCCGCGCCGGGTCGCCGTCGAACGCCCCGACGGCGCGCCGCTGGTGCTGACCGCCCGGCACGCGGTCGCGATCTGCACCGGCAGCGGCCCCAGGCTGCCCGACCTGCCTGGCCTGGCCGACGCGCGGCCGTGGACCAACCGGGAAGCTACCGACTGGCATGTCGTGCCCAGGCGGCTGGCTATCGTCGGCGGCGGCGGGGTCGCGGTAGAAATGGCCAGCGCCTGGAAGGGCCTGGGCGCCTGGGTCACCTTGCTGGCCCATGGCGACGGGCTGCTGCACCGGATGGAACCGTTCGCCGGTGAGATGATCGCCAGCGCATTCGCCGACGCCGGGATCGACGTGCGGATCGGGGTCAGCGTCACCGGGGTGCGCCGCCCGGGCGGCAAGGGGCCGGTCACCTTGTCGCTGGACGACGGCGGCCAGGTGGAAGCCGACGAGGTGCTGTTCGCCACCGGCCGGAGGCCGCACACCGACGACATCGGCCTGGACACGGTGGGTCTGCCCGCCGGGTCCTGGCTGGACATCGACGACACCTGCCGGGTGCGGGCCGTCGAGGACGGCTGGCTGTATGCGCTGGGCGACGTCAACCACCATGCCCTCCTCACCCACCAGGGCAAATATCAGGCGCGCATCGCCGGAGCCGCGATCGGCGCCCGCGTTGCTGGGAAGCCACTGGACACCGCGCCCTGGGGAGCTCATGCGGTGACCGCCGACCACCATGCGGTGCCGCAGGTCTTCTTCTGCGACCCGCCGGCCGCCGCGGTCGGACTGACCGCCAAGCAGGCCGAGCAGGACGGGCACCGCGTCCGCGTGGTCGACGTCGATCTCGGCCAGAAGGTCATCGGGGCGAATCTGTACGCCGACGGCTACACCGGCCGGGCTCGCATGGTCGTCGATCAGGACCACGGCTATCTGCTCGGGGTGACCTTCGTCGGGCCCGGCGTCGAGGAACTGATCTACTCCGCCACCGTCGCCGTGGCCGGCCAGGTCCCCATCGGCCGGCTCTGGCACGCCGTCCCATGCTTCCCCTCCATCAGCGAAGTATGGCTGCGCCTGCTGGAGGCCTACCGAGGCTGATGACCATCAAGGCCCCAGACGGGCCGACCGTCGATCAAAGCGCAGGTTGACGCGCGCAATCGGCTGATGTCTATCTGAATAGACACTATCACGTCTAGTACGATAGACGGGTGACTGAGCCAGTGAAGCCGGCTTACCAGGTAAGGATCTGGCAGGAGGACGAGTGGTGGCTGGCGAGGGTGATGGCCGCCAGCGACGGCGCGGATGCATCCCCGCTCAATGCCCTGACCCAGGCTCGCAGCCTGGCCAAGATCGAATCTATGGGCCGCGACTTGATCGGTACGGTCCTCGATGCCGACGAGGACACCTTTGAGGTCGACTTCGAATATGAGCTTCCAGGCGAGTCGGGGGAACTCGTGGGCCAGGCTAAGGACGCCCGGGCCTGGCTTGACGCGGCCCAGGATCTCTGGCATCAGCGGTCGGTGGTAGCGGCCAGGGCACTGGCTGAGCAGGGATATTCACTTCGAGAGACGGCCGCCTTTCTTGGCCTGTCTCACCAGCGGGTTGATCAGATTCTCGCCAGCCGCTCCGACCGCAAGCCCAGCAGCATTGTCGTGTTCTGTGAGGGGCCTGCAGAAGCCGCCTGGCTGAGGCAGGCACTGCCCGCTGCCACGCGTGATGACTTTTCCGATTTCTTCATAGTGGTGGGCGGGAGCCTCGGTCCGCGGCGGCGCGCTCGTGTCGACGTGGTGGACAGCGAGTTCACGCATCGGTTCAGGGCGCTTCTCCGCGAGGCGGCCTCGCGCATGAGCGAGGACCAGGATTGTGCGGATCTTGAAAGCTCGGCAACCGGCTGAAGGGCTTGCGGGCCGGGGATACTGTCTCGCATGAGCTGCGAGGTCTCTTGGTTCGCCGCGCTCTGCGACGACGATTACGAGTTTCTCGGCGTGCCGGACAGCGCGCTGCAGTCCAGCTGGGAGCACTGCCGGGGCATCGCTCTGGCGGCCGAGGAAGCGGGCTACGACAACCTGCTGCTGCCGTCCGGCTATGCCATGGGCATCGACTCGGTCGCCTTCGCGGCCGGGATCGCCCCGCTGCTGCGGCGGATGCGGCTGCTGGTCGCGGTGCGGATGGGCGAGATGTGGGCGCCCCAGCTCGCGCGGCAGCTTGCGACCGTCGATCAGATGCTCGGCGGTCGGCTCACGATCAACATCATCTCCTCCGACTTGCCCGGCCAGACGCTGGATTCGGCACCGAGGTACCGGCGCACGCTCGAAATCATGCACGTCCTGCGGGACCTGCTGGACGGCAAGCGGGTCGAGCACCACGGCGAGTTCGTCGACGTTGCCCTCGACCCGCCGCGTCTGCGCCCGGTCGCGGGGGGCTGCCCGCCGTTCTACTTCGGCGGCCTGTCCGAGGCGGCGCGGGAGGTGGCCGCCCAGGCGGCCGACGTGTACCTGATGTGGCCGGACACCATGCCGGGCGTGGCGGCGGTGGTCGCCGACATGCGGGCGCGCGCCGCCCGCCACGGGCGCGAACTCCGGTTCGGCTACCGGGCCCACGTCATCGTGCGCGCCACCGAAGACGAGGCGCGGGCTGCCGCGCGGCGGCTGATCTCGCGGCTGGACGACGCGACCGGGGAGCAGATACGCCGCCGCTCCCTGGACACCACATCGGCCGGAACGCTCCGGCAGAACGAGCTGCGCGACATGGCCGGCGACGACGGTTACGTGGAGCCCAACCTGTGGACGGGTATCGGCCGGGCCCGCTCCGGCGCCGGCGCGGCGATCGTCGGCGACCCGGACCAGGTGCTAGCCAAGCTGCAGGGCTACGCGGACCTCGGCATGGACGCGTTCATCCTGTCCGGCTACCCGCACGCCGCCGAGGGTGACCTGTTCGCCCGGCACGTGCTGCCGCGCCTCGACCACGCCCCATTGCCGTTGCGCTGAGCACCAGGCAGCTGCGCTGGCCCGGGCCGGCCGCGGCGGAGCCGGGCTGATGACGTCGGTGACCAGGCTTATCGTGGATCTGTGACCACTGTGCACGTGCCGGAGCAGCTGAGTCCCGCGATCAGCAGGCCCCGCCACCACGTTGAAGCCGTGCTGGCGCAGAGCCTGTGCGAAACGGGCCCGGACGGCCGCGCGGCCCTGGCGTGGCAGTGGGCGCTGACCGGAACGAGGCCCTCGCCCGTCACGCTGTCGCTGGCCACAGGCCGGCCACCGTCGCGAGAGGAGATCCTGGCCGAGGCGGACGCCGAACCCGAAGGCTCCAGGGCACCGGCCGGAGTGCCGGCCGACTTCCGCGACCAGCTTCGCGAGACACGCCGCGTGCTGGCCTGGCTCGCCGGCCGGACCGACAAGATCCCGGTTGACGACGACAACCGCGGCCGGTTCATCGGCGCCCGGGGAGACTACGCACGCACCGACGGCGAAATCCGCCAGGTCCGCGACCGCGCATTGCTCGGGCTGAAGGCATGCGACCTCCCCGCTGCCATGTCGCCGTCCGACGCGCGCCACCCCTGGCGCTGGGACCCCGCATGGATGAACGCCGCCTGGCTGCGCGGCGTCCGTGACATCGTCACCTGGGTCCTCGGCGAATACGACGCGTCACCGCTGTGCGGACGTACCGTCGGCCTGCCCGCCACCTACGACCTCACCTCCGAAGAGGCCGCGGCCGACCCCATCGTCATGCAAGGCCGGCCAGGCGGCGGCCCGGTCGATCCGGCCAGCTACCCGCCCCCTCAATACGGCGAGGGCGTCCAGGCCACGATCTCGTGGCTGCGCGGCGACACCACAGCCGCGCCCGTCGACGCCAACGGCCAGGGCCGCTATGCCCCTGATCACCGGCCGCACAGCCTGATCTGACCGCAGCGGGTCCCGGCCCGTCCGGCCCGGGAGTTACCCGGTGGCAGACTGCAGGCATGCCGGACGGTTTGCGGATTCACGAGGGCGGTAGCGGGGAGCCCGTTCTGGTACTGATCCATGGTCTCGGCGCAACCGGGGACGTGTGGGCCCGGTGGCAGCCGTTGCTGGCCCGGCGGTGGCCGGGGCGCTGGTTAGCGCCGGACCTGCCTGGTCATGGCGGTTCGCCGCCGCTATCTGGGTACTCCTTCGACAACCTGGCCGCCGCGGTGGCGGGCATCGTCGAGCCGGGGGCTCGTGCCGTGGTGCTGGGACATTCGCTGGGCGGTGTGGTCGGCCTGGCCCTGGGCAGTGGCCGGTTCGGTGTGCCGGTGCAGGCGGTCATCGGCCTTGGGATCAAGGTCGCCTGGACCGATGAGGAACTGGACCGGGCGCAGGCCCTGGCCCGCCGGCCCCCGGCCTGGTTCGCCTCGCGCGACGAGGCGGCCGCCCGTTACCTCCGCCTGTCCGGTCTGGCCGGCCTGCTGCCCGTTCAGGATCCTGCGGTAGACGCTGGACTGCGTGAGCAGGACGGGCGATGGGGGGTGGCCATGGATCCGGGCGCTTTCGCGGTCGGGGCGCCCGACATGGCGCAATTGGTGGCGCGGTCCCGGGCCGCGGTGACCCTGGCCCGTGGCGAGCATGACCCGATGAACACCGATGAGCAACTGGCCCGGCTGAACGTCCCCACCCGGACGCTTCCTGACCTGGGCCACAACGCCCACGTCGAGAGCCCGGAACGGTCGATCGCCCTCCTCGACCCGCATCGGTGATCCGGCTGGCGCCAGGACGTGCTCAGGTGCGAGCGGCTGGCGAAGGCGCAGTCTCGTGGGCCGCCATCCGGGCCTTCTCTCGCACCCACTGGGCCGCACCCGACCTGCTGTAAGAGACCCACAAGGCCACGTCGAGGATGCGAAGCAGGCCGGCCCCGGCCGCGGCGGCCGGGCGGAGCGCCTCGACCTCGGCGCGGGCGCCAGGATCTCGCATGAGGCAGCGCAGCACGTCCCAGGTCCGGTGGGGCACGTCGACCGCCTTGTTGACCACGCTGTCGCTGATCGGGCACAGCCGTGGGCGCTTGCGGGCCAGCAGCTTGGTCGCGCTGGCCGCCCCCACGCCATCGATGGCGGTCAGGGCATCCCACAGTGCATCGATGGGCCGTATGGCGTCGCTGCTGGCGTCCCACAGGTCGGTCGCCTGCGGGATCGCGGCCAGCAAGCCCGAAAGCTGCCGCTGGTTGCTGCCCAGCAGCACGCGGACGGCCTGGGGACGCCAGATGATGTCCAGCAGCGACACGGCGAGCAGGTCATCGGCGATGATCTCATCGGGCGGGTTACGGCCAAGATCGCTGAAGGTCATTCCGGCGAACTCGGGCTCTGAGAAATAGGTGGCGATGGCCCGGTCGAGGCCGGCCGCGGTCAGGTCACTGCGGAGGCGGCGGGCCGAAGCGCGTACTGCCTCGTCGGTCGGTAATGAACCCATGAGCCAGAGTATGACCAAGATATGGCTGCTCAGCCGCGATTCTCACCATAAGACACGCCGTCAGCCGGCGGCTGGTGCCGGCCCGGCCGTGCCGGTGTCCCCTGGGCACGGCCCGCCGCGATGCTCGGCATGGGCGGCCGCGATGCTCGGGCATGGGCCGCCGGGATGCTCGGGCATGGGCCGCCGCAGCCCTCCCGATGGGCTGCCGCAGCCCTCCGGGTGCCGCCCTCTATGATTGGGGGATACCGGAGGGCCTGAACGGGGAAAGGGCCGGACGGGAAGCCATACGGGCACGGGGGGCTCCGATGGTCCAAGGGCGGAAAGCTGAGACGATCTGGCGCAGGCTCGTAGCCGAGGCGATCGGCACCGGGTTCCTGGTGTTCTTCGGGGTCGGCGTGGCGACCCTCATGTTCGGGTTCCACTTCGATGGCGGCAGCCTGGCCGCCGGAGTCATAGCCACGTCGCTGGCGTTCGGTCTCGTGCTCCTGGGCCTCGTCTACGCCATCGGGCCGATGACCGGCTGCCACGTGAACCCGGCGGTGACCATGGGCGTCCTGATGGCCCGGCGTCTTTCGCTGCGGGATGCCGTGGGTTACTGGGCCGCCCAGTTCGTGGGGGGCATTCTCGGCGCGCTGCTGCTGTGGGGGCTGTTCAACAGTTCGCCGCTATACAGCAGGTCGAGAACTGGGCTCGGCACCAATGACTGGGGGGCGCTGTCGGACATTCGCATCGGCTGGGGTGGCGCATTCCTGACCGAGGTGGTTCTCACCGCCATGTTCGTCCTGGTCATCCTGGCGGTGACCAGCAAGACCGGTAACGCCACGGTCGCGGGCATAGCCATCGGCCTGGCGCTCACCGTGACGAACCTGGTGGGCATTCCGATCACCGGAGCGTCGGTGAATCCCGCCCGCAGTCTCGGGCCTGCTCTGGTCATCGGCGGCACGCCCTTGAGCCAGGTATGGCTATTCATAGTGGCGCCCCTGGTTGGCGGCGCGATCGCTGCCTCGCTTTACTACCTCGTCTACCCGGCTCACCGCCGCACCCTCCTTTCGCACCACGAGGCGTTCGATCATGAGCCTCCGGCTGGGCGGCCGGAACCTGAGGCGGGACGGGCGGTGCCCGAGCAGAGGCGGGCGGAACCGGTGCCGGAGAGAGCGGTGTACGGCAGGCGATCCTGGACGGTCAGGATCTGACCAGGGCGGGCCTGGGGCCCGGCGGCTTGTTGCACTGGGCTGGGCGGCTCACGGGGAGAGGCTGGCCGCGATGAAAGCCTTCGTGATGCGGGAAATCGGCCGCGTCGGCTTCATGGACAAGCCCATACCGCGTCCGGGCCCGAATGATGCCATCGTGCAGACCACCAGGGCGCTCATCTGCACCTCGGACTCGCACACGGTCAGCGGCGGCATCGGTCCGCGCGAGAACCTGACCCTCGGCCACGAAGCGGTCGGGATCGTGCACGACGTCGGGAGCGAGGTGAAGGTGTTCGAGCCCGGCGCCCGCGTCCTGGTTGGCGCGATCACACCCGACTGGGGCCATCCGGCCGCCCAGGACGGGTACTCGTCGCAGTCCGGCTCCGCGCTGGGTGGCTGGAAGTTCTCCAATTCCAAGGATGGGGTGTTCGCCGAGTACTTCCACGTGAACGAGGCCGACGCGAACATGGCCAGGATTCCCGACAGCGTGCCCGATGACATGGCGGTGTACTGCGCCGACATGCTGTCTACCGGATTCATGGGCGCGGAGAACGGAAACATCCCGATCGGCGGAACCGTTGCCGTGCTCGCTCAGGGCCCGGTCGGGCTGATGGCCACCGCCGGGGCCAGGCTGCGCGGAGCAGGCCTGATCATCGGGGTCGAATCGGTCCCGAGCCGGCAACAGCTGGCCCGCACCTATGGCGCCGACGAGATCGTCGATTTCGCCCGCGAAGACGTCGTCGAGCGCATCCTCGAGCTGACCGGCGGCGAGGGAGTCGACACCGCGATCGAGGCGCACGGCGCCGACCAGACCTTCCAGACCGCTGTCAAGATCACCAAGCCCGGCGGGACCATCTCCAACACCGGGTACTACGGCGAGGGCGACTTCGTGCGCATTCCCCGGGCCGAGTGGGGGGTCGGCATGGCCGACAAGACGATCGCCACCGGCCTGTGCCCCGGCGGCCGGCTGCGCATGCAGCGGCTGCTGCGGGTGCTGGAAGCCGGGCGGGTCGACCCCACCCTCATGACCACGCACACGTTCACCTTCGACAATATGGAACGGGCCTTCGAGGTGTCAGACCAGAAGCTCGATGACGTCGTCAAGCCGCTGATCGTGTTCTAGCGCGCCAGTCAGGCTGCAGGCCCGCGAAGTCACCTGAACTCCAGGCCCGCGAAGTCACCCGATTTGCGCCAGTCATCGATGTAGCGGAAGTACGCCGTGGCGCCCTTGTGGTACCCGCCGCCCAGCGGGACCTCCCGGCCGTCGAAGTGGCCCTCGTTGTTGTAGTAGCCCGGCGTGCAGTCGGCCAGGAATGAGGTCATGACCGGGTTCGGCCTCAGCAGCTCCATCCAGGCGTCCTCGGCCTGCTTGGTGACCTCGACCACGCCGAGACCGCTGCCGGCCATGTGGGAGACGACCGCCGCGACCGTCTTAGCCGAGTCGGTCAGGTTGTGCGGCACATTGGCCACGACGTTGGCGCCCTGCCACAGCTGGACGTGGAAGGCGTTGGGGAACCCGTGGACGTGGACGCCGTGCATGCTGCGCATCCCGTCCGACCAGCGCTCCGACAGCTTCGCGCCCTGCCGGCCGGTCATGTCGAACCCGTACCGCCTGGTCGCCTCGGTGCCGACCTCGAAGCCAGACGCGTAGATGATGCAGTCCACGGGGTACTCGGTTCCGGCCACCACGATCCCGGCCGGGGTGATCCGCTCGACCCCTCGGCCGTCGGTGTCCACCAGGTGCACCGACGGCCGGTTGTAGGCGCTGAGGTACTCGTCGTGGAAACAGGGCCGCTTGCACAGCTGGCGGTACCAGGCCTTGAGCCGCTGCGCGGTCGGCTGATCGCCCACGATCGTGTCCACTCGGGCGCGGATCTCGCTCATCTTCTCGAAGTCGGCGATCTCGAAGTCGTCCAGCAGTTCCTGCATTCCGGCCGGCCCCGAGCGCAGCGCGGTGATGCGGCCGCGGATCCGCTTGGCCAGGTCGGTCCAGCCGTCGTTGACCAGGTCCTCGTCGGGGAACTCGGCCGCGGCCATGTTGGCGACGAAGTTCTCCAGCCAGCGATCCTGCCAGCCGGGCGTGGCGACCCCGGCGAACCACCCGGGGTCGATCGGCCGGTTGTCACGCACGTCCACCGATGACGGCGTCCGCTGAAAGACGAACAGCTCCCCGCAGGCCCGGGCCAGATGCGGGACGCACTGGATGGAGGTCGCACCCGTGCCGATGATGGCGACCCGCTGGCCGGCCAGGCGGTCCATCGGCGCACCGTCAGGGTCGCCTCCGGTGTAGGCGTAGTCCCACCGGCTGGTGTGGAACGCGTGGCCCTCGAAGGTCCCGATGCCGGGGATCCCCGGCAGCTTCGCGACGTGCAGCGGTCCCGTCCCGATGCCCACGAACTGGGCGGTGAACTCGTCTCCCCGGTTGGTCCGCACGATCCACCGGCCGCTGGAGGCGTCCCACTCCAGGTCGGTGACCTCGGTGTGGAAGAGCGCGTGGTCGTAAAGGCCGTACTGCCGGGCGATCCGGTCGCAGTGCGCGCGAATCTCCGGGGCGTGGGCGTACCGCTCCGAGGGCATGTGCCCGGTCTCCTCGAGCAGCGGCATGTAGATCATCGCGGAGGTGTCGCACTGCGCGCCGGGGTAGCGGTTCCAGTACCAGGTGCCGCCGAAGCCGCCGCCTTTTTCCACGATCCGCACGTCCTCGAGGCCGGCCTCCTTGAGCCGGGCCCCGGTCACCAGTCCGGCGAAGCCGCCGCCGATGAACGCGAACCTCACGTGGTCGCGCCGCGGATGGCGCTGCGTCCGCGGTGTGTACGGGTCATCGAGTAGCTGCCGGAACTGGCCGGTGAACTCCAGGTACTGATCGTTGCCGTCCGCCCGGACCCGCCTGTCCCGCTCCTGTGCATACCGGCGGCGCAGGGCGAGGCGTTCGGCCTCGTTCATGGGAGCAAGTCACTCATGGTCTCGCGGGGACGGTCAAGTCCGCGTCTTACGGCGTGCCCGATGGGGTTTGCCGCGCTGGCGCGCGAGGATGACGGCTGTGACTGCCTTAGCTGCCGGGCCGGCGCAGCCCGGGCCCGCCGGACAGGCACAGCCCGGGCCGGCGGGACCGCCGGGCGTGCCCGGCCGGGTCGGCGTGTTCCCCCGGCTGCGATATATGGGGTCGAAGTACCGCCTGGTGCCGCAGCTGGCCGAGGTGTTCACCGAGCTGGGCGGCCGCACCGCGCTCGATGCCTTCTGCGGCAGCGGGGTCGTGTCCTACCTGCTCAAGTCGCTCGGGTACCAGGTCACGGCCAACGACTTCCTCACGTTCCCGGCCATCATCGCCGGCGCGACCGTGGTGAACCAGGATCAGGTTCTCTCCGCCGAGGAGATCGACGCGGTCTGCGGGCCGCCGGCCGACGACCGCGACTTCATCCAGCGCACGTTCGACGGGCTGTACTTCACCGGCCCGGACCGCCAGTTCCTCGACTCGGCCTGGTCTCATATCGACCGCATGAGCGGGCACAAGCGGGACATCGCGATCGCGGCCCTGGTTCTCGCGTCGGCCCGCAGGCAGCCACGCGGCGTCTTCACGTTCACCGATCTGCGCTACGACGACGGGCGGCGCGATCTGCGGCTGTCGCTGCGTGATCACTTCCGCGAGCGCGCCGCCGAGTACAACCGGGTCGTGTTCGACAGCGGCCAGCGCTGCGCGGCGCTGTCCGGTGACGTGTTCGCGCTGGCCCCGGGCCGCTACGACGTCGTCTACCTCGACCCGCCGTACGCCCCGCCCAAGGACGACAACTGCTACATCAAGCGCTACCACTTCCT